>Ga0209252_1000703_pt1 | contig 24748 bp, 24 predicted proteins | sample SaaInlV_135m_DNA_3_FD_184673 | JGI IMG/M metagenome (GOLD analysis project Ga0209252, IMG submission 184673) | Marine microbial communities from expanding oxygen minimum zones in the Saanich Inlet - Saanich Inlet SI074_LV_100m_DNA (SPAdes) (version 2) | ecosystem: Environmental > Aquatic >... | reverse complement strand
TTATTTTTAATTATTTCAGCTCCAAAATTACTTCTTAATTCAGATGTCATTAAAATGTTTTTATTTTCTTCAACAATTTCTGGAAAGAAAATTTTATTTATATCACTTATATAAATCTCATCACCTGCAATTGTGATAGATATTTGTTTTATTTTATTTGAAAAAACATTATTTTTTAAAGATAAAGGATAATCTATATTATCTATTTTAATATCAATATTGTTTATATTAACATCAGTAAATTCTGCAATACCACTAATTAACTTTGTGGTATTAGATATTTCATCAACTTTGTTTTCTAAACTTTTAATTTTTAGAGATTTGATCCAATCACTTGAGACGGCATCAAAAACTTCTTGAAGATCAAAAGGCTTTTCATTTACAATTTGTTCAACATTAATAATTACCGCTCTTTCATTGTCAATATCGATAACATCACTAACAAAATCTTTATTAATAGAAAAACCACTAGAAATAACTTCACTTTGAATTAAATCCTTTTCAAGGTTATTATTTAATTTTTCTACTCTTTTAATTATTGAAACATTAAGCGCGTTATCAATAGCAATTTCATTTAGTGATAATCCATCAAGAATTTGTTGGCTAATTTTATTTTTTAAATCTAAAATATAGCTACCAACCTCAACATCTAGTAATGTATTGGATATTTCTTTTCTTACCTGCTCAATTGTTTTTTGAGTCTCTGGGTATACATTGTTAACTATAACTATATGTTTTGCAAGTGGGGTTTCAACAATTTCAGAAATTTGATTTTTTGGTAAACTAAAGATTACATCTGCTAAATCTTTTAATACATCATTATCTGAAACTTTTGAGAAATTATTAAATACGATATTATTTTTTTTTGCAAATTTAATTATCTCATCGTAGTTAAACGAGCTTATATTACTTTTAAATCCAGATGCCTCATCTATATTTTTAAAATTGAATTGAATAAAATCTCTTTTTTCAGTCTCTAAATATAAATTTTTATTATTACTATAATAATTTTCAATTTGACTATCAGAGGGTGTAAATTGATTAGTATAATCGTTTTTATTAATCAATATATATGATATGTCTCTCTTTTCTGGATTAATATATAAGTTAATATTTTGATTAAAGAAATCTACAATCTCATTATTATTAATAGAGATATCTAAGTCATTTAAATTAGGTAAATCAAAATCATTTATATTAAAATTAATTAAATCAATATTTCTGATATGATTGTCATGTTTATCTAAGGTATTGTTTATTTTATTAGGATAATTTATCTGAAAGAATAATTTGTCAAAAACCCTAGCCCTTACCTCATAATCAATTATTTTAACCAAATCATCTATTTTTAAATTTTGTTTAGAGAGAAATGAATTTAAGGCCTGTTCATTAATTTTATTATTTTTTTTGTAAAGGTTGGGAAATCTTTTTTTAGTTTCAAATGCAACAACAGTCTCATCAACTATAAATTTATTTGAATCAAATTCATTTTCAAAAACAGCATTATTAACAAGACCACCAAGTGCCATTGAATGTATTTGAAATGTTTGAATTTCTTCAGGAGTTAGAGGTCTACCAAACATTTGACTGTATTGATTAACATTCATTTGCATAACTCTTAGAAACTTTGAAGTAGAGATTGGTGTGCCTGACACTTTGGCTACAACATTATCGGAATCAAACAATCCAGAATATCTTTCTCCACCTCTCATTAAAAATAAACTTATTCCAAATAGTATGGCTAATATAAGAGAGATTTTTGATTTTCCTAAGGTTCTAAACATAAATATAGTTGCTTCTATAATAATAGTTTCTATAAGGGAAATAATTATGATCAATTTAGATAGTTTTTCATCATTTTTTGTAGCAAATTGGAAATTAAATGGAGATTTTAACTTTATCGATCAATATTTTGATGGTCTTAAGTTATTAGATGATAAATCAAGATGCATAGTAATATGCCCAACTTCAATACATTTAGATAAAGTTAGTCAAAAAAAAAATAACTATTATGTAGGTGCCCAAAATGTTTCTCAGTACAGTGAAGGTGCTTTTACAGGTGAGGTGTCGTGTAAATCACTCACTGAGTTAAAAATTGATTTTTGTATTGTGGGTCATTCTGAAAGAAGACTAATTTATTATGAAAATAATGCTGATGTTTATTCAAAATCAATTCAATTAATAAACAACTATATAGTGCCAATAATTTGTGTTGGTGAAACTCTAGAAGAAAAAGAAAATGGTCAAACAAATGAAGTTTTGACTAAACAATTAAATGAAGGAGTTCCCAATTCTTCGAATGCAAATAACACTATTATTGCTTATGAACCTGTATGGGCTATAGGAACTGGCTTAACGCCATCAATTGAAGAAATTAATACAACTCATGAATTTATCAAAAAACACAATACAAGATTTAATGATTATAAAGTTCTATATGGAGGATCAGTGAAGGCAAATAACGCTAATGACATTGTATCATTAACTTGCGTAGATGGAGCATTAGTTGGTGGTGCTTCACTAAAATATGAAGAATTCTCTAAGATTATCATAGATTAATATCTTGATTTATATAACTTAATACATATAAGGTTTTCATGTTAACGTTAATCATTATCCAGTTGATTTTAGCAATTTTACTTGTAATTTTAGTATTACTTCAAGGAAGTGACAATGAAGGATTGGGTCTTGGTGGTAATAGTAGTGGTCTCGGGGGGATGATGTCTGCTAGAGGATCAGCCAGTCTATTATCTAGGCTTACTGCCATAACAGCAACCTTTTTTATGGTTATGAGTATTATTTTAACTGTAGTAGCTTCTGTTGGATCTGAAAGAAATGTTTTGGAATCTCTTCCTTCTATTAATTCTGAGGCCGAAACTTCAAAAGAGCCTGTTATTCCTGAAAACAATTAATATTATTATCTTGATCTAAAAATCCATTTCTGTATCAGGGTTATCCGTAATGCATTATGTATTTATTACGGGCGGAGTAGCCTCATCACTTGGAAAAGGTATCGCTTCAGCGGCTGTTGCCTCTCTTTTACAACAAAGAAATTTTAAAGTAAGAATTAGAAAATTAGATCCATATCTTAATGTAGACCCTGGAACTATGAGCCCATATCAGCATGGTGAAGTGTTTGTAACTGATGATGGGGCAGAAACGGATCTTGATCTTGGACATTACGAGAGATTTACAAATAGATCTGCAAAAAAAACTGATAGCACATCTTCAGGCAGAATTTATTCGAATGTTTTAAAAAAAGAGCGAAAGGGAGATTATTTAGGTGCTACAATTCAAGTTATACCTCATGTAACAGATGAAATAAAACTTTTCATTAATAGTTATTTTGAAGATGAAGATATTGTAATCTATGAAATAGGAGGAACTGTCGGTGATATTGAATCACTTCCTTTTCTAGAAGCTATAAGACAAATAAGGAATGATAAAAATATTTCATCAGCATTAATACATATGACATATGTTCCGTATTTGAGTTCAGCTGGTGAATTAAAAACCAAACCCACTCAACATTCAGTCAAAGAATTATTAAACTCTGGTATTCAGCCAGATATAATAATGTGCAGATGTGAAAAAGAAATTGATGAAGACTCTTTAGAAAAAATTTCTCTTTTCTGTAATGTAAAAAAAGATTCTGTAATTCCAGCTTTAAACGCAAGCTCTATTTATGAAGTACCTTCTATTTATTCCAAAGAGGGACTCGATAGAGTTTTGTTAGAGCATTTAGGTTATGATACGTCTAAATACCCAATTAATTTTGAAGATTGGAAGAGGTTAACAGATAAAATTAATAATTTACAAAATACAGTGCGTATTGGAATTGTTGGCAAATATACCAATCTAAAAGATAGTTACAAATCTTTGATTGAGGCATTGACACATGGTGGCATAGAAAACGATGTTAAAGTAGAAATAAAATGGATAAATGCTGAAAAAATTGAAACTAAGCAATTAATCTTAGAATTGCAGGGTGTAGATGGAGTTTTGATTCCAGGAGGATTTGGTTATCGAGGCATAGAGGGAAAAATAAAAGCAATAAAATTTGCTAGAGAGAATAATATACCTTTTTTTGGAATCTGCTTAGGTATGCAGTTAAGTGTTATAGAAATATCTAGAAATGTTTTAGGATTTACAGATTCAAATTCTACAGAATTTAAAACTTCCAAAAATCCTGTTATTAGCCTCATGACTGAATGGAATAATGATAAAAAAATTGAAAAAAGACATATGAGTAGTGACAAAGGCGGAACTATGAGACTCGGTTCTTATAAGGCTAAATTAAAACCTGAAAGCAAAGTTAGTAAAATTTACAACAAAGCTGAGATTTATGAGAGGCATAGACATAGATATGAAGTAGATTTATCACTAACCAACGGTTTTGAAGAGAAGGGGTTTATTTTTTCAGGAATGTCGCCAGATAATATTCTTCCTGAAGTTGTAGAAAGTGTTAATCATAAGTGGTTTATCGGTGTTCAGTATCATCCTGAATTAAAATCTAGACCTTTAGCTCCTCATCCTTTATTTTCGTCATTTATAAAACATTGTATGAAATGATTAATATCAAATTAGCAAACTTTGAAATATCAAATAATAATCAATTTATTTTAATAGCAGGACCATGCGTAATTGAAAGTGAAAAACATTCATTAATGATGGCGGAAAAAATTGTTAAAATTTGTCAAAAACAAAATATTAATTTTGTATTTAAATCAAGCTTTGATAAAGCAAATAGATCTAGTATTAATAGCAGTAGGGGTATTTCTATCTATGAAGCTGAAATTATTTTTAATAAAATTAAATCTACATTTGGATGTCCAATCGTAACAGATGTACATAATGAGCAGCAGTGTGAGTTTTTTTCTAAATCTGAATCTGTTGATATACTGCAAATACCAGCATTTCTATGTAGACAAACAGATTTATTAATTTCTGCAGGTAAGACAAATAAGATTGTTAATGTAAAAAAAGGTCAATTTTTATCTCCTTATGAAATTGTTAATATTTATAAAAAAATTGAAAGTACTGGAAATACTAAAATTATGATTACTGAAAGAGGAACTTCTTTTGGTTATAATAATTTAGTTAATGATTTTAAGGCCTTAGATATTATGAAGAAACATTTATACCCAGTAATATTTGATGCTACTCATTCTGTTCAAGAACCTGGAGGGTTAGGTGAAAAAAGCGGTGGAAATAAAGAATTTGTAGCTTCTCTCTCAATAGCAGCTGCTTCTATAGGTGTGGCAGGTATTTTTATTGAAACGCATGACAATCCTGAAAACGCACCTAGTGATGGACCAAATATGCTTAATATAGATAATTTAGAAAATTTAATTTCAAGACTTATTGATTTTGATGCGATTTCAAAAAAATAAATCTTATTTGATTACAAATTTTTTTTAAGAAAGGTAGAAATGGAAAAGATTAAAAATATTTTTGCAAGAGAAATTTTAGACAGCAGAGGAAATCCTACAGTTGAATGTGATGTAGAGCTATTTGATGGTTCTTTAGGAAGAGCTTCTGTTCCTAGTGGTGCGTCCACTGGTATACATGAGGCTTTAGAATTAAGAGATGGAGATAAAGGAAGATATCATGGGAAAGGTGTTAAAAAAGCTATTCAAAATATTAATACATTAGTTAAAAATAATGTAATAAATAGAGAGTTTGAGGACTATAGATCTTTTGATGAGAATTTGTTAGCCTTAGATGCAACAGAAAATAAATCTAATATTGGAGCAAATGCTACTCTTGCTGCAAGTTTAGGTTTTGCTAAAAGCTTGGCTAACCATTCTTCTAAAAATTTTTTTTCTTACATTAATGAAACTCAAGATTTTTTATTACCTGTCCCAATGATGAATATTATAAATGGTGGTTCACATGCAGATAATGACGTGGATATTCAGGAATTTATGATCGCTCCTGTAGGGGCCCCAACATTTTCAGAAGCTCTAAGATATGGTTGTGAAATATTTCATTCTTTAAAGTCTATTTTAAAGTCAAAAGACCTTAATACTAATGTGGGTGACGAAGGGGGATTTGCTCCTAATGTTAGTAGTTCAGCAGAAGTGATTGAGATTATATTAAGCGCTGTAGAAAAAGTGGGTTTAAAGATTAATAATGATATTCTTTTATCGTTAGATGTAGCGTCAACTGAGTTTTATCAGAATAATAGATATGAATTAAAAGGAGAGGGCAAAAGTTTATCCTCTGATGAAATGGTCGATTATTTAGAAAACTTATCTAATAATTACCCTATATACTCCATTGAAGATGGAATGTCAGAAGATGATTGGGAAGGGTGGATTCATTTAACTAAAAAAATTGGCTCAAAAATTCAATTAGTTGGAGATGATCTTTTTGTCACAAATATTAAAAGATTAAAAACTGGTATTGAAAAAAAGGCAGCCAATGCAATTCTTATAAAATTAAATCAAATTGGTACATTGTCTGAAACTATTGATGCCATAAACCTTGGAAAAAAACATAATTATTCATCAATTATATCTCATAGATCAGGTGAAACTGAAGATACGACTATAGCTGATTTATCAGTTGCTGTGTCAGCAGGTCAAATTAAAACAGGCTCTCTTTCTCGAACAGATAGAACCGCAAAGTATAATCAGCTCTTAAGAATAGAAGAGATTATTGGGTCAAATGCTAAATTTGCTGGCAGATCTATTCTAAAATATTGACAGAGACGATCAGTTTCTGGTTAGTTAATAATTATAATGAATAAATCTGTAATTTTACAAAATAAAATAATTTTATTTTTTTCTTTTGTAATTACATTTTTTATTTTTATTTATTTGGTCTATTTTTTGGTTTACGGTCAAAGAGGTTTGCTTCAGTATTTTTATTTATCAAAGCAAAACGATTTGCATAAATATACATTGGCAAACCTTAAAACCGAGAATGAGTATTACTCTGACCGAATAAAAAGATTACAACCTAACACAGTTGATTTAGATTTTTTAGATGAGCAGATTAGAAAAAAGCTTGGTTTTGTTGATAAAAGTGAAATGGTTATTATATTAAATAATTAAATAATTGACAAAACTTTACAATTTAATATTAAAAAATTTACAAAAATTTACAAATGAAAAAATTATCTAAAAGTGATCATTTAAAAATTTATTCTAATATGGTCAAAATAAGAAGATTTGAGGAGAGATCCTCTCAGCTTTATGGGATGGGTCATATTGGTGGTTTCTGCCATTTATATATAGGTCAAGAAGCTGTTGTAGTCGGTGTTTTGATGACTATTAAAAAAAATGATTCTGTTGTAACAACTTATAGAGATCATGGTCATATGATAGCAAGAGGCTTAGATGTAAAAAGAATTATGTCAGAATTAACAGGAAGGGCGAATGGATATTCTGCTGGTAAAGGTGGGTCAATGCACATGTTTTCTAAAGAAAATAATTTTTATGGCGGTCATGGTATTGTTGGTGCACAGGTTCCAATCGGTACAGGAATAGCTTTTACGCATAAATATAATAGTGATAAAAATATATGTCGTACATATATTGGTGATGGTGCTATGAATAATGGCCAGGTTTTTGAAGCTTTTAATTTAGCCGCCCTGTGGAAACTTCCATCTCTTTACATAATTGAGAATAATAAATATGGTATGGGCACATCAGTAGACAGAGCTGCAGCTGGTTCTGATTTATATAAAAGAGGTGAAACTTTTGGAATTAAGGGCGAGATTGTTGATGGAATGAATGTTTATTCAGTAATTAAAGCAGCTGATAAAGCAGGAGAATATGTTAGATCTGGTAAAGGCCCATATATTCTTGAAGTTCAAACTTATCGTTACAGAGGTCACTCAATGTCTGATCCTGCAAAATATAGAACTAAAGCTGAATTAGAAGAATATAAAAACTCAGATCCAATAGACGTTGTAAAAAATGAAATAATAAAAAAGAAAATAGCATCAAACAAAGAATTAGAAAAAATTGGAAAAGAAATCATTGAAGAAGTTAAATCAGCAGCCGATTTTGCTTTGGAAAGTAATTTTCCTGAAAATAAAGAATTATATACGGATGTTTATCTTTAATGACTATTGAAATCTTAATGCCAGCATTGTCTCCCACCATGACAGAGGGAAATCTAACCAAGTGGTTGGTAAGCGAAGGACAAGAGGTAAAAGCTGGAGATATAATAGCAGAAATAGAAACTGATAAAGCTACTATGGAAGTAGAAGCTGTTGATGAAGGTTTTGTTGAAAAATTATTATTCAAAGAGGGTGATGTTAATATACCTGTCAATAAGCCAATCGCCTTAATTTCAGGAGAACAAAAAACAAAGTCAAAAAAAATAAAAGAGGAAATAGAGCCTGGTGAAAAACAAGAAATTAAAGAATTAAATCACAGTCAAAATCAACAAGTAAAAGAAGATGTTATTATTAATAATGAATATATCTCTATGAGAGAAGCAATTAGGGATACTATTGCTGAAGAAATGCGAAAAGATAAAAAAGTATTCATTCTGGGTGAAGAGGTTGCTGAATATCAAGGGGCATACAAGGTTACTCAAGGCTTGCTTGAAGAGTTTGGTGAAAAAAGAGTAATTGATACACCTATTTCAGAGCAAGGCTTTACAGGTCTTGCAGTAGGAGCTGCATTTAAAGGATTAACTCCTATCGTCGAGTTTATGACTTTTAATTTTTCAATGCAAGCAATAGATCAGATTATTAATTCTGCAGCAAAAACATTATACATGTCTGGTGGTCAAATTAATTGCCCGATTGTTTTTCGAGGACCTAATGGAGCAGCATCTCAAGTTGCAGCTCAACATAGCCAAGACTTTTCTTCATGGTATTCCCATATTCCTGGCCTTAAAGTTCTTGCTCCATCAACACCATTAAATGCCAAGGGATTATTACGTGCTGCAATTAGAGATCCAAATCCAGTCATATTTCTAGAAAATGAAATTCTTTATGGTCTAAAAGGAGAAGTTTCCTATGATGATGATTTTACAATACCATTTGGAAAAGCAAATATTGCTAAAGTAGGCGCTGATACAACTATTGTAACTTATTCCATAATGCTACAAAAATCACTTGAGGCTGCAAAGATTTTAAAAAATGAATTAGATTTAGATGTTGAGGTAATAGATCTTCAGAGTTTAAGACCTATTGACTCAGAAACAATTATAAATTCAGTTAAAAAAACTAATCGAATTATTACAGTCGAGGAGTCCTGGCCAATATCAAGCATAGGTTCTGAGATAGTTAATATTGTCCAAAAAAATGCTTTTGATTATTTAGATGCGCCAATAATCAAGGTAAATAGTGCAGATGTACCAATGCCATATTCAAGTTCATTAGAAGAGTTATATCTTCCACAAATAGATGATATTGTAAAAGCTGTTAAAGAAGTTAACTATATTTAATAAATTATGTCATCAAAAATTTTAATGCCGGCTTTATCGCCAACCATGACTGAGGGTATTATTAACCAATGGTTAGTAAGAGTAGGGGATAACGTTAAAGCAGGTGATATCATTGCAGAAATAGAAACTGATAAAGCTACTATGGAGGTTGAAGCAGTTGACGAGGGGAAAATTACACATCTATTAGAAGATAATGCGAATAAACTAATACCTGTAAATAGTGTTATAGCAATCATTGATGGAGATGATAATGAAATAATAGAGAATAAGAATAACAAAGTTAAAAAATTCGATGAAGATAAAAAAACTTCTGCAATTGAAGAGTCTAACAAAATACTAAATACAAATGTTATTCAAAATAATAAACCTCAAAATTCAGATGATAGATTAAGAGCATCACCTTTTGTAAAAAAAATCGCAAAAGAAAATAATTTAGATTTAAGTAAGTTTAATGGAACAGGGCCAGAAGGTAGAATTATTAAAAGAGATATTGATTCTAATAATGTTATTAATACAGATTCAAATAATAAAATTGATGGAGAAGCATCTATACCTAGCACTATGAGAAGAGTGATCGCTAAACGAACACTTGAAGCAAAGCAACAAATTCCACATTTTTATCTAACTGTCGAATCTAATGTTGACAAACTTATTAATTTAAGAAAAAAAATTAATGAAAACAACTCAGTAAAAGTATCATTTAATGACCTAATTGTAAAGGCGATTGGTCTGGCGATGAAAAAAAACCCCAATACAAATGTTTATTGGCAAGATGATAAAATTTATCATTTAAATGATATTGATGTATCAGTTGCTGTAGCCATAGATGAAGGTCTAATTACACCTATTATTAAAAAAGCTGACACTAAAGGCATTAACACTATATCTAATGAAATTAAATATTTGGCTAAATTAGCAAAAAATAACTCTTTAACACCTGAGCAATATACTGGTGGGTCCATAACTGTATCTAATCTAGGCATGTTTGGTATCAGTGAATTTGCAGCAATCATTAGTCCTCCACAAGCGTCTATTTTAGCTGTTGGTAGAATTATTAAAAAACCAATTGTTGTCGAGGATGAGGTTGTTGTGGGAAATGCTCTTAAATCAACACTTTCCGCAGATCATCGAGTGCTAGATGGAGCTGTTGCTGGTAAGTTGTTAAAAGATTTTAATGATATTATTGAAGATCCATTTGAAATCTGGATGAAAAGCAATGATATGGAAGTTATTTAATAAATGAGTGAAGTTAGGCATCCTGAGAAAATTAATAGAGTTATAAACTCTATACCAAAAAAACCATCTTGGATCAGAGTAAAGGCACCAACATCCAAATTTTTTAAATCAACAAATAAAATCTTAAAAGACAAAAAGATAGTTACTGTTTGTGAAGAGGCTTCTTGCCCAAATATTTCAGAATGTTGGCAAAAAAAACATGCTACTTTCATGATACTTGGCGATATTTGCACAAGAGCATGTTCTTTTTGTAATATTAAAACAGGTAAGCCTGGCTTTGTTGATATTGATGAGCCTTTAAAAATAGCTGAAGCAGTTGCTGAGTTAGACCTTGAGCATGTAGTAGTTACAAGTGTTGATAGAGATGATTTAATTGATGGAGGGGCAGAGCACTTTACTAAAGTTATAAATTCTATTAGAAAATTAAATTCAGGTTGCTCAGTTGAAGTTTTAACTCCTGATTTTAATAAAAAACCAGAAGCTTTAAATATTCTTTCAAGTGATTTGCCGGATGTTTTTAATCATAACCTTGAAACAGTACCTCGATTATATTTAAGTATTAGACCCGGCTCAAGGTATTTTGTTAGTTTAAAACTTCTATCAGATATTAAGAAATTAAATCCTAATATTTTTACAAAATCTGGATTAATGGTAGGTTTAGGAGAAACAAAGGCAGAAATATATCAAGTAATGGATGATTTGCGTTCAGCAGATGTTGATTTTATTACTATAGGTCAATATTTGCCTCCAACACAAAAACATGCAAAACTTGAAAGATTTATTACTCCAAAAGAGTTTTATGAATATAAGCAAATGGCGATTGCAAAAGGTTTCTTAATGGTTGCCTCCTCTCCACTTACGCGCTCAAGTTATCATGCCTCCGAAGACTTTAAGGTTATGCAACAAAATAGAGCATCTAAATAAATTTAATGAAAAACTCTTTAAGAGAAGAACTTGTAAATCATTCAGCAAAAAAATTGTTTGATATTGTAATAGATATAGAGAGTTATCCTGAATATATACCTTGGTGTAAAAAAATGGTTATAAATGAAAGAAAAAAAAACGAAATTTATGCAGATATGTATGTTCAATATAAATTTATCTTAGCTCAAAAATTTGGATCATATGTAAAGTTTGATGTAAATAAATTAATGATAGAGACTAGGTATATTGAAGGACCTCTAAAAGATCTCAAAACAAATTGGATATTTGAGGAAATTAATAATAAAAAATCAAAAATTATTTTTGATGTTAATTTTGAATTCAAAAATTATCTTCATCAAAAACTTGCTGAAACTTTTTATCCACTAATTGAAAATAAAATGATTAATTCTTTTAAGGAAAGAGCAGATGATCTTTTAGATTAAATTATCTAAATATTGAAAAATAAAATTTACACATTTTTTTTGTATCTGCAATCTAGTACCTTCAAAATTTTTTTTAATAATTTTTATTTTTCCTTTAAATCGTATACCTATAAATATTAATCCAATAGGTTTGTCATCAGTTCCTCCTTTTGGACCTGCAATTCCTGTCGTAGATATGCATATTTTAGCTTTATTTTTTTTATATATCCCATCAATCATTTCAGCCGCAGTTTCTTTACTAACAGCACCATGATTATTTAAGGTTATTTTTTTTACATTTAGGTCATTAATTTTTAATTGATTTGAGTAAGCTATATATCCACCTAGAAAAATCTTTGAAGAACCAGTATTTTTTACAAAACTATAAGCTAAAAGACCTCCAGTACATGATTCAGCAGTTGAGATAGAGATATTCTGATTAATTAATTTAGTTAGTATTTTTTTATATAAAAGCATTTAATATTACCAAAGTTAAAATTGTATATATGCCTGCAATGATATCATCTAAAATAACCCCAAATCCATTTTTATAATTTTTATCTATGTAGTTAGCTGGAAAAATTTTAATAATATCGAAAAACCTAAATATCAAAAATATTAATAACAGCGTAAAAAAAGTATTGTAAATAAAGACAAAATCATAAAAAAAGAAAATAAAAAATATACCAAGAAATTCATCAATCACAATATGCTTTGAGTCATGCGAGTTTTCAAAAGAAGAAAAATAGTTAATTAAAAAATTTGAAATAAAGAAAACTATAATAAAAGTTAAAATCAAAATTAATAAAGAAGGAGACAAGAAATTAAATAGTAGAAATATAATTACTATAGAAGCTAAACTTCCCCATGTACCTGGAGCAAAATTTATGTATCCAACAAAAAAAATTGAAAGAAATAATTTAGTAAGTTTTTTCATTTGAAATTTGAACTATAGACTCTGCAGCAATTCCTAAACCATCACCTATAAAGCCAATTTTTTCATTAGATGTTGCTTTAATTGAAATAATTTTTTCTGGTACTTTTAATATTGATGATAGATTTTTAATCATTTTGCTTCTATGTTTGTTTATATTGGGTTGTTCGCATATAAAATTTATATCTAAGTTAACTATGTAGTAGTTATTTTTAACAAGCTTATCCCTTGCAAATTTTAGAAAATGAACGGAGTTCTTATTTCTCCATTTTGAGCTATTGTTTGAAAAATAATACCCAATGTCTTTCATAGATAATGCTCCAAATATACTATCACAAATTGCATGTATTCCAACATCAGCATCAGAATGTCCTATTAACTTATTATATTCAATTTTTATGCCACATAGTTTTAAGCCTTTTTTTGATTTTGTGTCAATTCTATGAATATCATAACCGATACCTGTTTTAAAAACTGTTTTTGAAAATAATTTAAAATAATTTAGATCCTCAGGATATGTTATTTTAATATTTAATTTCTCTCCTTTTATGAATTTTATTTTTTCTTTATTGATTAATTCAGAGTCATCTTTGGCATTTTCTAATAAAGTTTTTTTATGTGCATTATAAATTATTTTAAATTTAAAACCTTGAGGGGTTTGGATAAATTTAATAGTGTTTGTAACTTCTACTTTTGAAAATATTTTTTTATCATGATTTAGAGTATAGGGAATTACTGAATCATTATTGTTAAGCTGCTTAATTAATTTAACGATTAGTTTGTTAGAGCAGAAAGGTCTTGCAGCATCATGAATAAGAACATTTTTTGGTTTATAGGGGCTTAATTTTTTTAAGGCATTAAAAGATGATAATTGCCTATTTTTTCCAGAATTTGCAAATAAAAATTTAATTGAAGGAAAGTCATTTTTGAGTTTTTTGATATGGTTAAAATAAGAGTTTTTATGAACGATTAAGATAATATCAAAATTATTTATGTCCATACGTTTTAAAAAAAAATGTATTAGATTTTCACCATTAATTTGAATAAATTGTTTTGGTATTGGTTTATTAAGCCTTGATCCTTTACCTCCGGCAAGGATAACAAGTGCATTTTCTATCTTTTTCATCTATATGATATCTATATTATATTAGTATATTATTGAATTATAATTATAAATATAGCCTACCATTGTGATTAGTTTAACTAAAATATTAAATAAATTATATTTAACCAAATTTTCATTTTATTTATTATTAGCATTAATACTTATTAGTTTTTCTATAACTTTCTATTTGATGCTTCCAAATAATAATTTGGTTAAAAATCCACTTCAATTACAGTACTTTTTACTTGCTGATGTTTTTTTTGTAATTTTATTGTTAGCTCTTATAATAAGGCAATTAATATTAATAGTTATTTATAGAAGAAACAAAAAAGATGAATCTAAGTTATATATAAAATTTGTAAATTTATTTGCCGCTATGGCTGTTGGACCAACTATTGGACTTGTAATTATTACTTCACTTTTTTTCAATTTAGAATTCAGGACATGGTATGGTGGGGCTGTTAGAGAAGCAGTCGTTAATTCTAATATTGTCGCTAGAGATTATGAGAATGAAATTCAAGCAGAAATTATATCTGATACTCAACTTATTATGAGAGAAATTGTAAAAGTTTCTCGTAACAATGAAGTGAATATTAACTCAATTAATCAGGGATTGAGTGAGTTTATAAATTTGAGAACAATTTCTAATATTTATATTTTTAATAGAACAGGTGAAATTTATTTAAATTTTAAGGATAGTGAAAATAAAAACTTTGCATTGCCATCCATGGATATATTTCAAACACTAGATCAAAATAGAGTCTATATTTTTCAATTAAATAAAAATTCTATATCTGCATATAAAAAAATTAATTTTCTAGGTGATGTATTTATGCAAGTTAATAGAGAACTTAATTCAAATATATGGGATCATGTTACAGCTACTAAAGAAGCTTATGAAATTTATACAACTAAGGAAAACGAAAGTGCCGGTATTCAAATAACTTATTCAATGATTTTTGTATTATTTTCTATTGGTTTTATTTTAATAGCAGTTTTGATAGGTTTTAATTTAGCTAGGAGATTATCAAAACCCATATCTAATTTAATTGAGTCAGCTAATGAGATTTCTAAAGGAAATTTTGACTCTAAGGTATCAGAAGTAGATCAGTTTGAAGAAATTAAAATATTGATTTCTTCTTACAACAAAATGATAGGAGAAATAGAAAATCAGCAAAATCAATTAATTGCTAAGAGTAATGAGGATGAAGAAAAAAGATTATTTATTGAGGCCATACTGAGCTTACTTACCATTGGAGTTATTTCATTAGATAGTGATTTTAAAATTATTTTTTTCAATCAAACTACAAATACTCTTTTTAAAAAAACTAAATATCTTGAAAATAATAAAAATTTTTTAACAATATTTCCTGAATGGAATAAAATATTTTATAATTTTAAAAAATCAAAAAAAATTCTTGAAAACTTTCAAACAGAAATACTTATTAAAGATGATCTAAGAAATTTTAATGTGAGGATTATTAAAGAATTTAAAGATAATAAAATAAACGGTTATATCGTTGCTATGGATGATACTACATCTTTTATTTTAGCAGAAAAACATGCTGCGTGGTCAGATATTGCTAGAAAAATAGCTCATGAAGTTAAAAATCCTTTAACACCAATTAAATTATCAGCAGAAAGAATAGAGAAAAAATATAAAAATAAAGAATTTAATAACGACGATATTAAGCTTTTAACAGGAACAATTTCTAGACAGGTTGATGATATAGGTAAGTTAATTGATGAATTTTCTTCTTTTGCAAGAATGCCTGAAGCAGAAATGAAGCTTGATAATATATCTAAATGTTTAAATGAGTCTTTCTTATTATTTTCTAATTCACATAGAAATATTAAGTTTAATATTATTTTAGAAAAAAAAGATATTTACTTTCAATTCGATAAATTTCAACTTTCTCAATGTTTTAATAATTTAATTAAAAATGCTGTTGAGGCAGTGGAAAAAATACCAAATCCATCAATTTCAATTAATTTGAAATCTATAGACCATAAAATTTTTATAGAAGTTATTGATAATGGTGTTGGAATTTCTAAAGAAATGATTAATAAAATTTTTGAACCATATTTTACAACAAAAAGTAAAGGAACGGGTCTTGGATTGTCTATAGTCAAAAAAATAATTGAAGATCATAACGGGAAAATTAGAATTGAAAAAAATAAAAATATGGCTGGCACAACTAGTTCAATTTCATTTGATAACATAAATGTATAAAGTTTTAATAATTGATGATGAAAAAGATATTTGTTTTTTAATATCTGAAATTCTAAAAGATGAAAATTATTTGACATATTCTGCTTTAAATTCAAATGAAGCAATTTCATATTTTAATAAATATAATCCAGATTTAGTCATTCTTGATGTCTGGTTATCTAATAGCAAATTAGATGGAATAGAATTATTAAAAGAGTTTAAAAAAATTAAAAATAATATCCCAGTAATTATTATCAGTGGACATGGTACTGTTGATTTAGCAGTTAGTGCAATTAAGAATGGTGCTTATGATTTTTTAGAAAAACCTTTTAACAGTGATAAACTTATTATTTTGTCTAAAAGAGCAATTGAAAGTTCCAATCTTTTAAATGAAAACAAAGATTTAAAAGAACTTGTATCACCAATTGATAATTTAGTCGGTAATTCTAGCTTTACACTTCAGACAAGAAAAAAAATTATTGATTTTTCTAAGTCTAAATCTCGACTTCTAATTGAAGGCTCTTTTGGTGTAGGTAAAAAGTTAATAGCTAATCAAATTCATCAAAACTCCAAATATAAAAATAAGATTCCTTTATTTATTGATTTTGCTACCTTACAAGAGAATAATTTTGAAGTTCTCTTCTCTGAAGATATTAAAAATTTAAACGAAAATCTTTTTATAAGATCCAATCAAAATACATTAATACTTTCTAACGTTGATCAAATTCCTTTAAAATTCCAAAAACAATTTTTATTTTTTTTAGAAAATCCAAATTTTTTTCAATCTTCAAATATTTTTCTTGATCACAAAATTATAACAATTTCAGAGCATAATTTAAGAGAAGAAATCACTAGTGGAAATTTTTTATCTAGATTATATGAAAGATTAAAATTGGACTATTTATTTTGCCCAAGTTTATCAGAACGAATCCCTGATATTCTTCCAATTTTAAATTACTATGTTTCTAAATTTAATAATAGAAATATTAATTTAACATTTTCAAAATCTGCCATAACTAATTTGGAAATGTTTGAATGGCCAGGCAATATTGCTCAATTGGTAAATTATGTAGAAAAAACTTTAATTCTCAATCAATCAGCTACTGAAAACTTAATTCTTAATGTTGATAATTTAGCTTTAGAGATGGGTGATTACAATAAAGAGCAAATTGTACCCAATAATTATGATTTATCCCTTAAAGAGGCGAGAATAGAATTTGAAAAGGAATATTTATTATCGCAAATAAAGAGGTTTAGTGGTAATATATCTAAAGTATCAGAATTTACTGGTATGGAAAGAACTGCGCTATATCGAAAACTTAAATCACTTAATATTTCTGTAAATTAATTGAAATGAAAACTATAATTTGTGGATCTGGCGATGTAGGTTACAGTATCGCAGATAAACTATCAAAAGAAAACTTTGAAGTTACTGTTGTTGATGAACCTTCAAAAAAGTTAAATAAAATTTCTGAAAATTTGGATGTTAAGGTTGTAACAGGCTTACCTAGCCTACCTTCAGTTTTAATGAATGCTGGAGCAAAAGATTGTGAAATATTAATTGCTGTCACTAAAAGTGATGAAACTAATATGATTGCCTGTCAGATTGGCCATTCATTGTTTGAAATACCAAAAAAAATAGCAAGAATACGTCAGCAAGATTATTTAAAGGGTGAGTGGCAAAATTTATATACAAAAAATAATTTACCAATTGATGCAATTATTTCTCCTGAACAAGAGGTAGCAAGTGCATTTCACAGAAGAATTATCTCTCCTGGTACAATTGATATGGTTGAGCTCTCTGAAAAACAATTAAAATTAATTGGATTTAAATGTGAACACAATTGTGACCATATAGGTTTAACAGTGCGTGAGTTATCAACTAAATTTCCTAATTATTTAGCAAATATATTGTTTATATTTAGGAATGATAAAAATTTTGTAGTTAATTCTCTAACAAAAATTGAAAAAAACGATTTAATTTATATGGTTGTAGAAACTCAAAATTTAAAGGATGTTCTTGGAGAATTTGGGCATAAAGAACTACAAGCAAAAAAAATTGTTATTATTGGAGGAGGTAATATAGGTTTTTCTTTGTCTGAACTAATTGAAAAAAATGATTCTGGGATTTCAACAGAATTAATTGAGATTGATAAAGAAAGAGCTAATTTTTTAGCATCTCATCTAAATAATGTAACAGTAACAAATGGTGACGGCTTAGATAATCAAATTTTAGATGAAGTTAATATCTCAGAAGCTGGTTATTGTGTTGCCGTTACTGAAGATGATGAAGTTAATGTCCTTGCATCATTATTAGCCAAAAGAGCTGGTTCAGATCAGTGTATGGCACTTATAAATAATAGCTCATATACATCATTGTTAAGTAATATTGGTATTGATATTACAATAGATCCAAAAATTATTACTATTTCAAAAATTTTGGAAAAAGTAAGAGGTGGGGGGATAATGAATGATTACTCTATTGGTGATGGATTTGGTGAGGTAATTGAGGCAATGATAAAAAAACAATCACCATTATGTAATAAAAATTTAAAAGATTTAAGTCTTCCAAAAGGTATTAGGATTGCCTCAATTTTAAGAGAAAATAAAATAATTATTCCAAACAGTATTACTGTTTTTAAAGAAAATGATGATGTAGTATTTTTTGCAGAAACTCAATATATTAATAAGCTAGAAAAACTTCTCTCTACTCACTAAATTATGTCTAAATTTGTTTTTTTGAATACAAGATATGTAGAATTTAAAGATGCAAAAATTCATATAGAAGATAGGGGGTTTCAATTTTCAGATAGTGTTTATGAGGTCATTAAAGTGATAAATAATAATTTATTTGATTTTGATTATCATATGGGGAGATTAAAGTATTCAACTAAAGAACTTAAATTTAATATTAAAATTGATAATATTTTTTTTAATAAAATATTTATTAATCTTATAAAAAAAAACAGACTGACCAACGGTATTGTTTATCTTCAAATTACCCGAGGAGAACAGCCTCGTGAACACGCATATAAAAAAAATCTAAAACCAAATATTATTGCATATACATCAAAGAAAAAATTTAATTTTCCTAATAAAAACTTTAAAGGATACAAAGCGATTACTTACCCCGATATAAGATGGGGAAGACCAGATATTAAAACAACTTCACTTTTAGCTAATATTTTGGCTGCCTCAGAAGCCAGTAATAAAGCAGCTTATGAAACAATTTTATTTAAAAATAATAAAATTACAGAAGCATCACATTCGAATGTTTGGATAATAAAAAAAAACAAAATTATAACACACCCCGCTACTAGAGAGATATTAAAGGGAGTAACAAGAACTCTGCTTATAAATATAATTAAGTCTCTTGAAATAAATTTTGAAGAAAGGGAATTTTCGATTAATGAACTTTATAAGTCTGATGAAGTTTTTATTACGAGTACAGGCTCTTTAATTACTCCAATTATTAAGATAGATAAAATTAAAATTAATAATGGCAAGATTGGCCAAGTAACGAAATTTTTAGCTTTAAGTTTTTATAAGGCTATTATTTAATAATGATGATTGATCCAAACGATATGAGAGAAATTTTATTTAATATTAGTAAAAGTATTATTATTCCTAGCTTTGGTAATTTAACTAAAAACCAAATTTCATATAAAAATGGCATAGATATTGTAACAGATATCGATATTGCTGTTGAGCAAGATTTAGATAATCAATTGTCTAAATTAATTAAAAATTCATATTTTATAGGTGAAGAAATATATTCTAAGAACCCTTCAATTTTAAAATATTATTTATCCGATGAATATTGCTGGACTGTAGATCCTATTGATGGAACAAATAATTTTGCGAAAACAAAAGAGAGATTTGCTGTAATGGTGGCTTTGACTAAAAATAAAAAAATTATCCAATCTTTTATTTATAAACCCATGACTGATGATTTCATGTGTGCTGATCATACTGGAGCCTTTTATAAAGATAAAAAGATTAATATTAAAAAAAAATCATTAATTGAGAATGCTGTTGGCTCGATAAGTACTAAATATTGGGATGACACAATTAAAATAAACATTTTAAATATTAAAAATAATTTTAGAGAAATAAATTCTTATGGCTCAATAGGATGTGAATATTTTGATATGGCATTGGGACTTAGAGATTTCACTCTATTGTCTAGATTAAACCCATGGGATCATATACCGGGTGTTTATATTGTAAGAAAATCAGGTGGACATGATTGTCATTTTGATAAAATAGAATATAAATTCTATGAAAATTCAAATAATCTCATTGTTAGTAATTCTGAAGTGTTGAGTAATAAAATTTTAAAATTAATTGAGGAGAAATAAAATGCAAATAAAAAATGTTACTTTTATAGGTTTAGGTGTGATGGGTTATAATATGGCTGGACATCTTAAAAAAAATAATTTTAATACTACAGTTTATAACAGAACATCTTCTGTTGCTGATAAGTGGGTAAATGAATTTTCAGGTACATCTGCTCCAACTCCAGGGATTGCTGTTTCTAATGCGGATATTGTTTTTATATGCGTTGGAAGAGATGAAGATTTAATATCTGTTATGGAGGGTGATGACGGTATTATTAAAAACTTAAAAGACAACACTATTGTTGTTGATCATACAACAGCATCTGCAGATATTGCGAGAAAATATTTTCAAAAAGCTAAGGAAAATAATTTTATTTTTCTTGACGCCCCTGTGTCTGGTGGACAAGCTGGTGCTGAAAATGGTATTTTATCAATAATGGTAGGAGGGGAAGAAGATCATTTCTCTATTGCAAAGCCTGTTATGAATTCTTACGGCAAAACCATTGAATTAATTGGTCCCGCTGGTTCAGGTCAGTTGGCAAAAATGATTAACCAAATTTGTATTGCAGGACTCGTACAAGGTTTATCTGAAGGTTTAGCATTTGGAAAGAAGGCTAAGTTAGATATGGAAAAAGTACTTCAAGTTATATCAAAAGGTGCTGCTCAGTCATGGCAAATGGAAAATAGATATAAAACAATGCTTAAAAATGAATATGAGTTTGGATTTGCTGTAGATTGGATGAGGAAAGACTTATCTATTTGTTTTAATGAGGCTGAAAAAAATGGAGCATTACTTCCTGTAACTAAAATAGTTGATAAATATTATGAAAAAGTTCAAAAAAACGGTGGATCAAGATATGATACATCATCACTAATGACTTTAATTGATGATTAATACAAAAAGTGCTTATTTTGCCTTTATTTTATTAGTAGCTTCTTCTTTATTTTGGTCAGGTAATTTTTTTACAGGTAAGATTGCTTCTTTATCGAGTCTTTCACCTTTTAAATTAAGTTTTTTAAGATGGTCTATGGCATTTTTATTATTAATGCCGTTTACTTATAAAAGAATAATTGATGATATTGATAAATATAAAAAAAATTTTTCCTATATATTAATAACTTCTGTTCTTGGCGTAACAATTTTTAACTCATTTACCTATTTATCACTTCAAACATCTATGGTTATTAATTCATCAATTATGACATCTATTACACCATTATTGATCATTTTTTTTTCTTGGTTAATTTTTAAGACACCTACATATCCAAGGCAATTTTTGGGCATAATTTTATCCCTAATTGGGGTCATATTTATTATTTCTAAAGCTAATTTTAAAAACTTAATAGATTTAAATTTTACTAAAGGTGATTTATGGATGCTGTCAGCAGTTTTTTCTTGGGGATTATATTCTGTTCTTTTAAAAAAAATTGATAATACTTTATCTCAACTTGCAACTCTTGAAGTTATGATTTTTTTTGGATTAATTTTTATTTTCCCTTTTTATATAATTGAAACTTTTGATAATTCTTATTTTCCAAAAGACTCAAATGAGTTTCTAATGATTAGTTATGTTGCAATTTTTGCAAGTATAACTTCTTTTTTTGCTTGGAATAAAGGAGTGTCTATTCTTGGCGCAAATAAAGCTAGTCTTTTTTTGCATTTAATCCCTGTTTTCAGTTCAATTTGGGCAATATTTTTTTTAGGTGAGAATTTTTCTTTCTTTCATTTACTAGGTACTGCATTTATTATATTTGGAATTATATTATCTAACCTGAATAACAAATCAATATGAGTAAAATAACTAAAACTGAAAAAGAATGGAAAACTATACTTTCTGAAGATGAATACTATGTTACTCGACAGAAAGGAACAGAGCCTGCTTTTTCGGGGAAAGCTTTTGATATTTCTAAAGAAGGAGTTTTTAAATGTAGATGTTGTGGTTCCGAACTTTTTGAAAGAACTTCTAAGTATGAATCAGAATGTGGATGGCCTAGTTTTTTCAAAGGTATTTCGAATGAAGCTATTAAAACAGAACAAGATACTGCTCATGGTATGACCAGAACTGAGATTATGTGCGCTAATTGTGATGCTCATTTAGGTCATGTCTTTGACGATGGGCCTGAGCCAACTGGTCAGCGTTATTGTGTTAATTCACTATCTATACAATATAAAGAATTTGAATAAATAATTAGCTGGGATTTTTTTTTAACAACTCAAGGTATGCAACAACCTCATCAAATTTTTCATCCGGAATATCTTTATAAGTCATTTTGAAATGATTTTTTACCTCTAAAGCAACATGAGCATATGGGTTTCTTCCTTTAGGATGATTGGGGTGATCCGGAAGTTTACCTAGTAAATCATTCCCAGTTTCTTGAATTAATCTCCAGAGTTTACTAGCGTTTTCTTTTAGCAATATTTAACGAGCTAATGCCCCCATTGGATCCCAAGGTGCAAGAGAAATAGGTTTAGAATCTAGATATCTTAATAATTTTTTATTAAGATATTTTTTATCAATAACTACTTCGTAAGTATATTCGTCAAACCATTTGTCTGTCATCATCATATATCCCTTGTTTCCACTTTTTGGCCCCCAACTATTTTCTATTTTCCATTTAATAGAATTTCTTTTTTTAATATCTACGCCAGTAAGAAGCATGGCATGAGTCATTTCACTGTCACCATATTCTAATCGTGTTTTTTTGTTCATCTTAAAAGATGTTTGAAAAACGTTTTCATAGTCAAATATACCCATATCTAGAACACCCATATCACGGCTAAACCTTTTCCCTACATCACAGCCAAACCAAACGGCTTCATTATTTTTTATCGATTGCATTGCTGATTTTTTTAAATCTTTAATATTAACATTGAGGTATTTAATTATTTGCCCTTCAATTACATTTCCTAAATATTCAACTGTATATACTGTGTTAAATTTCTTATTACTCATAGGTGCATGTATTAAACATACTTTGTTTGTAATATTTATATCCGCATATTTTTTATAAAAATTTTTTGGAGTAACATTAGATATAGAAATATATATATTTTCTGTATTACGAGTAGACCAATTGACTAAATCAGGAGGTTGCCCTAAAAACATTGAAAGTAAATTATAGATAATTTCCATCATTTCTTTTTTCAAAGCAGTATAATTTTTTGCAGGTTTTTTTCTTAGTATAGATGCAAATTCTCTTAATTTATGTGTAAGAATATAGTTCATTGCCATAGATTTACTACTATGATTTGTTTCTGGCATAACATCTTTTGGAACTGCTCCATATTTTTCTATTAAGTTGACGAACATATCCCATTGACCTCCGTCCTGCACTGGTGCTTTAACTAAATGCATAATTAATCTACTGTCATATGAGTGATCAATTGTCTTAATTATATTTTCTAAAAAATAATTGGCTTTTTCAAATTTATCCCAAAACATAAAATAGTTTTGAGAAAACTCAAAATTTGATAAATTAAGTTTATCAACAACATTTAAACGCATTAAGTTTAAGCCAGCAAATCCCCAGCATCGACCTGAGGCTTTTTGATTAGTAACTGGCAATTCTTTTTTTATCAAATCTGAGAAATGATGATTGATTTGACTAAAATTTTCCCAATTTAGAGCAACAGTATTTAGATCATTCTTAATTAAAGCATTACGTAAAGCAGTATTTTTATTATTCTTGAGAAATTTATTTTTATATTTTTTGATCTCTGTTAAAGATATATTTTTTGGCATATCTTATATTTAAATATATTTAATCTTAAATCAATCTGAAACTACTTTTTTCCTTTTCTTTCTTTCTTTAATCCTTTTTTTAATCCCATTTTTTGCTTTCTTTCATCGATTAATTTTATTGCGTCCTCTACGGTTAGTGTATCTATAGTTAAGTCACCAAGTAACGATGCATTAATCTTACCGCATTTAACATAAAGTCCAAATTTACCATCATGTCCAGTAATATTCTTTTTTTCTTCTGGGTGCTCACCAAAAGTTTTAAGCGTCGCATTACCTCGTTGTGTTGGTTTTGCTATTAATTCAAGGGCTCTTTCTAACTCTATATCAAGTATATTATCCGTTTTTTCTAAAGCCTTATATTTTTTATCGTGCAAAATATATGGGCCATACATACCAATACCAGCACTCACTGTTTTAT
>Ga0209252_1000698_pt1 | contig 24908 bp, 27 predicted proteins | sample SaaInlV_135m_DNA_3_FD_184673 | JGI IMG/M metagenome (GOLD analysis project Ga0209252, IMG submission 184673) | Marine microbial communities from expanding oxygen minimum zones in the Saanich Inlet - Saanich Inlet SI074_LV_100m_DNA (SPAdes) (version 2) | ecosystem: Environmental > Aquatic >... | reverse complement strand
CTCAAGAGCTTTCTGTGGGCCTAGGTGGACTCGAACCACCGACCTCACCCTTATCAGGGGTGCGCTCTAACCAGCTGAGCTATAGGCCCCAGCTGAAAAGTTGAATGCTTAAAAGAAGATACGTATTGTTTTTCGTCGAGTACTGGAAACTCCAGTTTAAGGAGGTGATCCAGCCGCACCTTCCGGTACGGCTACCTTGTTACGACTTCACCCCAATCACCAACCTCACCTTAGAAACCTGCTTCCCGTAAGGGTTAGCACAGTTGCTTCGGGCAAGACCGACTTTCGTGGTGTGACGGGCGGTGTGTGCAAGACCCGGGAACGTATTCACCGCGACATAGCTGATTCGCGATTACTAGCGATTCCAACTTCATGCAGGCGAGTTGCAGCCTGCAATCCGAACTGAGGCGTACTTTGATGGGATTAGCTTCCTCTCGCGAGTTCGCAACCCGTTGTATACGCCATTGTAGCATGTGTGTAGCCCAGGACATAAGGGCCATGATGACTTGACGTCGTCCCCTCCTTCCTCTAGTTTTAAACCAGCAGTTTCACCAGAGTGCCCACCCGAAGTGATGGCAACTGATAATAGGGGTTGCGCTCGTTACCGGACTTAACCGGACACCTCACGGCACGAGCTGACGACAGCCATGCAGCACCTGTGTAAACCGAAATGAGTAAACTCAAATCCACTCCACGCTTTCACGCAAGCTTATGCTTACATGTCAAGCCCTGGTAAGGTTCTTCGCTTAGCATCGAATTAAACCACATGCTCCACCGCTTGTGCGAGTCCCCGCCAATTCCTTTGAGTTTCAGCCTTGCGACCGTACTCCCCAGGCGGAATACTTAATACGTTAGCTACGATACTGAAAAAATCCAACATCTAGTATTCATCGTTTAGGGCGTGGACTACCAGGGTATCTAATCCTGTTTGCTACCCACGCTTTCGTCCCTCAGCGTCATTACTTGTCCAGTAGATCGCTTTCGCCACTGGTGTTCCTACCGATATCTACGCATTTCACCGCTACACCGGTAATTCCATCTACCTCTCCAAGAATCTAGTAATTCAGTTTTAGATGCTATTTTGAAGTTAAGCTTCAAGCTTTCACAACTAACTTAAAAAACCGCCTACGAACCCTTTACGCCCAGTAAATCCGAATAACGTTTGCCCCCTCCGTATTACCGCGGCTGCTGGCACGGAGTTAGCCGGGGCTTCCTCTGCAGGTACCGTCATTATCTTCCCTGCTGACAGAAGTTTACAACCCTAAGGCCTTCATCCTTCACGCGGCATCGCTGGATCAGACTTTCGTCCATTGTCCAATATTCCTCACTGCTGCCTCCCGTAGGAGTCAGGGCCGTATCTCAGTCCCCATGTGGCAGATCATCCGCTAAGACCTGCTACGCGTCATAGGCTTGGTAAGCCATTACCTTACCAACAACCTGATGCGACTTGGACTCATCACTAGGCGAAAAAACATTTTACCGCTGTCTTCGTAAAGACTGTGGTCATATTTGGTATTAGTCTCAGTTTCCTGAGGTTATCCCAATCCTAGTGGCAGATTATCCAAGTATTACTCACCCGTTCGCCGCTCAGTAACTAGTAAACTAGTTCTTCGCTCGACTTGCATGTGTTAGGCGTGCCGCCAACGTTCATTCTGAGCCAGGATCAAACTCTTCATATAAAAAGATTTTGTTAAAATTATTGACTCGATACTGCACTAAAAGTGCAATATAAAAAAACTCACACGTATCTTCTAATAAATTTTCAAAAATCGCCGGACAAAAAGCCGGAGCTAGAATATTATCTCAATGGATGTGATTGTCAAGAATTAAAAATATATTTTTTTATAAAGTAATAATTAGTATATATAATAGTTAAAATGCCAAAGATTATTGCAGTTGTAAACCAAAAAGGTGGAGTAGGAAAAACCACAACTGTAATCAACCTTGCTTCAGGATTAACTATCCTAGGAAAAAAAGTTTTAGTAATTGATTTAGACCCTCAAGGAAATACTACTAGTGGGTTTGGGATTGATAAATCTATACTTAATAAGTCAGTTTACAATGCAATTCTAGGTGAGCATCAGATTGACCAGACATTTCAATCTGTTCATCTGAATAATAATAATAAAGTTTTTATATGCCCTTCTACTGCGGACTTATCTGGAGCAGATATGGAGCTATTTGATATTGATGACCGTGAATGGATTCTGAAGAAATCTTTAAGAGAATCAAATCTAGAATCATTCGATTTCATATTGATTGATTGTCCACCATCGTTAAGTCTTCTTACAATTAATGCTTTCACTGCTGCAGACTCTTTGCTTGTTCCTGTGCAATGTGAATTCTTCGCTATGGAAGGACTTGCTCAGTTAAATAGAACAATTGAGCTTGTTGTTGAAAGACTCAATGAGTCATTAAAAATTGAAGGTTTATTATTAACTATGTTTGACTCAAGAAACAATATTTGTAAGACAGTAGCTACAGAAATAAAAGAGTTCTTTAAAGATAAGGTACTAGAAACTGTAATACCAAAAAATGTTAAACTTGCTGAGTCACCTAGCTTTGGAAAATGTATATTTGATTATGATGATAATTGCCTAGGGGCAATTAGTTATTTAAATTTATCCAAAGAGTTGATTACTCTAAATGGAGGAAGTTTTATTGAAAAAATCATTAGGTAAAGGCTTAGGTTCACTTATTAGGTCGAATGATACAAATTATATTAACAAAAAAAATCCTAACTCTAAGACTGAAGTATATATTTCAGATATTGTTCCAAATAAGAATCAACCAAGAAAAAATTTCAACAATGAAAGTCTCTTGGATTTAGCAGAGTCAATAAAAGTTAATGGTATTTTACAGCCCATTGCAGTTAGAGAGATAGGGAACAATAAATATGAAATTATTGCTGGTGAAAGAAGATGGCGGGCAGCTCAAAAAGCTCAACTCTCCAAAATCCCAATAATAATTTATCAAGCAACCGACAAAAAAACTCTTGAATTAGGAATTATGGAAAACGTTCAAAGAGAGGATCTCAATCCAATTGATGAAGCTTTAGCGATTAAAGAGCTCCAGGATATATATAATTTCTCTCAAGATGAGATTATAAAATTAACAGGGAAGAAAAGAACCACTCTGATTAATATATTAAGGATACTAGAGCTTCCTGGGCCTGTTCAGCAACTTATTGTACAGGGTAGAATTAGCAGAGGACATGGGATAGCACTGCTTTCAATTAAAGACGAAGAAAAGATAATTAAAACTGCAAAAGAAATTATTACAAAAGATTTAAGCGTTAGGAAGATAGAAAAGCTTGCACAAGAAGCAAATAATGTAGATAGTAATGTTCGAGACGCGTCACCAGATATTTACTTAGAAAACTTGTCAAAAAGAATGGAGGACAAATTAGGGTCTAAAATAAAAATAAAAGGTAATTCAAATTCAGGCAGAATAGAGATAGAATATAAAAGCCTTGAAGAACTTAATAAGATTTTTGGTTCATTAAAGTAGTTATGAAAAAATTCAATATAACAATAGAAATAATGCCGGTTGAAAGCGTATTAGACCCTCAAGGGGAAGCTGTAGAGCTAATTGTTAAAAACAACACTGACTATAAGACAGAAAATTTCAGAATTGGAAAGAGGATTAACTTTACTATCTCTTCCACCGATAAAAAAGAATGTAAAAAAGCAGTAAAAAAATTATGTGAGAGCTTCCTCGTAAATGAGATTATCGAGAAATACTCAGTAACAATTCAAAATGAAAAAAATTAATTTCGGTATCATTCAATTTCCTGGTTCTAATTGCGAACAAGATTGCTTTTATGTTTTAACCAAAATATTCAATCAAAACTGTAAATATATATGGCACGATTCTAAATCATTTAAAAATATAGACTGTATCATTATTCCAGGAGGCTTCTCTTATGGTGATTATCTGAGAACTGGGGCTATAGCCTCACAAAGCAGAATCAGCAACAATATTAAAGAATTTGCATCTAACGGGGGCATGGTCTTAGGTATTTGTAATGGTTTTCAAATTTTAACTGAGCTAAATCTTCTTCCAGGTGTTCTCTTGAGGAATAAATCCTTAAGCTTTATCTGTGAGAACGTAACATTAAAAACTACAAACAATAATTCAAAATTCACAAGTACTCTTATGAATGACCAATTGCTAAATATTCCAATAGCACACGCAGATGGAAACTACTATGCATCTCAAAAAGAATTAGCCTCTTTAAAAGCAAATAATCAAATAATATTCCAATATTCTGACAAATACGGGAGCTGCGATGATCAATCTAATCCAAATGGATCAATTTTAAATATTGCAGGAATCACTAACAAAGAAGGTAATGTCTTTGGCCTAATGCCCCATCCCGAGAGGGTATCTGAATCCATACTTGGTGGTTTAGATGGTAAAAAAATTTTTGATTCTATAATAAAATCATTTACATGATACTTTTAGAGCAATTTAAAACTTTATTATGTTAAATTAATATTATGGAAAAGAAAAATACTCCTGATTTTTATTTAGATATTTCATCAGAGTTTTGCCCTATGACTTTTGTAAAAACAAAGATGAAATTAAAAAAAATGAACGAAGGTCAAATTCTTGAGGTAACTTTATCCGACGGTGAGCCAATAGAATCAGTACCTGAGAATATAGAAATTGATGGACATGAAATTCTAGAAAAAATTGTTAATGGAAAAAATTCTAAACTTTTAATTAAGAAGAAATAAAATGAGCGCTGTTCTAAAAGAAATATTAAAAACTGATTCAATTATTAGGCTTATAGGTAATACGCCTTTAATTAAACTAAACAAATTCCCTGGATTAAGCACAGACAAGCAAATTTTTATAAAAGCTGAGTGGTTTAACCCAGGTGGCTCCATTAAAGACAGAGCAGCCTTATGCATGATTGAAGAAGGCATTAAGTCAGGAAGACTTTCGAGAGATAAGATAATTATGGATTCGTCTTCAGGAAATACAGCAATAGCTTATGCAATGATTGGCGCAGCATTAGGCTTTGAAGTTGAACTAGTAACACCAGAGAATATTAATATTGAGAGGAAAAAAACATTGCAAGCTTATGGTGCTAAGATCATATACTCAAGTCCATTTGAGGGATCAGATGGTGCAATACTTGAAGCAAGGAAGCTAGCAAAAGAATACCCTGATAAATATTTTATGCCTGATCAGTATAATAATATTTCTAATCCTCTTGCTCATTTTAAATCAACTGGTCCAGAAATATGGGAGCAAACTAATGGTGAAGTAACTCATTTCATTAGCGGGATAGGTACAAGCGGAACAGTAATGGGAGCAGGCGAGTTTTTAAAGACAAAAAATTCCAATATTCAAGTCATAGGTGTACAGCCTGACGACCCCCTTCATGGTCTAGAAGGTTTAAAGCATATACCCTCATCAATTAAGCCTGGTATATATGATGAAAGCAGGCTGGATATTTTGTTTTCTGCAAATACTGAAGAGTCTTATAAAATAATGGAAAAACTTGTTAACTTAGAAGGCATGTTTGTAGGTCACTCCGGAGGAGCTGTAGTATTATCAGCACTCAAAATAATAAATGAAGTCGAGCAAGCTAATATTGTTTGTGTAATTCCAGATGGTGGCTACAGATATTTAAGTGGTGGTGTTTGGTGGTAATTATAAAAGAAGAAATAAATAATCAATTGAAAAGAATTTGTGAGGTGGGATTTCCAGATGAAGTATGTGGAGTGCTAATAGGAAAAATGGAAGATAATAATTTTGTAATCTCTGATTTTAAAATATGTGAGAATACTAATCATGAAAGATCAATCGATAGATATGAATTAAATCCAAAAGATTTTATGTCTGCCGAGAAATATGCAAAAGATCATGGACTCGATATTGTTGGCATATATCATTCACATCCTAGCCACCCTGCTATTGCATCTGAGACAGATAAATTATACGCATGGCCCGGTTTCATTTACCTAATTTATTCTATTTATGAGAATCGCTACAAAGATTTAATTGGTTGGATTATAAACGAAGAGTTAGACAAATTTGAAACTACTAAAATATCAATATCATGAAAAATAAAGAAAAAATTGTTTTAATCACTGGTGGCGCAAAGAGAATTGGCAAAGAGCTTGTTGTTGGGATGAGTAAGAGTGCAGAAAAATACAAATTTATTATCCACTACAACAAATCTAGGAAACAAGCTGAAGAATTAGTAATTTCGCTAAACAAAATTGGTATTGATTCAGAGCCAATTCATTTTGACCTTCATCAGGTATCAAAAATTAAAAATTTTTCCAAGAATGCTGAAGAAATCTTTGGTAAAGTTGATATTCTTATCAATAATGCATCTATATTTAAACAAGAAAAATTTCACCATATAACAGAAAAAAGTTTCGATGAAACAATAAATATTAATTTAAAAGCACCATTTTTACTTTCGAATTTGCTTTCTAAAGGAATGGTAAGAAGAAAATATGGAAAAATAATAAATATTGGTGACTCTATAGGAACATATAAGACTTGGAAAGATTATAGCCATTATTGTGTATCTAAAGGTGGACTTGAAACCATGACAAAAGTTTTATCTTTAGAGCTAGCACCTTTCGTACAAGTCAATGCCATTGCTCCCGGCCCAATACTAAAACCTAGCGCCAAACATAAAAGAAATCTTTATACGAAAATATCTAAATCAAAAGTTGGAATTAAAAGTATGGTTAATTCACTTAAATTCTTAATTGATTCGGATTTTATTACTGGAGAAGTTATTTCTGTGGACAACGGAGAGAAGCTTAAATAAATCTTATTCTTTTATGCTACCAACAACCTCTGACAAATTATTTATACCCTCAATTCTCATTAGATATAGTAACTCTTTATTAATTGCACTTATTAACGATGGTCCTTCGAATATCATTGAAGTATAAAGCTCAACTAAGTTTGCTCCTAATTTAATTTTTTTATAAACGTCAGCACCAGAGGAAATTCCTCCAACTCCTACCAGTGGTATAAGTCCCTTAGTTACGCTATAAGCAAAGGCTAGTTTTTGATTAGAAAGATTAAGTATAGGGTGTCCCGACAATCCTCCTTCTTGAACACTAGTAGATGATTTCAATTTAAAGTCTCTACTACTAGAAGTATTACTTACTATTAATCCAGAGAGATTATTTTTCAATATGGTCTCTATAACAAATGAAATTCGGGAATTCTCTAAATCCGGAGAGACCTTAACAAAAATTGGAGTCTTTGTTTCTCTGTTAATCTTTATCTCTGATAGTAGCTCCACAATCTTTGAACTCTCAAAGTCTCGCAGATCAGGAGTATTTGGTGAAGAAATATTGACTGTTATATAATCAGCTTTTTTCTCAGCTTCTTTAAGGCAGTCTACAAAGTCCTTAATTCGATCTTTTGAGTCCTTGTTTGGGCCGATATTAATACCCACTCTTCTTTGGCTTTCTAAGTCTCTATTGTTCTCATCAAAATTTGATATGAATTGGGTTAGCCCAACATTATTGAAACCAAGTCTGTTTATTAGCCCTAAATCATCTTGAAGTCTAAATATTCTAGGCTTAATGTTTCCATATTGTGGCCTTGGTGTTACAGTGCCGACCTCAACAAAACCAAAACCAATTTTAAACAATTGATTATATATTTCTGCATTCTTATCAAAGCCTGCAGCCATACCAACGGGAGAAGCGAAATCCATGCCTGCTACTTCTACTTTTAATCTTTTATCTAAAGAACAAGAATATAAATTTAAAATTCCATGCTTAATAAGTACGACTGCTATATTATGAGCAGTCTCTGGACTTAAGTTCCATATTAAAGGCCTTAGCAATCGATACATATAACATAATTTATTCTAACTCTTAAAAGTATTATTACCAAAAATTAAAGGTTGACTTATTTTTACCTCTTCGCTATTTTCATTACAATAGAGCAAATGTTAAGACCAAATAAAAAACTTCTTAGTATGGTAATAGTGGTTATAAAGTATTTCTTTATCCTTTCTGGAATCCTTCTATCATTAATCCTAACCTTAGGTGTAATAGTCAATCTACTGGATTTGTCTAATAGCTTCTTGTTGATTGGGAAACTTGGAAGCTTTGCATCAAATCAATTCTATTATTTTCTAGGTCTTCCAGGATTAATAATCTCAATTTTTTCTCTTATTGTTTTAGCCAACTACCTTATAAAAAAAGAAAATAAAGATATTTCAAAAAAAATATTATTCATAATACTAATTACTCTCTCATTTGGGGGACTACTTAAAATAAGTAAAGACTTTTTCTACTTATCACAATATAAATTTATAGGCTTTATCCCAAGTAAAATTACTGAACTTTTAATAGAGCAGATTGCTGGTCTTCTTGGTACAACAATCTTTTATTTATTTCTTCTTATTTTTTCTATTCAACAACTTAATAAGAATTTACTATCAGGCTTAGTTAGAATTTTAGGAAGCTATTTTGGTAAGCTAAAAAGACTTAGAAATAGCTCTGCTATAATTAAAGATCATGAGATTGACAATGATGTAATAAAAATAGACGCTAACAATGATAAACATGAAATAGTACGTACAGAAACTAAAGATTTAGTTAATGAATCAGATGCGAAGACTACTTCACCAAGAAAAAGCAGTAAATTCAGTAATTTCCAACTACCTTCATTGGACTTATTAGATGAACCTGTAAACCAACCCATTACCTATGACAAAGACAAAGCAATTGAAAAAGCAAAAAGAATTGAAGAGAAGCTTTCAAACTTTGGTATAACGGGACAAATAACTCAAATCAAACCAGGGCCTGTAATAACTCTATATGAATATAGACCTGAACCGGGAACCAAAATTAACAAAATTGCTTCCTTATCAAACGATTTAGCAATGGCTTTAAAAGCAACAAGAATTAGAATTATAGCACCAATTCCCGGAAAAGATGTGATTGGAATTGAAGTACCAAATGACTTAAGAGAAACTGTTTACTTAAAAGAACTTTTATCTAAAGATCAATTTAAAAAAAGTTCAAGCCCAATAAATCTATCTTTAGGTAAAGATATATCTGGAGTACCACTTTTCACTGACTTGAAAACTGCGCCCCATCTTATGATTGCGGGAACAACTGGATCGGGTAAAAGTGTATTTCTTCATAGCATTATTACTAGCATGCTTTATAAAGCCACCCCTAGAGAGGTTAAATTTATTATGATTGACCCTAAAATGCTTGAGCTCTCTGGCTATGAGGATATCCCTCACTTGCTCCACCCTGTTGTTACCGACCCAAAAAAAGCGGCAGCAGCTTTAAAGTGGGCTGTTAAAGAAATGGAGACTAGGTACAAGCTGCTATCAGATATTGGGGTTAGAGATATTGACTCATATAACCAAAAGATTGAATCTAACAAAGATTATGATGCTACAACTGATTCTCTTCCGTTTATTGTAATAATAATTGATGAATTAGCTGACCTAATGTTTGTTGCACCAAATGAGATTAAAGAATCTATAACTCGATTATCTCAAATGGCTAGAGCAGCTGGAATACATTTAATAGTGGCCAGTCAAAGACCTTCAGCTGATGTTGTTGCTGGACTAATAAAAGCCAACTTCCCCTCAAGAATTTCATTTGCGGTATCCTCTAAAGTTGATTCAAGAATAATTCTTGATTCTTCAGGAGCTGAAGAACTATTGGGGAAAGGTGATATGTTGTTACTTAGGCCCCCAAATAACCTCGTTAGAGTTCAAGGTGCGATTATTTCAGATAAAGAGATAGAAGGAATATCAAACTTTCTTAAAGGACAAGCACCCCCAAATTATAATAGCGAAATAACTAAATCTTATGAGGAAGATGCAGAAATGGAATCTTTAAACTATGAGAAAGACGTCCTTTATGAGCAGGCTTTAGATATCGTCAAACAAACAAAACTTGCATCTATTTCAATGATACAAAGAAGGTTGAAAATTGGCTACAATAGAGCAGCAAATATAATCGAAATGATGGAAAGAGAGGGAATCGTAGGCGAACAAGAATCTGCGGGGAAGCCTAGAAAAGTATATTTATAAATTAAGAATTTTTATATATCTTTATAGCTAAGAGAATAGCCTCTTCCATGCTTTTAGAGCTTGCCTTGTTCTTCCATGCTAGGTCATAGGCAGTACCATGATCAGGAGAAGTTCTTATGAAAGGCAAGTTTAAAGTAACATTAACTCCCTCATCAAAACACTTCATCTTAAATGGGATTAAGCCTTGGTCGTGATAAATCGCATGAATAATATCAAAATTCTTTCTATTCCTCTCAACAAACAACGTATCAGCGGGAAATGGGCCTTGAACTTTAACACCATCTTTTTTTGCTGCCTCAATAGCAGGAGAAATTATTTCTAAATCTTCTACCCCGATATTGCCATCTTCTGATGCATGTGGATTTAGACCACAAACACCAATCCTAGGATTTTTTATATTAAAGTATTTCTTTAATGACTTATTTAATATAAGTATTTGATTATAGATCTTGCTTTCTGTAATTTCAGAAACCACTTTTTTTATAGGGATATGGATTGATGCAAGTGACACTTTAAAATCCTTAGAATAAAAAGACATTACAATATTCTCAACTTTAAAAACTGACTGAAGCATATCTGTATGCCCCTTGAATTTTGAACCAGCTAATGAAATTGCTGTCTTGCTAATTGGCGCGGTAACCAAGCAATCAATATGTTTATCCTTAATTAAATTTATACCCTCATTGATATAATCAAGAGATGCTTTCCCTGACAATAAAGTTGGCTTGCCAGGATTTATCTGTACTTTATTCTTCCTTAAGTTAAATTTAATCCTTTCATCCAGATTTCTACGAAATTTATCCAGCAGACTCTGATCAATAATAACTATCGGGTTGCAAAGTTTTAATATTTCTTTATTTCTCAGGGCTTTTAATGCAACTTCTGGCCCTATTCCATTATAATCTCCAATTGTTATTCCTATTTTTGGCTTCATTCTCATAGTTTATAAAACTCAACAGAATTGTCTTTCAATATTTTCTTCATATCCTCTAAGCTAAGATTCTTAATTACTGAAAAACATTCAGCTATATATATCAAATTTTTTGGATAATTTTTTTTTCCTCTATTCGGCTCCGGAGACAAATATGGTGAATCAGTTTCAATCATTATCTTGTCATCTGGAATAAAAGCTGCCACTTCTCTCAATTCGCTAGATTTCTTGAAAGTAATAATTCCGGTAAAAGATATATAAGAGCCTAAATCTACAAGCTTAGCAGCAATCTCTTTGCTACCAGTGAAGCAATGGACAACAAAATCAGATTTAATTTTTTTAGACTTTAAATATTCTATTAATTCATAATAAGAATCCCTTGCATGAATTACAATAGGCATATTATTAGACTCGGCGATATCAATTTGATAATCAAAAAATTCGAACTGCTTAATTCTATTGTCATCAGAATGGTAGAAATCTAATCCTATTTCTCCTATGCCTTTATTTTTAGGTAAAGAACATAAATTTTGGATTTCGACTAAGTCATCTATTTTATATTGATCAATATCGCAGGGGTGAACTCCTACAGTCGAATATACATTTTCTATTTTGCTAGCTATATCAATGTTCAATTTAGATGTAGCCAGGTCTGTAGAAATAGATACAATAGTTTCTACGCCAAAATCAGCAGAATCTTTTACTACCCTTAGGACATCTTCATAGCTATATAGGTGAGCGTGAGTATCAATTAACATATTGTTTAACTTTTCTTTATTAAAAATTTTAATTCTTCTGAAAATTCTTCTAAATTATCAAATGACCTGTAAACTGAAGCAAATCTTATATAAGCAACTTTATCAATCTCATACAGATTCTTGATCACTAAGTCACCAATCTCACTAGATGGCACCTCTCTTCTTCCAGAGTCTATCAGCTCCTTTTCCAGTAAAAAAACCACTTCCTCAATTTGCTCCAAAGAAATATTCCTTTTTTGACAAGCACTAATCATTCCTTCCATTATCTTGCCCTTATCGAACTCCTGAATCGTTCCATTCTTCTTTAATACTACTAATTCATAATCCTCAACTCTTTCATATGTTGTGAATCTCTTTTTACAAGTAAGACATTCTCTTCTTCTTCTAATTGATCTCAGATCAGAGCCTTGCCTAGAATCTATTACTTTAGTATTTTCAATTTTACAGCACCCAGATTTTACTGAATTCATTTTAAAGATTCTATCATAAAAAATAATTAAAGATGAAGAAAACTATATTAAACTAGGGTAAATTGGAAATTTAGAGCACAAGTCACGAACTTCTTTCTTGGAATTTTCAAGCAAATCAGTGCTCTCGTGATTCTTTAAAACTTTTGATATTAATTGTGCAATTTGCATAATTTCATCCTCTTTCATTCCCCTTGTTGTTATTCCAGGTGTTCCTATACGAATTCCTGATGCTACAGAAGGTGGCAAAGGGTCGAAAGGAATGGCATTCTTATTTGTTGTAATTCCTGCTAATGCAAGAGCAGTTTCACCCTCTTTCCCATTTACTCCAGACCCCCTAAGATCTAAAAGGACTAAATGAGTGTCTGTTCCACCAGTAATGCACTGAAACCCTTCTTTAATTAGTTCCCTTGCTAACAATTGAGAATTTTTTAGGACTTGTTTTTGGTAATCCTTAAATGAGTCACTCAAAGCCTCCTTAAAAGCTACCGCCTTAGCAGCAATCGTATTCATGAGAGGACCGCCTTGCGTTCCAGGAAAAACTCTGCTGTTTATAATCTTTATGTGCTCATCGCTTGTCATTATCATCCCACCTCTTGGTCCGCGGAGAGTCTTGTGTGTTGTTGTAGTAACAAAATCGCAATAAGGTATTGGGTTAGAATAAAGACCTGCGGCAATCAGTCCTGATGGGTGGGCTATATCTGCCAATAAATATGACCCAGATTTATTAGCAATTTCTCTAAACTTTTTATAATCCAAATCTCTGGGATAGGAGCTCCACCCTGCTATTATTAGCTTCGGCTTGTTTTTGATAGCTAGGTCCTCTAACTGGTCATAGTCTATAAGAAAAGTATCTTTATCAACACCGTATGAAATAGAATTATAGACTCGCCCTGAGAAGTTTACTTTAGATCCATGGGACAAATGTCCTCCATGATCAAGGCTCATACCAAGAACTGTGTCTCCAGGCTCAAGAAACCCTAAAAAAACTGCCATGTTTGCTTGTGCGCCTGAGTGTGGTTGAACATTAACCGCTTCAGCTCCAAAAAGCTCTTTTGCCCTTGAAATTGCGAGTTCCTCTGCAACATCTACAAACTGACAACCACCGTAATACCTTTTCCCAGGATAGCCTTCGGCATATTTGTTAGTTAAAACAGATCCCATTACTTCCATAACTGCCTCGCTGGCATAGTTTTCTGAGGCAATCATCTGCAACTCAAATTCTTGCCTATTAACTTCATTGCTAATCAGAATAGAAACTTCTTTATCTTTTAACCTAGTTGTCGACATGGATAACATTCAGACTACTCAAATTGTAAAAAAATTCAAGAAATCAAAAAATATAGTTAATATAAACTTATGGATAAAAGTATATCTGTAGTTGGTGCCTCAGAAAATAATCTTAAAAATATCAATTGTAAAATTCCTTGGTATAAACTATCTGTTATAACTGGACTTTCAGGGTCTGGGAAATCAACTCTTGCGATTGAAACAATACATTCTGAAAGTCGAAGAAGATATCTTGAATCTCTTTCAACTTATGCAAGACAATTCTTAGAAAAAGTTGGCAAGGCTGAGTTTGAATCACTAAACGGTGTACCTCCATCTATATGCATTGAAAGCAGAAACAATGTAAAAAACTCAAGATCCACTGTTGGTACTCTTACTGAAATATACGACTATATGAGAGTTATATTTAGTAGGGCAGGAGATATTCATTGCACTAGCTGCAAAACCCTTTGTTCAGCACTGTCTAATGATGAAATCTTCACACACCTTGTTAAGAACTTTAGAGATAAAAAAGTATTCCTATCAATTGAAAACACAAGAAATATTAGCGCTAAACAATTTAAAAAGATTGGAATCAGTGAGATTATTATAAATGGAAAGATTGTTCCAATTAACTCAGCTAATTTAGAAACTCCAGAATGTCTTCCCTTAATTGACAATGTTATTTTAAAAGATTCGAGCTCGTCTAGAATAAAGGAATCAATAGATTTAGGTTTCAACTTATCAAAAATAATTAATATATATGATGAAAAACTCAATTCTATCGCCTCTTATAAAAAAGAACTGTGCTGCTTAACCTGTCTAAAAGAACATAAACAACTAACTCCAAGTGAGTTTTCATTTAATAGTCCAAATGGTGCATGTAAAGCCTGCAAAGGTTTTGGCAACATTCTTTGGCCTGATTTAGATTTGATAGTTAATGAGGGTGACAAGTCTATAATGGAAGGCTGTATCTCAATTCTTGAAAGACCTTCGCTTGGCTACGAGAAAAGAAAGTTTCTAGATTTTTGTTTTAGACAAAAAATTAATACTGATAAAGCTTTTAATAAATTATCAAGTACGTTAAAAAGTAAAGTTATGGAAGGGGATTCCTTATACAAGGGAATAAATGGTTTATTCAAAAGACTGGAAAAAAAATCCTACAAAATGCACATAAGGGTTTTATTAAGTAAGTATAGGTCTCCAAAATCTTGCTCCAGTTGTGGGGGATCTAGGATCAAAGAATTATCTTCAGAAGTAAGAATTGAGAATCAAACCATATTCAATTTATGTGAGATGAACATAAAAGATTTATCAACATTCTTTAAAAATATAGAGATTTCTAAAAAGAAATATGAAATAATCAAGGAGCCACTAAAGCAATGTTTGTCCAGGCTAGAGTTCTTATTAGAGGTTGGACTAGAATACTTGACACTCAATAGACTCGGTAAAACTCTTTCAGGAGGAGAAGCCCAAAGGGTGAATCTTGCGCAACAATTAGGGTCCGAGTTAACTGACACTCTATATGTTCTTGATGAACCTTCAATTGGATTGCACCCAAAAGACATAAAGAAACTTTTTAAAACCATTACAAATCTCAGAGATTTAGATAATACAATCATTTTAATTGAGCATGACCTTGATATCATTTCAAAGTCTGATTGGATTATTGAGCTCGGGCCTGAGTCAGGAAGATTTGGTGGCGAATTAATATGCTCAGGAGACTTAAAAAAACTTAAAAAAACACAAAACTCTATTACAGCCAAATACCTAAATGGAGAGTTAAAAATTGATATGCCAAAAAAAAGAAGGCCTTATCGTAAATCAATAAAGATTAATTCGGCCTCAATGAACAATATCAATAAACAATCATTTGAAATACCTATAAATTGCATTACTTGTGTCACTGGGGTTTCAGGTTCAGGTAAAAGCACTCTGATAAAAGACTGCTTCTATGGAAACGCATCTAAGCATTTTGGACAAATTTATGATAAACCTGGAGAAATAGAGTCGATAAAAGGGCTCTCGGCAATAAATGAGATAATTATGGTTGACCAAAAACCTATAGGTACCAGTAGTAGATCAAACCCGGCCAGCTATATGAAAATTTATGACGATATAAGATCCATGATTTCAAAAACAAAAGACTCTAAACAACTAAATCTTAGACCTGGGGATTTCTCTTTTAATACTGAAGGAGGAAGATGTGAAGATTGTAAAGGAGAAGGAGTAAAAGTAATCGAGATGCAGTTTCTTTCAGATATGGAAGTGGTGTGTGACGAATGCAATGGAAAAAGATTCAGCGAACCTATTTTAAAAGTAAAGTTGAACGGAAAGAATATCAACCAAATCCTAGGGCTTACAATTAAAGAGGCAAAGAGCTTCTTTGGTGGTTCCAAGAAAATAGCCAGCAAGCTAGATGCTTTGTCTTCTGTAGGGTTAGAGTATTTAACACTTGGTCAGCCTTCGAACACTCTATCTGGGGGTGAAGCCCAAAGAATAAAGATAGCTAAGTCCTTACTTTCAAAAAACTCTACTAACTCTCTATATATCATGGACGAACCATCAATTGGCCTTCATGTTCATGATTTAAAAAAATTAATTGATACATTTAATCTTTTAATTGAAAATAACAATTCAGTTGTTATCATAGAGCACAATTTAGATTTAATAAAAATATCAGATTTTATAATTGATATGGGACCCGGTGGAGGCAGCAAAGGTGGTAATATTATAGCAACTGGAACACCCGAAGAAATAATAAAAAATAAATCCTCTGTAATTGGAAAATATTTAAAGAATCTTTGATTCAACATTCGACATCAAATCATTGAATATATATTTATTTGAAGCAATTAGGCTCTTGTTCTTAAGGATATCAAATGTCTTACCTTGTGAATTTCCAATCACGCCACCAGCTTCTTTAACTAATAAGACTCCTGCAGCCGTATCCCAACTGTTTAAACCAAGTTCCCAGAACCCATCAAGCCTACCGCATGCAACATATGCTAAATCTAAAGCAGCGGACCCATCTCTCCTTATAGATCTACATTTAAAAAGAAGTTTTTGAAAATTATCTATATTTTTTTTTGCATAATGTTTTTTTGAAGTTATAAACCCCGTGCACAAAAGAGCTTCATGCAAATTATCTACTTGGCTTGCCTTTATTCTCTTATTGTTGAGAAATGCTCCTAGTCCTTTCTCAGCATAAAAAAATTCCTTCCTTAGGGGATCATATATTGCACCATAATTAAGTTCACCATCAACTTGAACACCTATTGATGTACAAAAAAAAGGGTAATCATGAATAAAGTTATTAGTTCCATCGATAGGATCTATAATCCACTGAATTCTTGAACTTTTAGGAGATGCTCCTGATTCTTCTGCTATGAAACTTGAATCTGGATAATATTTCTTAATTGTATCTATAATATGCTTTTCTACTTTCTTGTCCTGGGTTGTAACCCAATCATTTTTTCCTTTTGATGAAATCTTCTTAACAGAACCGAAACTTTTTTTAATTATTTCACCTGCTTCATTACAGGCCAATTTAAGAACTTTTTTAATTGATAGAACAGATGAAGCCATATGGTATTCCTATTAGATATAATTTAAAGTAATATTAAGTTTAGTTGAGCTTAATAAAACAATGAATAAAAGTATACGTTTCTCTATAGGTGCTGACAACAATTCCAATTGTGTTTTAATAGCAAAAAAGTATTTAACCAGAATGAATTATGAGACTAAAACCTATGGTAGCTTAAATAAAGATAGCATGTCTTGGGTTGAGGTAGCAGAAAAAGTAGCACTAGATGTACAAAAAAATAGTTCTGACTTTGGAATACTTTTTTGCTACACTGGAACTGGAGTTACAATTGTCGCAAACAAATTCAAAGGTATTAGAGCTGCACTTTGTAACAACACCGAGATTGCTATAGGTGCAAGAAAGTGGAATGATGCGAATATTCTATCTATCAGCACCTTAACAGTTAAAGATGAAGATATTGAGAACATAATAGCTTCATGGATAGAAACAAAGGTGGATAAATCAGAGATGAAAAATATAGAAAAAATAAGTGGTATTGAAGTATGAGAATTGGAATCGTAGGGGCTGGTGGTGCTGTAGGACGAGAAATAATTAAGATACTTGAAGAAAGGAAATTTAAAATCTCTGCACTATCTTTCTTTGGTTCAAAAAGATCCGCGGGAAAACAGATTCAGTTTAAGAAGAAAAGGATTAGAATTGAAGAGCTAAGAAAAAACTCTTTAACTAATTTTGATTTAGTTTTTTTCTCTGCGGGTTCATCAATTAGTAAAAAATTTGCTCCAATTGCAGTTTCTAACGGTTCTATAGTAATTGATAATAGCTCTGCTTTCAGGATGAATGAAGATACTCCATTAGTTATTCCAGAAATAAATCCAGAATCAATAAAAGGAAATAAGCCAGGAATTATATCTAACCCAAATTGTACAACAATAATTTCCTTGATGGCTATAAAGCCTCTTTATAATCTTGCAAAAGTTAAAAGAGTTGTTGCTACAAGTTTCCAGTCAGTTTCAGGAGCAGGAAATGAGGGAATAAATGAGCTCTTAAACAATACTAAACTTTCTTTAAGAAAGAATGCTAAATCAAAAAAGAATATATTTGAAAGGAATATAGCATTTAATGTAATACCTAAGATTGGGAACATCTTAGAGAATCTTTACAGTGAAGAAGAAATGAAGCTCCATAATGAGTCTAGAAAAATTCTTTCAGACAACAAAATCCTAATCTCGGCAACTACTGTTAGAGTCCCAGTTCTAAGATCTCATAGTATTAGTTTAAATATAGAGTTTAACAAGAAAATTAGCATCAGAAAAGCAACTAAAGCTCTTGGCAACTTTCCTGGTTTAATTGTTATGGATCAACCTTCGAAAGGCATATTCCCCACCCCAATTGATTGTTCTAATAAAGATAACTGCATAGTTGGAAGAATTCGTGAAGACTTTAGTTCGAAACACGGAATGTCTATTTGGATTGTAGGTGACCAAATTAGAAAGGGTGCTGCATTGAACGCTGTCCAAATTGCAGAACTTTTGTAAAAGAACTAAAACTTATTGTACAATAACTATTAATGCAAAGTATTAAAGGATGTATAACAGCTTTGATTACTCCATTTAATAATGATGGATTAATAGATATACCTACTTTTCAGAATCTCATAGAAAGGCAAATAAGAAACAATGCTCATGGGTTAGTGCCATGCGGCACAACTGGTGAGTCTCCGACTCTTAATCATCAAGAACATCAAGAGGTAATTAAAATTGCTATTGATACTGTAGACAATAGAATCCCAATAATTGCGGGCACGGGTTCAAATTCAACAGAAGAAGCTCTTAAAATGACAGAATATGCTGAGTCTGTTGGTGCAGATGCAAGCTTACAAGTTGTTCCTTACTATAATAAACCAAATCAAGAAGGCTTATACGAGCATTTTACTAAAATCTCAATGAATACATCTTTGCCAATTATTTTATACAATATTCCTGGCAGATCTGTTGTAAACTTAGAGCCTTCAACAATTAAAATGCTTGTAGATAATAATAAAAATATAATTGGCATAAAAGAAGCAAGTGGCGATATGAATAAAGTCAAAGAAATTAAAAAAGTTTGTCCTGATGATTTTATTATACTTTCCGGTGAGGATCAATTAAATCTTCAGGTTCTCAAAGAAGGTGGCTCAGGGTTTATATCTGTAACTTCCAACCTCCTTCCCGCTGAATGTTCTAAGTTATTCGAGACTTTTGAAGAGGGTGACATTGAAAAATCCGAACAGATAAATGAGTCTATATTTAAAGTTAACAAATTTCTTTTCATAGATACGAATCCAATACCGATTAAATATGCTCTAAGCTCCATAGGTCTTTGTGAAAACAACCTGCGTCTGCCGCTTACAAAATTAAACAAGAATAAAAGCGAGATATTAGCAAAGGAAATAAAGAAACTTAATATCAGCAAATGACTCAAGATGCCAAAGTAGAAGAAGAGCTATCAGCGAAAAATTTAGTTATAGCTGGAGTAGATGAAGTAGGCAGAGGGTCCTTGGTAGGTCCAGTAGTAGCATGTGCCTTTATTTTTCATAACTTGAAAACAAGCATAAAAGTATGCGACTCTAAATCAATAAGCAAGATTAAAAGGATCCGCCTGTTTTACGAGATCCTACAAACTAACTCTTTGTTTTCTTTGGGTCTTGCTTCTCATAAAGAAATAGATCAGATTAATATATTGAACGCTACAAAACTTGCTATGAAAAGAGCGGTTGAAGGCTTAAGATCTAAACCAGACATTCTTTTAATTGACGGTAGCAATAAAATTAAATCAGATATCAATCAAAAATGTATTATTAAGGGTGACTCAATATGTAAATCTATTGGAGCTGCATCAATAGTTGCCAAAGTAAGCAGAGATTCACTTATGGACAAGCTCTCAAGTCTTTTCCCATTATACGAGTTTAATACAAATAAAGGTTACGGGACAAAGAAGCATAAAAAATTAATATCTAAATATGGAATTACGCCAATTCATAGAAAAAGCTTCAGGTTAACATAATAAATTGACAAGACATTATTCTTATCTTATTTTCATCTCATGTCCTCAGATATTGAAGATAATAGTAAGTTTTTTTTTAAGATTGGAGAGATTGAAAAAATCACAGGTGTCCCAGCAAATAAAATCAGATATTGGACCAAAAAATATGAGGAGCTAAATAGCACATTAAGAAAAAACTCAAAGGGGGCACATAAGCTCTATCATAAGAGTTCAATTGAGATAATACTGCAAATTAATCAGTATCTAAATGAAGCATCCATGCAGATAAATAACCAAAGGCTGAACCAGAAACTAAGTAATAAATTCAAGAAAAATGAAGACGCTATTTCTAATTTAGTTAAGGTTAAAGAGAGACTAGAAGGAATTATTAATATTGCAAGAAAATCTTAATTTCTAAAAAAACTGGAATATCTGAGTTTAAATAACGGAGGTAGCTTTAAGGTGAGAATTCTTTTAACAAACGATGATGGAATTACTTCTGAGGGAATTCCAATTCTATATGATGTATTAAAAAATTTTGGTGAAACTATAATTGTCGCTCCGACCAATAACCAAAGTACTAAAAGCCACTCTATTAGTCTAAATGTTCCATTAAGAGTTCAGGAGCTAAATAAAAATAAATTTTCACTTCTTGGTTTACCTGCTGATTGCGTGAACTGGGCAATAAATAGTAAAATTGGCAAGGAGCCTTTTGACTTAGTGGTTTCTGGTATTAACAATGGAGCAAACATTGGTGATGATATAAATTATTCTGGAACTGTTGCTGCTGCTAGAGAAGGTTTTCTTCACGGCGTTAATTCTATAGCGATCTCGATTGCAAATAAAAAAAATCCAAAATACGAAGAATGCGCAAAGTCATTTGAGCACATTTTAAAAAAAATCCTTATGAAAAAGCTGAAATCCTTCTTGTTTAACATTAATTATCCAAATATTGATTTTAAAGAAACTAAGGGGATTAGGGTAACTAAGCAAGGGTCGAGGGCCTATGGTCAGAAAATTATTTCAAAGAAGGATCCTAGAGGTAACCAATACTTTTGGATCGGTGGTAGCGATCTAACCTATAAAGCTGAAGAGGGGACAGATATTCATGCAATTAGGAATAAATTTATTTCTGTTACGCCTTTAATAGTTGATTATACTAAATATTCTTATATGAAATTAAAATTATGATGAATCTAATTTACAAATACATCCTAAAGTTCTCACGGGGTAAAAGTTCTGTTGCTGTAATGGCATTGGTATCTTTTACAGAGGCTTTATTTTTTTTAATTCCACCAGATCCATTCTTAGGTGTACTTTGTATAAACAAAAAGAATAAAAAGATTATTGAATTGGTTTTAATTTGCCTATTTTCTTCTATTATTGGAGGGTGTTTGGCATACCTCTTGGGCGAAGAGATTGTCGTTTTTGCTGTTAAAAATGACATTGGGATAATATCAAATAACCTAGAAAGTATTGAAGCTATTAGTTCTAAATTAAAAGAAAGCACTTTTCTACTTATGATTACCTCTGGATTCACACCTTTACCTTTCAAGCTTTTCTGTATCAGTGCTGGGATATTAAATGTGGACTTTATTCCCTTTTTATTCGGTTCAATCATAGGTAGAGGCCTAAGGTTTGCTTTGGTGGGCTATCTTGCCAAAATCTTTGGTGATAAATTTGAGGCTATATTGAAGAGTAAAGAAGTTTTTTATATATCTATTGGCCTTATAGCTCTTTTAATTATATATTTAATTATTAAATGGACGTAAAAAATTACATAAGAGACATACCAGACTTTCCTAAGGATGGGATAATATATAAAGACATAACTCCTCTTCTCAAAGACTATAAGGCATTTAGTTTTGTAGTTAATGAAATCTCCAAATCAATTTCTGATGATGTTGAATCAATTCTAGCACCTGAATCTAGGGGCTTTATATTTGCCTCAGCAGTTTGCTACAAGATGAAAAAGAATCTTGTGCTGGTTAGGAAGAAAGGGAAGTTGCCATACAAGACGTTTGAAGTTGAATACGAATTAGAATATGGAACTGATACTTTTCAAATACATACAGATTCAATTGAAGAAAATAGCAAGGTTGCAATAATTGACGATTTATTAGCAACAGGTGGAACTATAGCTGCAATAGAAGATTTATTAGATAACTTCAATTGTAAAGTTGAAAATGTTGCTTTCGTAATAGAATTAAATGAATTAAATGGCAGAGAAAAAATTAAATGTAAGGATATATCTTCAATTATTAGTTACTAATGTATATTCAAGTTAAGCACAAAAAAGAAGAAGTTTCATACAAAATAAATTTTTCCAAAAAAGTTCAAGAATTTATAGAGACACAGAAGATAAAATATTCTAAGGTTGCTCTTGTTACAGATACAAATATATACAGTTTATATCCTAAGCTTTTTAAAAATAAGGGCATTACAGTTATTCTGATTAAACCAGGAGAAACAAGTAAATCAGCAAAAACAAAAATTACTATTGAAGATAAGCTTTTTAGTAATGGTTTTAATCGGAAGAGCTCAATAATTGCTATAGGTGGTGGAGTAGTGGGAGATTTAGCGGGCTTTATTGCTTCTACTTTTATGAGAGGAATAGATTTGTTTCATATTCCGACATCATTAATTGCAATTGTTGATAGTTCTATTGGTGGTAAAACAGCAATTGATAACAAATTTGGGAAAAACTTAGTTGGAACTTTCTATAATCCAAAAGAAATATTAATAAACCTAGATTTTATTAATACTCTACCAGACAAAGAAGTCCGACAAGGGATGGCTGAAATTATTAAATACGCAATTATTAAGGATTCTAGGCTCTTTGAAAACCTAGAGACAATAAACACCAAATTCTTAACTAATACTAAGGCGACTATAAAGAACATTATAAGAAAGTGTATCAATATTAAGGTTCATACGGTTCAAGAAGATTTTAAAGAAGGTGACAAAAGAATGATACTTAATTTTGGTCACACTGTTGGACACGCGCTTGAAAAGTTTAACAATTACAAAGAAGCTCATGGTGATTGTATAGGAATTGGGATGCTAATAGAAGCTAAGATTTCAACTAAAGTCCATAATCTAACGAACAGTGACTACATTAGAGTTAAAGAAATTTTAATTAAATATAAACTTTTAAATTTAAAAATTCTAAATAAAGACATAAAGGCTCTTGTTGGTTTAATGAAGTTGGATAAAAAAAATAAGTCTACAAAGATTACTTTCTCGCTTCCCAAAAAAATAGGAATAATGCAAAAGAAAAAAGGTAGTTTCTCTGTGGAAATAAATGAAAGCTTAATTAAAACTTCAATAAAAGAAGTGCTAGATGAATTTAAAAATTGATAAATTTCCCCATTTATTGATTGATCCTTCAACCCTAGAGTGTGAAGAATTTATAAATTGTAAAAAATATATTGTTTTAGATATAGGTTGCGGTGAAGGTGAATTTATTCTTGATCTTGCAACTAATAATCCTAGAAAAACTTTTATCGGCTTAGAAATCAAATATGGAAGAATGGTCAAGTGCCTTAAAAAAACTAAGTCAAGCGGGCTAAGCAATATAAGATTCATCTTAGGGGATGCAAGCATCCTTATTAATGAAGTTCTACCTAAGTATAGCTTAAATAAAGTGTTTATTAATAACCCTGATCCCTGGCCTAAAGATAAACATAGAAACAACAGGATTATTAACTCTATGCTCCTAAATTCTCTTTTTTTATGTATGAAAAGAAAAGGATGCTTATATATTAAGACTGACAGCAGAGAATACTATAAAGAAATTAAGAATCAGCTCAAACAAACTAAGTTTCGTTTTGAACTTGATAATTCTTTATTTGATAAGTCTTTGCCTTCTACAAAATTTCAGGAATTGTACAAAAAGAATAAGAAAAAAATTTTCTCGATAAAATTAACTAAGAGATAATATTACATATTTTTCTTGAAAATCTTATATGTTTCATCTTTCAAGCTGGCAATTCCAACTTTATCAGAATCATAATTGCTTACTTTTATTTCTGGTAGAATTTTTACTGAAATTGTTCCGGGATGAATAATTAATGAGTTTTTATCAAGAATATCACCTGCACCATTGAAAATCATTGGAACAATGTTTGTCTCTGTTTTTTTGGCTATAAAGAAACCTCCCATCTTAAAATCAATCAAGCCTGGATTAGGATTCCTAGTTCCTTCTGGCGCAATGAAGACTATCTTTCCATTTTTTATTTTTTTTAACATTTTAACTACTTCCCTTCTATCCTCAAATGATCCATCTCTTGCTACAAAATAATGTCCCATTATCTTTACTGCTTGACCAAAAATTGGATAATTTAGTAATTCTTTCTTCATCATGGCTCTCCAGTCATAAGGCATAAATGAACTAAAGCAAAATATATCAAAAAAACTTTTATGGTTATACATTACAATCAATGGCTTATTAGAGATATTTTCTAAACCCTCTACTTTCAATTTTATATTACAAGCTAGCATTATAAGTTTGCCCCACAATTTAACAAAAGTTTTACAAGCTATAGCAGGAGAAAAGGCAGAAAGAACAATTGTAAATAGGCCACAGAACAAAGTTATTAGTGCAATTGCAGCCCATTTTAAACAAGAAACAAAAAAAATTAAATTAAAATATTTCACATTTTTTCCTAATTAATTTGATAAAGACTCTTTTTTCACTAAAATACTATAAAGTATTGGAGGTTCTTATGATAGTTGTTTTAAAAAGTAGTTCTACTGATGAAGACTTAGAAAAGATTGTTGAGGCGATTAAAAACTATGGATATACTGCTGAAGTTGTAAAAGGTAAATCTAAAACCATAATTGGTGCTGT
>Ga0209252_1000693_pt1 | contig 24991 bp, 31 predicted proteins | sample SaaInlV_135m_DNA_3_FD_184673 | JGI IMG/M metagenome (GOLD analysis project Ga0209252, IMG submission 184673) | Marine microbial communities from expanding oxygen minimum zones in the Saanich Inlet - Saanich Inlet SI074_LV_100m_DNA (SPAdes) (version 2) | ecosystem: Environmental > Aquatic >... | reverse complement strand
ACAACGTTCACTTTTACAATCTGATGTAAATGTAAAATTAGTTCTTGAAATTACAAAAAATCTCCAAGAACGCTGTATCAATGAAACTCCACCACCTGGATTATCACGAAAAGATCACATTGTTAAAATCCTGTACGATGAATTATCTAAATTATTAGGAAATGATACTGAGTTTCATTTCAAATCTGGAAAAATTAACAAAGTTTTGATGCTTGGAATTCAAGGAAGTGGTAAAACTACTGTATCGTCAAAACTAGCAAAATTTCTTACCAAACAAGGATATCGTGTTGCTGCAATTGGTGCTGATACCTATAGACCTGGTGCATTGGTTCAATTAAGAACAAATTGTGAAAAATCTAATGTTGAAGTTTATGGTGAAGAAAATAACAAAAATGCAGCTGAAATTGTCAAAAATGGTTTAAAGCATTTTGAAAATTCAAATATCGATATAGTATTGATTGATACTGCTGGACGTCATAAAGAAGAAAAAGATCTTTTAGATGAAATGACAGAAATTTCTAAAGTATCTGATCCTGATTTAGCATTATTAGTAATTGATGGTACAATTGGTCAACAGTGTTTTTCACAAGCAGAGGCATTTAACAAAATTGTTCCAGTTGGTGGTATAGTAATTACTAAACTTGATAGTTCAGCAAAAGGCGGTGGGGCTCTTGCAGCATCAGCAGCAACCGGTGCACAAGTAATGTATGTTGGAACTGGTGAACGAATTGATGATCTAGAACAGTTTTCACCTACTAGATTTGTTGGTAGACTTTTGGGTATGGGTGACGTTCAAGCAGTACTTGATCTTGCAAAACGACTTGGTACTGAGGCAGATGAAGTTCGTATGAAAAGAATAACAAGTGGTAAAATGAATATGGAGGATTTCTTTTATCAATTAGAAGAAGTAACCAAAGTTGGTTCTCTTCAAAGTTTAATGGAAACAATGCCTGGGTTATCAGGAATGGTGAAAGAAGATCAACTTGAAGTGATGGAAAAAAGAATGGACAAATGGCGATATATTATTCAAAGTATGAATACAAAAGAAAAAGCTGATCCTGATTTACTCAACTCATCCAGAATCAAAAGAATTGCACGAGGTTCTGGTTGGCCTGAACATGAAGTTAAGGAATTAATAAAAAACTACAAAAACTCAAAAACAATGATGAAGGCATCAAAAGGCAGACAAATGCAAGGCATGCTTCGTAAACTTGGAATGGGTTAACTAGAAAAACTTCTAATGTATACACATTGCTCATAAGGAATTATCATTTCTTCAGAAACAATTTGTCTATTTGTTAATTCACATTCTGAATCTCTGACAATTGCTATTGGATGTAGATCATCACCTTCTCCCATCTTATGATTTGCAATTGATGCTAAATTATCGGCAGTTGCTTGGAATGTAACTTTAAGTGGATTTCCATCCAAATCCTTCTCTCCACGTAAATCTTTTGTTGGTTCTATTCCTGCACATGCTATTGCAACCCCTGTTGTACCAATTCTGGCAGGCATCAATCTACTATCAACTATGATTATCCCAACATGTAAATTAATTTCAAGAAAAATTTTTCTTTTTAATTCTTCAGCAAATTTGTATGGTTCATTAGGATACAAAATAACTTTTGTTCCTGTGGAATTTGATTTATCAATTCCAGCGTTAGGTGCCAATATTCCATTTGTAGATGCCATGGCAAATCCTACAACTCCTCCTAAAATTTTATCTGATTCTCTAAAAACAATTTCCATAAATTTCTCACTGGTATTGAATTTTCTTGCAATTTTTCTTGCTTTTTCACAAACTTTTGATTTTTCTATCTTTAAAATACGCCCTTGTGAATTTGAGATAAATTTACTTGAGATTACTAATACATCTCCTTCTTTGATTACAACTTTACTATGATCAATTATCTTCCTCAGTTCATCAAAAAAGCAAAATTCACCATCCTTTTTCTCTGAAGTTAATGGGATTACTGTCAAATTCATAGTTATTTTACATATTATTCTCTAATTATTGTTCTGAAAAGCTTTTAATCTCAATTGATGGCATTGTCGTTTATGAACATAACTGAAAAAATACTAGCTCGTGCTTCTGGTAAAAGCACTGTTTCTCCAGATGATATTGTTTTTGCTAAAGTCGATAAGGTTATGGTTCATGATGTTTCAGGACCAGGAGTTTTGAAAGTTTTTGATAAATTGCAAAAACAAGGAATTGATACATCAAAATTACATGACCCAACAAAAGTTTGGATTGCTGAAGATCATTTTGTTCCATCCGCAGAAAAAATCTCTGCAGAAAATATTGTAAAATTATCTAATTTCTCAAAAAAATATAATATCAAAAAACATTTCAAGTATGGAATGGGTCAATATGGAATATGTCATACATTATCTCATGAAGAGGCATTGGTTAATCCTGGTGATGTTTATGTTGGTGGTGATTCTCACACTAATACTACTGGTGCATTGGGTGCATTTGCCTGTGGATTGGGTCATACTGATGTTGCATATGTATTACTAAATGGAGAAATTTGGTTCAAAGTACCTGAAACATATTATTTCAAACTTAATGGAAAATTACCTCCACATGTGATGGCTAAAGATTTCATACTCAAAATTATTGGTGATATTGGAAATGATGGTGGAGCATACAATACTATGCAATTCGGTGGAACCGGAATTGATGAAATGTCTATAGAAAGTAGATTGACATTAACCAACATGACTACTGAAGCTGGTGCAAAAAATGGAATTATTGAATCTGATGAAAAAACAGTTGAATATCTAACTCAAAGAGGTGCAACTAATGTTTCTGAATTTCATGGAGATGCAGATGCTGATTATTCAAAAATTTTTGAGTATGACGCATCTGAATTGGAACCTACTGTTGCAAAACCATTTTCACCTGACAACATTACTGTTGCAAGAGAATTATCCTCTACTGAATTAGATAAATCATACATTGGTTCTTGTACTGGTGCAAAATACGAGGATCTCTTAGCTGCTGCTAAAATCCTTAAGGGAAGACAAGTAAAAATAAGAACTGAAGTATTACCTGCAGCAATTTCAATCTACAAGAGAGCAGTAAAAGATGGATTAATTGAAATATTTTTAGATGCTGGTGCAACTGTAGGTCCGCCTACATGCGGTGCATGCTGTGGTGCTCATATGGGGGTATTGGCAAAAGATGAAATTTGTGTTAGTACAACAAATAGAAATTTTCCAGGCCGGATGGGTCATGTGGAATCTCAAACATATCTTGCTTCTCCACAAGTTGCTGCTGCATCAGCTGTAACTGGAAAATTAACTGATCCGAGGGATTTGAATTGATTGGTAATGTAATAAAATACGAACGAGATAATATTGATACTGATGTTATAATTCCTGGAACATATCTAAAAATCCATGATTATAATGAATTAGCTACCCATGCAATGGAAGGACTTGATCCTGAATTTCCATCAAAAGTTAAAGATGGTGATTTTATTGTTGCAGGAAAAAATTTTGGTTGTGGTTCTTCAAGAGAACATGCACCAATTGCACTCTCAACATGTGGAATAAAGGCGGTAATTGCTACATCTTTTGCAAGAATATTTTATAGAAACTCTGTTGATGGTGCATTTTTACTTCCAATAGAAGTTGATGACGAAACATATCGAAAAATAGCAAATTCTGATCAACTAGAAATCAATATTGAAAAAAATGAGATAAAAAACATTACAAAAAATGAAACATATGCTATGAAGCCTTTTTCAGAAATAATAGCAAAAATTATTGCTGCTGGTGGTCTTTTTAAATATAAAAAGTGAATATAATAAATGACTGAAACATTATTTGAGAAAATTTGGAATTCTCATGTTGTAGTTGAAAGAGAAAATGAACCATCATTAATTTACATTGATCGTCATCTAATTCATGAAGTAACATCTCCTCAGGCTTTTGATGGATTGCGTGCAAATAACAGAGATGTTAGACGTCGAGATCTAACTGTGGCTACCATTGATCATAATGTTCCTACTACTGATAGAAGTTTACCAATGATTGATGAAACTTCTTCAACTCAAATTAAAACTCTGGAAAAGAACTGTAAGGATTTTGGAATAAAGCTATTTGGAATTAATGATCCTAATCAGGGAATTGTGCATGTAATAGGGCCTCAATTAGGGATAACTTTACCAGGTAGTACAATAGTATGTGGTGATAGCCATACATCTACACAAGGTGCATTTGGTGCATTTGCATTTGGTATTGGAACAAGTGAAGTTGAACACACTCTTGCAACTCAAACACTTTGGCTTGAAAAACCAAAAACCTTTGAAATTTTAGCCACAGGTAAGCGTAAAAATCCATTTGCAGTTACCTCTAAGGATATAATTCTAAGTATTATCAAACAGATTGGAACTGACGGTGGTACTGGACATGTATTAGAATATCATGGTGATGCAATTAGTGATTTATCAATGGAACAACGAATGACAATTTGTAATATGTCTATAGAGGCTGGTTCTAGAGCTGGTCTAATTGCACCTGATAAAAAAACATTTGATTATCTTAATAATCGAAAATACACTCCAAAAAACTATGATGAATTAGTTGATGATTGGAAAAATAATCTCATGTCTGATACTAACTCAAAATTTGATAAAAGTTTCACAATTGATGTAGATAAAATTGAACCACAAGTAAGTTGGGGAACAAATCCTGCAATGGTATCTGATGTAACTGGAAAAATTCCTACTCCTGAAGAATTTGGTCAGAATAATGAAATACAAATTGAAAGTGCAAAAAAGGCATTATTGTATATGGATCTAAAACCTGATACTCCAATTGTAGAAATTCCTGTTGATAGAGTTTTCATTGGTTCTTGCACAAATGCACGTTTAGAAGATTTGAAGGATGCGGCAGAAATTGTAAATGGTAAAACAGTTAACTCTCATGTTGGTGCAATGGTTGTTCCAGGTTCACAAATGGTCAAACTAGAAGCTGAAAAATTAGGATTAGATAAAATTTTCAAAGATGCAAATTTTGAGTGGAGAGAGTCTGGTTGTAGTATGTGTCTTGGAATGAATCCTGATATTTTAAAACCCGGTGAACGTTGTGCAAGTACATCTAATAGAAATTTTGAAGGAAGACAAGGTTCTGGTGGTAGAACTCATCTTGTAAGTCCTGTTATGGCTGCCGCTTCTGCCATTGCTGGTCATTTTGTCGATGTCAGGGAGTTTTGTTAAATTTTGAAACCTTTCACCAAAATTGTCAGCATTATCACTCCATTTGATAAAGCAAATGTCGATACTGATCAAATAATTCCTAAACAATTCCTCAAATTAATTACAAAATCTGGATTTGGAAAATTTTTATTTTATGATTGGAGATTTGATCATGATGGACAGAAAAAAAATGATTTCATTTTAAATGATCCAACATATAATGATTCTCAAATACTAATCACAAATGAAAATTTTGGTTGTGGCTCTTCAAGAGAACATGCTGTTTGGGCATTGAAAGATTTTGGTTTTAATGTAATCATATCTCCTTCATTTGCAGATATTTTTTACAGTAATTGCTTCAAAAATGGAGTTTTACCTATTATTTTAGATATTGAAAAAATTAAAAAATTATTACTATACAAAGATAAAATTGAACTTGATTTAAACTCACAAAAAATCACTTTTGGTGATGAATCTATAAATTTTGAAATTGATTCACATAGGAAAATCAGGTTATTAGAAGGATTAGATGATATTGATCTTACTCTTAAAGAAGATGAAAAAATAGAATATTTTGAAAAAAATTCTTCTAGAATATCAATTTTTGAATAAATACAAAAAATTTTACTGATAAGACTATCTGTATGATTTTTGTTTTCTTCTTCGTGCACCAGGGCCGCCAAATTTCTTTGGTTCTTTTCTTCTTGCATCTCCACTGATCAAATATTTATCATAGTCTGCAATTTTTTCTTTTAATTGTTGACGTGTTGTTTTATTAAATGGGTGATCTTTTGGTTCTTTCTTAGATTTTGTCCAACCGATTAAAGCTCTTGTCATTGCAGTAGCAGATGCATATGCTTGTCCCATGAAACCTCCACCTCTAACTCTGATTGAAATGTCAACTTTATCTCTAATCTCTTCACCAATAATTTCTAATGGTGCTAGAATTACTTCTCTTGAAGCTTCTGGCTCAATCATTTCAAGTGGAATGTTATTGATTCTAATTTTTCCTACACCTTTTGTGATGTATACGTGTGCACTAGATGTTTTTCTTGATGCATAGTAAATCTCTGTCTTAGGAATCAAAAGTTGGTTCCTCCGATGTATCTACTTATTTCTGCCATTGTTGTATATCTTGATGTATCGTGTCTTATCTTTGCTTTTTCAAATTGAATTTTTTCTAGACCTTTGACTTCTTTTGGAACTCCAATGTAGGTTCTCAATCGTGATAAATCAGTTTTTCCAGATGGTTTGTCTTCATATGGAAGCATTCCTCTAATCATTCTTGCAATTACTGTATCTGGTCTTCTAGGATGTTTTGGTCCATGTTTGTAATTGATGATACTGTTAATCTTTAAAAATTCTCTATACTCTCCAACAATGCTTGATTTTTTTCCGCTCATCATTATTTTATCACAATTAACTACTGAAACTCTATTTCCTTTTCTTAATAATTTTGCAACATTTGATGCAAGTCTTCCTGCAATCAAATTTGTACCATCAACAACTATTGGTTTACTCAAGTCAATGACTTGTTGTTGTTCATTAGCCAATTATTTTAACTCCTTTACCTGTTGGAAATTTTTCAATCATTTCTGAAAACTCTAAGACTTCTCCACCTGATTCTATAATTTTTTTTGCAGCAGAATTTGAAATAGATAATGATGAAACTGAAACTTTATGTGAAATGTTACCTGTTCCTAAAATTTTACCGGTAATCACTATTGCATTTCCGTCTTCTGTAGTTTCATCAATTTTGGTAAGATTCACGATTTTTTGATTTGATCTTGATTTTTGAACATAATCTGCAACTTTTGCCCAAATTGGAGCCTCATTTTCTTTAGATGCTTTCTTCAAAACTTTTAGCATATCTATTTTAGCTTGTGTTACCATAAGTCAAATCGCCATTTTACCCAAATATAATGTGATGTCTTACTTGATTTCGGATATGATTGTCTTAAATTCAGATAATTTACTTGATAATTGTTCTACACTTGATAATATGATATGTTTCGGATTGAGTGCTCCTGTTGATTCCACTGTCAAGAGTTTTTCATCATCTTTTTCGGTATCTGTCAATGTTACAATATTTGCTGAATTCCATCGTGCATGTTCAGTTCCTTTACCTAATCTTGCATACGCTTCAAATTTTATTGATTGACCTGGTGCAAGAGTAACGATTGGAATATCATTTGAAGTAGGAATAACACTGGCATCTTGTGATTTCAATTCTCCTGATAGGATTGTTCTTGTTTCATCTGAAATACCTGAATCTAATGTAAGCATAATTTTATCATTTTCATTTCCATCTTTGGATGCACTCAAATCTGTTTTTATAGGAATTAGACCAACTCTGTGTGCTACACCTTCATCTGCCAAAACTGATGAATTCTCCAACATATCGATACTTTCAACTGCATAAATTGGAACGCCATTCAAACAAATTCTTCTTAATGCATTAGCATATTGAAGTGGCACTCCCTTTATCTTAACAGATACTTTTTCATCATTTTCATTGGTAATTTCTAGAGACAAATCTTAATCAAAAAACAGGATGTAGTAATAAAAATGTAGACTTATTTCATCAGAGATAAATACGAATTAGTTTGATCCATACAATATGGACAAAGTCACGGTTGTAAAATACAGTTATGCAAGTGAAAAATTTGAGATATTGGTAAAGCCTGATCCTGCATTTGATTATAAATTAGGTAAAATTTCCGAAATATCAAAAATTCTGGTCTCTGACGAAATATACACTGATTCTGGAAAAGGAACACGTGCATCAAATGAATTACTTGTTAAAGTCTTCAAAACAGAAGATACTACAAAAATAGCTGAAATAATGATGCAAAAAGGTGAATTGAATCTTAACACAGAACAAAGAAAAAAGATGACTACCGACAAACGAAAACAAATCATCACTTTCATCGCTAAGACCTATGTTGATCCAAAAACACACCTTCCACATCCTCCATTACGAATTGAACAAGCAATGATTGATGGCCGTGTATCAGTTGATCCTTTCAAAAATGCTGATGAACAAATTAAAGACATTGTTGAAAAATTAAGACCTATCATTCCATTAAAAACTGAAAATATAGTTCTTGAAATATCTGTCCCTGCACAATTTGTGGCACAATCTTATACTGTTTTAAAATCAACTGGAAGTTTGAAAAAAGAAGATTGGCAACCAAATGGCTCATTAAAAGCAATACTTGAAATACCCGCTGCCGCAAGACCAAACGTGATAGACAGACTAGGTGCAATTACAAAGGGTACTGCTAATGTTGAGGTACAAAAATGAGTGGTGAAAGAAAACGTCATGTAATTCCTGGCGAAGTAATCACATCTGGTTCTTACAGAGCTGAACAAAACACTATACAGGTTGGTGATAATATCGTATCAACTATTGTTGGTTTATCTGATATTCATGATGGCAGTGTTAGAGTAATTCCTCTAACTGGTGGTTACATGCCAAAAGATGATGATTTAGTAATTGGAAAAATAGCATCTCATTCTTCGTTATCTTGGACTGCAGACATTAATTCTTGTTATGTTGGGATGCTTCCAGCTAGTGATGTTTTCGGTAGAGATTATTCTTCAAGTTCTGATGATATGACTGCTAAATTAGCTAAAGGTGATTTAATTGCTGCAAGAATTGTAAATGCTGATATGACTCGTGATCCACTTATTACAATTAGCGGTCGTGAATTAGGTAAGATTGATTCAGGTGAATTAGTAAAAATTTCTCCAAATAAAGTACCACGATTAATTGGTAAACGTGGTTCAATGATACAGATGATTGAATCATCAACTAATAGCCAAGTTACTATCGGTCAAAATGGATTACTTGTTGTATCTTCAGAAGATCCAAATGGATTATTAAAGGCGATACAAGCAATTGAATTGATCGAAGAACAAGCACATGTTGCAAATTTAACTGATCAAGTAAATGAAATGTTGGAATCAAAAAGTGAATAAAAATGGGCGGAAGAGACACAGATATTGTATTATTAGATGAAAACGGAATTCGTTCTGACGGACGTAAAGTCAACGAAACCAGAAAAGTTACCATAAAAGCAGGAGTTTTAAAAAATGCTAATGGTTCTGCATACATTGAATTTGGTGATAATAAAATTCTCGTAGGTGTATATGGTCCTAGAGATGTTCATCCAAAACACATGTCTGATACCGACACAGGAATTTTGCGTTGCAGATATCACATGGCTCCATTTTCTGTAGGGGAGAGAAAAAATCCTGCACCATCAAGAAGAGAAGTTGAAATTAGTAAAGTCATCAAAGAAGCGTTAGAACCCGCAGTTATGCTAAAGGAATTTCCTAGAACTGCAGTTGATGTTTACATGGAAGTATTACAAGCAGATGGTGGTACAAGATGTGCTGCATTAACCGGTGCATCTGTTGCATTAGCTGACGCTGGAATTCCTATGCGTGATTTGGTGGCAGGATGCGCTGCAGGTAAAGCTGCAGATGCTGTGATATTGGATGTAAACAATGAAGAAGATCAAGCAGGTCAGGCAGATCTTCCGATTGGCTATATGCCAAATTTGAAAAAAATTACTTTATTACAATTAGATGGCGTATTAACTCCTGAAGAGTATAAACAGTGTATTGAAATTGGAATTGAAGGTTGTAATCAAGTCTATGAAATACAGAAAAAAGCATTACAAGACAAGTTCTTTGCAAGTGGTGAAAAACAATGAGTGACGGTTTGATTATTGATCAATTAAAGAAGAATCAGATTCTTGATTTACTTAAAGAGGGAAAACGTGTTGATGGTCGTCAATTTGACGAACCACGTAAATTAACTATAGACATTGGTGTAATTCCAAAGGCTGAAGGATCTGCACGTGCAAGATTAGGTGATACTGAAGTTGTAGCTGGAGTAAAAGTTCAACCTGAACGTCCATTTCCAGATACTGGAGATAAAGGAATGCTAATTTGTACTGCAGAAATATTGCCAATAGCACATCCTTCTGCTGAAACTGGTCCTCCACAACCACCTGTTGTTGAATTGGCAAGAGTCACTGATAGGGGAATACGAGAAAGTGGAATGTTAGATATGAAACAACTTGTTTTAGAAAAAGATAAATCTGTAATTGGTGTATTCTGTGATAATGCTGTAACTGATCATGATGGTAATTTGTTTGATGCATGTTCTTATGCATCAACTGCTGCAATCAATTCATGCAAGATTCCTAAATATGAAATGCAAGATGAAAAACCTGTTAAAATTGAAGGTGAATTCATTGAACCTCCTATTACAACACTTCCTGTATCTGTAACAATGGCAAAAATCGGTGGTTTCATTTTAGTTGATCCTACTATTGAGGAATGGGGAATAATGGATGCACGAATTACAATTACATCTAATTCTGATGGAAATGTGGTTGCACTTCAAAAAGGTGGTTCTGATGGATTCACTCAGGAAGAATTAATCAAATGTGCTGAATTATCTGTTAAAGTTGGAAGTAAAATACGAGAGATTATAAAACAATCAAAATAAAGTGGTAATTAGAATGGCAAAAAAACAAACTGCACTAAAAGGACTTGGACCTAGATATGGAATTAAAATTCGAAAATCATTTACCAAAGTTCATCATTTGATGAAGCAAAAAAGAAAATGTCCTGAATGTGGTGGTTCTATAATTCGTGAAGCAGTCGGAATTTGGACTTGCAAAAAATGTGGAATTAAAATAGCTGGAACTGCATATGACGTTAAACTTTAGTGCAAAAATCCAATTCTCTTCAGACAAAGAAAATAAATCAATTTATGATTCAATTAACACTGATAATGAGTTCTATCCTGAAAATCCCACAAAAACAAAAATTTCTCTTGATAATGAAATTATAATTGAACTTGAATCAACTCATTTACCTCATTTACGAGCAAATCTAAATTCTACATTACGTCTGTTGCAGGCATCTTACGATACCATAAACTCTGTAAAGACATAATAAAACAATAATAAATCGTAAATTATGTCTGCAGGACAACAAATGCCACCTTGGCTACAAGAACAAATAGGAAAAATGCAACAATCACAACAAAATTTACAATCAATCTTAATGCAAAAACAACAAGTTGAGATGGAAAATGCAGAATCTGATAGAGCCTTAGAAGAATTAAAAAAAGCAGCTGATGGTGATCAAGTTTTCAAATATGCTGGTTCAATTCTAATAAAATCTGACAAAAAATCTTTGATAGATGAATTAGAAGAAAAAAAAGAGCTATCTAAAACAAAAACCACGGTATTGGGAAAACAAGAAGAACGACTAAAAACTAGTCTTCAAGAACAAGAACAAAAAATTCAAGAGATGCTAAAAAATCCTAATGTATCTAACGCACCTAATACTGACAAACCTTCATCCTAAAACCTTAACAAATTTTAACATAGGTTATATTACATAATTGTGAAAATTGAAGAATTACGAATTATAGTTGATGAAAGGGAAAAGAAGAGTGGAATCCCCAAACTGTTATGTTCTATTGGTGTAAAGACTGAAATCAAAACACTTCCAATAGGAGATTATATTGTTGCACCTGAAACTATAGTTGAAAGAAAAACTATCCGTGATTTACTTTCTTCAATATTTGACGGTCGTTTATTTGATCAATGTAGTAGGCTAACTGAACATTATCAACATCCGATTTTACTGGTAGAAGGAAATGTAGATGAAATTGAAGAATTAACTGATAATCCTCTAATATTTTATGGTGCATTATCTACTGTGGCATTGGACTTTAAGATTCCCATAATCCCTACATCAAGTGCAACCCATACTGCTAAACTTTTGGTGTCTCTTTCATCAAGAAAAGAATTAACAAAAGGACCATTTCTTAAAAAAATTAAAAAATCTAATAATATTGAAAAACAACAACTTTCTGTTTTGTGTAGTCTTCCTGGAGTGGCAGAAAAATCTGCAATCCGTTTGCTAGAAAAATTTGGAACTCCACTTGATGTATTATGTGCACCTATAACTGAACTTGCAAAAACTCCTGGATTAGGAGAAGCGAAAGCCAAAAAAATTAAAAAAATGCTACAAAATAAGAATAAAATTCATAAAAAATCTGGCCAAAAAACTTTGCATGAATCCTAAATTGATTTTTTAATTAGTTTTCTATTTAATTTACTTCCACATATGGAACATTCTTTTTGTTTTGAAAATTCTTTTCCACATATTGAACAATAACTAATCCATTTCCCAACTATACTGATTCCTTTAGTCATGAGTGAAGACGTTTTAATTTTAAGTTGTTTCGCAACATTTGTAACTGCAAAATCATCTGTGATTAATTCGATATTATTTTCTAACGCTAATGCAACAATTGATATGTCTTGTTTGGAAATTGTTGAATTGTCTCCTGTTTTAATTGAAGCATCTGTTACACTAATGATGCTTTTTTCCGTTGGATCTCTAATCTGAAGTCGATTTGTTTGTTGTAACATTTCAAGTGCGCCTTGTTTTGTTTTGATATGTTCTATTTCTTCATACACCATGCTAGTTGTCATAAAAGAATCATTAGATGCAAATGGTATTCCTGCATAAAATGCTGTAGCATCTAAAACTCTAAAAACCAAGTTTATTCATTTGTCTTAGACCTTTTTTCTTTAATCGAACAAAAACTGCTTGATTTTTAAATTTTTTAATGGTAATTTTTTGGTCGACTTCTGATGATTTTATCATTTGAGCATCCATTACTATATTACAATCATGTGAACAATTTATCTCAATTTTTTCATCAGGAACAACAATTGACGGCAATCTATGTACTGGTGCAACTGGTGTTATAATCAATACATCTAAACTTTCATGAAGTAATGGACCGCCAATTGAAAATGAATGACCTGTTGACCCACTCGGTGTTGAAATTATCACTCCATCCATTTTCTGTTTTACAGTATCATTTTGAAATTTAATCTCAAATTCTGCAGTTTTTGTTAAATTTTTACGATTAACATAAATTTCATTTAACGCAGGTGCAAATTCTTCTCCGTTACATAATGCTACTACTCTTGTTCGTTTATCCAACCAGATTTGATCTTTTATCATTGCAGTAACTGCGGCATCAAAATCATCTAATGTTATTTCTGAAAGAATTCCTCTATTCCCTCCAACATTTATCGTCAAAATTGGTGTTTCATTTCGAAGATTTCTAAATGCTCTAAGTGTTGTTCCATCACCTCCTAATGTTACAGCCAAATCTAATTTTATTTTGGATAATTCTTCAAGTGATTCAACTTTTTCAGCTCCTGTAACGTCAACTGGTGCAATTGTGTAGACTTTGATCTTTTTTGCAATTAATTTTTTTGAAATCATTTCTGCAGCATCTTCGGAAATTTTTGATCCAAATTTACTTACGATTGCGACTTTGTTCAGTTTCAAGCAGTCTCTCCAACTTTACCACATTTAAAAATGATAGTACTTCATTCATGAATAATTCTCACATTATTGACAATTTTTTTCACAATTATCTCGAGAAGGTTTTTAACTAATTGAAAGCGTATTAAAGTAAATGTCACTCTTACTCAAAGATCGAGTTTACACAATGGAGTCTCCAACTGTAAAAAGAGGCGTATATCCATTGCATGGATTCAAACTGGGTTTGTATCGTTTACCTTTCAAATTAGATGATCCTCTCGAAATCAAATCTATTCATGATGGTTTGAAAAAAGCATTTGAAATGGAAATATATGCTGACAGAATATTTGCCACATATCATTGGTCTGAAGAAAATATGTCTGACCAATTTGCTAAAGATTATGAAAAAGTTGACTTGAATGTTACCGTAGAAATTGTAACTGGTGATGTTGTTGATATAATTTATCAAATTTGGCCAATTGACAAATTTGGTGATCCACATTGGTTGAAAGATTATAGAAAAAAGGCTGATCATTTTGCAAAGATGGTTACTGATACTATTTTACGTAATACAATACTTGAAGAAAAATTCCGTGCGGCATTAATGAAGATTGAAAAAATTTCTGAAAAAGAATCAATCAAAAGACTAGAAGAATTAACACCTTTGGCAATGATTGTCCTTAATGCAAAACCAAAACCAAAAGTTGCATCCGACGACGAAGAAATTGAAGAAATTGATGAAGCAAATATGGAAATACCAGATGGTGCAAAGCCTGGACCAATTGATATTGAATACAAATCAAAAATGAAACAATCTCCATCATTTGAAGCTGAAACTGGCCATGAGATTAAAACTTGGGGTCGAGTTGGTACTGAAAATGGAATTATGGGCGTATGGGGTGAATTTGTTTCAGTTGATTTCGATATCTGTGTTGCAGATGGTGCATGCATCGACGCATGTCCTGTAGCCGTTTATGAATTTGCAGAATTTCCTGGAAATCCTGCATCTGATAAAAAACCGTTAATGTCAAAAGAGCCTGATTGTATTTTCTGTCTTGCATGTGAGGGTGTTTGTCCTCCAAAAGCTATCAAAATCTTTGAACAAAAGTAATTTTTTTAATTTCAGATATATAGCACCGATACAAGTTCCAAAGTGGTAACATTGGAAGGCAACCCATTCACTCAATTTGTATTTCAAATCTTCATATTTTGTGCAATTCTAATTATTGGATATACTTGTAATTTCTATTATCTTGCATTTTTATCAAGTCGCCGAAAGGAGACTAATTCTATCACTGAAGTAGGTGAGCCAACAATTACCATTCAATTACCAATTTACAATGAAAAATACGTTGCAACAAGACTAGTTGATGCTATTTGTCAGCAAGATTATCCTAAAGAAAAAATGAAAATTATGATACTTGATGATTCTGATGATGACACCGTTGAAACAATGTCAAATACTGTGAAACAATATCAGCTTCTTGGTTTTGATATTGAACACGTTCGTAGAGGAACACGAACTGGATACAAGGCTGGTGCTTTAAAGCATGCAATGAAATCTACTAAAAGTGAATTTGTTGCAATTTTTGATGCAGATTTCATCCCTCCAGTATGGTATCTCAAAAAAGCATTATCTCACTTTACAAGTTCAAACATTGGTCTTGTTCAATGTAGGTGGGGTCATATCAATGAAAATTATTCTGCTCTTACACAAGCTCAAGCATTAAATTTAGATTTCCATTTCTTGGTAGAACAAAAGGCAAAAAGTAATTCTAATCTTTTTATGAATTTTAATGGAACTGCAGGAATTTGGAGAAAAGAATGCATTGATGATGCAGGTGGTTGGCATACTGCAACTCTAGTGGAGGATCTAGATCTTAGTTATAGAGCACAAATGAAAGGCTGGAAATGTTTGTTCTTGCCTGATATAGTAGTTGATGCTGAACTTCCAGTTCAAATGAATGGTGCAAAAAGACAACAATTTCGTTGGGCTAAGGGTTCAATACAATGTGCTGTCAAATTACTTGGAGATATTCTACTTAAAAGAAAAATAGCATTTGATACTAAACTTCAAGCTTTTATCCAACTTACTAGACATATTGTTTTTCCATTAATGTTAATACAATTTATCACACTTCCAATACTTCTTGCATCTGAAGTTAATCTTTACATTGTTAGTTTTCTACCTGCATTAACTTTGGCAACATATCTTGCTATGGGACCTGGCGCATATCTTCTTGTAATTCATAAAATGTACAAAAATGATTGGAAAGCAAAAGCAAAAGTGCTTCCATACCTTCTCGTTTATTCAATTGGAATGTCTGTTAACAACACTGTAGCGGTATTTGATGGTGTATTCGGAAAAAAGAATGAATTTCTTAGAACTCCAAAATATGGAATTGTCACAAACGATGATGATTGGAGAGATAAAGCATACAATTTACCATTTACAAAGACCACTTTATTGGAAATGTTCTTTGCTGTATATGGTATACTTGGAATATTCATAGCAATATTTTCCAATAATCCTATCTTTGTGCCTATAATTGCTTTACAGGCAGTTGGATTCTTTTACATCTCGTGGCTAAGCTTCTCTCATACAAGATATAAAAGACCACAATCCACAAAGCATCAATTAACAAAGGAAGAAAAAATGGCTAATCGTTTCTATAAACTTGCAATCGGCGGAATATTCGCAATAATCGTAATTGGTGGTTACATGGCATTCACTGGTTATGCCAATGATGTATATCCGCTTGATCAATCTGTTGGTTTCTTAGATAGAATTGTAGCAACATCTGATCCACAATCAATAATTACTGATATTAATTCTATCAAAGCAAATCTACCTGCTACAGGAAATCCTGTATGGATCTTCCCAACTGATTCTACTAATTTTGTAAGAATTCAATCTGATCTTGATACAATGCTAATTAGTGCAGAAAAAATTACTGCAGTACCTACTGATAGTGCTGCATATCATACTGGAATGTTGGATATCAACAGTCGTGCTGAACTTTTACAAGAAAATATTGCTGATGCTATACCTTACATGTATGTCAGTTTTTCAAATATAATATTCAGTTCTATCTGGATTGCAGCAATTTTGGGAATATTCGCTGTGCTCAATAAAAAGAAACAGAAAATGCAAGAATATGATGTTTCACAAGATGTCTAAGAAATACCTAGTTCATTTCTAATTTCATCAACTGCTCGAATTCCAAAAATATCTCTAACTTGTGGAATTCTTATTGCTTCTTTTAGTAATTCTTTTCCCAGATTTTCTGCCATTACATTCAGCACTTCTGAAAATCGTAATTCCCACTTATCTGCACAATCAAAAATTTTCCCTACAGCCCATTGTCTTACTTCATGTGGTAATGGAATTTTATCTTCTGTCTCAATTGAGAGTTTGTCAAATAAATTAATTAATTCAGTTGTTTGAGCAGCCATTTTTTCAATATCTTTGATATCTCCGTACTTTGATTCTGCTTGCATTCTAATACTTGATTGATATTCATTAAGTTTCAAAATTGCCATAACCTCTTTAGAATTATCATCTGAAGCCTTGTTTGTGACTCCTTTCACGCCTCGTAATTCATGCATAACTTTGTCTGTTTTTTGATGGAATTCTGAAGCAATCTGGTCTGAACGGTCAATCATATTTGAAATATTTGATATTTTTTCTTCAATTTCGGATTTGAATGTCTTCATTCCATCTCCAATTAATGATGAAATTTTTGGACTTGAAACTAATCCTCCAATCTCATTTTTCAAATTAGACATATCTTTTCCAATATCCCCTGTTCTGTTAGTAATTGATTTTATACTCTCTCGTAATTCCTCAATTTGTGATGTAATGTTTCCTTCAGGTTTTGTTGGAACTTCATCAATTTTTTCTTTTACTTCATCAACTCTATTTGCAATTTTCATAATCATTTTTGAATTATTTTGTATGGATTCCTTACTTTCTGAAATTGATTTCATAATTTCATTAGTTTTTGGAATTGCTTTTTGATTTTCATTTATTCTGATAATTTTTTTATCAATTTCTTCTGTTTGCTTGTTTAATTTTGCAATAAATTTTTCATGTACTTTTACCTGATTAAATCCTGCAAACAATCTTTGTGTATCTTCTTCAATTATGTCCATTTGTTTTGCTTGTTTTTGCATCTGAGACATTGCCACACTTAATGATTCCATCATGCTGCTCATTGAAACCAAAACTCTTTGATTATCTTTGAAGATCTTAGCCATTTCTTTAATCTCTTTAGATAACACTTTTGTTGATTCTGAAACTGTATTTACTTTATTGAATAATTTTGCTGGACTTGGGTCTCTATTTGTTTTGGCAGATTGTTTTTTTGTATTCTTCCTTTCAGCCATACCAATCTAAATTCACATTGCTGGTTTAAAAAGTGCGGTATGAAAAAAGAAAAACGAGAAGATTATTTGTTGATAATCTCTGGGTCGTGTAATAACTGATGAAATGTTTTCTCAGCTAATCCGGTTTGGCTTTCAACAAAACCTCTGTTGCAGTATTCGCATTGTATCATGTATACCGTATGGTACGGTACGATATATACCGGAGGTTCTATTGAAATAACCATTTCTGGTCAGATACCCCAGAGCTTATTTCTTCACTAATCAGACACTCTGATCATCATCCCAGATATTTCATCTGAAATTTTATCCAAAATAAAGCCATATCCTGAAAATCGTTTTAAATTCACCAATACACCATAGATAGATGCAAAATATTTTCCTTCAGTTAGGTACTGGAAATGGTGAAAGCTCAATTGAAGACGGAATTTGGAATCTGGTTGATAAAATCAATCCTTTACAGATGCCACATGATACCTTTGTAACTGATTTGGCAGTGATAATGATTCTTGCAGGAATTGTCACCCTTGCATTCTTTAAGATACGACAACCACTCATCATTGGGTACCTGTTTGCAGGAATGTTGATTGGTCCGTTATCTCCTCTCTGGACATCTTTTCTTCCTGAAGGTGGTGGTGGTGACCATGGTGGTTCAGTAGGAATACTTTCAGATATTGCTGCACTCAATGTTTTTGCTGAGATTGGTGTTATCTTACTCTTATTTGTAATTGGTATAGAATTTCCATTTGCAAAAATACGTTCTATTGGAAAAGTTGCAATTTTGGTAGGATCTCTTGGTCTATTTCTCACTTTAATTGTAGTATTTTATGCATCTACACTACTTGGATTAGGATTTATGGATTCATTATTCATATCTGCTGCATTATCTATTAGCAGTACTGCGATAATTGTAAAGGTTTTAGAAGAAACAGGGAAGATCAAAAAAGAATCCTCCATTTTGGTTTTAGGTATATTGATTGTCGAAGATGTTATTGCTGTAATTTTAATTGCATCGTTAGAATCAATTGCATTAGCAGGAACTGTCTCAATTGAAGGTGCAGTTGCTGTTGTGGTAGTTGCCACTATTCTGATAGTTGGAACTTTTACTATTGGAATACGTACAGTTCCAAAATTAATAGACAAAGTTGCAAGTGCAGAAAATCGAGAGATTTTGTTACTTAGTGTTTTAGGTGTGTGTTTTGGGTATGCATTATTAGCAAATATTGTAGGATTATCTGTTGCAATTGGTGCATTTCTTGCTGGTGTATTAGTAGCTGAATCAAAATCTGCTGAAGTTTCAAAAATTTTATCCAGTCCGATAAAGGACATGTTTGTTGCAATCTTCTTTGTTTCTGTTGGGGCTCTAATGGATGTAAGTCAATTAGAAAACTACATTTTCATTGCAATTGCACTAATTGCAGTCGCGCTTGGTATGAAGCTTGGAGGAAATCTGCTCGGAAATATTATGCTTAAACAACCAAAACCAAAATCACTCCGTTCTGCCTTTACACTTGCAGCGCCAAGGGGTGAATTCTCAATCGTGATAGTCAAGGTTGGAGTTGATGCTGGAGTTGTTAGTGCATTTTTGTTCCCATTGATAGGAATAATTGCAATAATCACCGCATTTATCACACCTTTCTTAGTAAAAGCTGGTGATTTTGTGATACCAAAATTGACGAGGAAATAAATTGTCAAATAAAGAGTTAGATGAATTTTTAAAAAATTCTCATAAAGATTTGTCTGTTGAAGATTTTGAAGGCAAGAAAGTTCCATGTATTGGATTTGAAGGGCGCAAGTTTGATGATATGCTGAATAAGGTCGCAGGAAAGCCATTATCTGTAGATACTAATCTAAACATTTTACAAGATGGATTGGGTCACGTGTTTGTTGAAATGCTCCTCACATTTTCACATGGTGAAATAAATGAAAAAATCTTGGTAGATGCAAGTAAAAATCTTGAATTCTTTGAATCACTTGCCAAAAATACCATGCTTGCTATCGCTTCTGTTAATCATCCTGAAAAAATTTTTATGATTCAACTACCAAAGCCTGAAAAAACCCATGAAGCATTAGAAATAATTAAAACTGGACTGGCCAATAAGCTTTCAAATAAATAATAAGTATATTCATTACATTGAAAATTCTTAAATGAAATAATCTACACGATATTTTATGAAGATAGTTCAATTGTCTGATGTTCATTTTGGATCACAATTTCGTGATGATGTATTCAACCAAGTAATTAGTGAAGTTAATGAGTTATCTCCAGATGCAGTAATAATTACTGGTGATTTAACAAACGAAGGTCTTAAAGACGAATATGAAGGCTGTAAAGAACTAATTTTAAAATTAAATGTAAAAAAAATTATTGCAATGCCTGGAAATCATGATTATAGAAATACTGGATATTTACATTTTAAAAAATATTTTCCATTTCAAGCAATTAATGAATTAGGTAATGAGGTAGTAGTAGTTACAATAGGAACTGCAAGACCCGATCGTGATGATGGTGAAGTTGGATATAGACAAACACTTTGGCTTGAAAGAACAATGAAAAAATATGAAAATAAGGTTACTATTCTTGCTATGCATCATCATTTGATAGGTATTCCTGATACTGGTTCTGATAAACTTACAATTGTTGATGCAGGTGATGTTTTACGTGCAACTTTAGATTCTAAAGTGAATCTTGTTTTATGTGGTCATAAACATAGACCTTGGATGTGGGATTTTAGTAATTTGCTTATCGCAAATGCTGGTACAACGTCCTCTAAACGTGTGAGAGGATTCTTTGAAAATAGCTATAACATAATCACTATTGAAAATAAAAAAATTCAGGTTGATCTCAAAATTGTAGGTGGAAAAAGAACTCCTTTACAAGATATTACGAAAAATTATGCCAGATTCGAGGATGAATAATTTATCTTCAAAATTTACATCTCACTTATTCTCAAGTTATACTAATTAACCAACGCCATTCAATCAGTTTGAGCGGGGGTCGCCTAGCCCGGTATGGCGTGAGATTGCTAATTTCATGTTCGCAAGAACTCGTGGGTTCAAATCCCTCTCCCCGCGCCAGCTTTAATATTGACTTAATCTTGATGTAAGTTAGAAACAAAATGGGACGTCGTAAAAGTCAAAAAATAGTAAAAACAGGTCCAAAAAATGTCACTACCGGAATGTGTCCTCTATGTCAAACAATTGGTCGAATTTTCATTATAGGACATGTCGGTGAAGAACGAGCTAAATGTCCTGCATGTAATCAAGAATTTGATTTATAGCTAGGCTGAGCACAACCATACCTTTTTAAAGAATTTTTCTAATATCAAAATATGAGTTCTGAAGCAGAAGGAACAGTTTATGATAGAATCGAAAAACTAGAAGATGAGATTGCGACTTTACGAAATGAGATTGATGTCATAAAAAATGCTTTTAGAAATGAACTTGCAAGACATGAAGTTAAAATGATCAAAAAAGGTCACGATGTTTCATCAATTATTGATTAATCTTTTCTCTAATTTCTCTAATTAATTCTAAAATAAAATCGACATCTTCTGCATTTGGTTCCATTTCCAAGTATTTGTTAAGAAATTTTATTGAGTCATCATAATTTTTTAATTTCTCTTCCAAAATTCCCATGTCTCTGATCTCATCTGGTGATTCTGGTAAAATTTCTAAAATCATTCTATTACACATATTTGCCATTTCATATGCAAACGAATCTGTGTATGAATTTTTTAAATTTCTTAACATTCTTACTATTATTTTTTCATCAGAAATTTGATTTAGATACTCTGCTTGAAATTCTACAGAATCGCCATAATTTTGATACAAAATCTCTTGTAAATCTTCTAATTCCAACAGCCTACCTCTGTTAAATGGATCTAAAATCATCTCCTCTCCATATTTAACAATAACATGACTTGGAAATCCAACTATCTTTAGATCTAAATCTGCAAATTTTGCAATCTCTTTGTATAAAATGCATATTGTAATTGGAATTCCTGATCTTTTTTCTAAAACATAATTAAGAAAATTATTTTTTGGATTATAGTAATCATCTAAATCGCCTTCAAATTCTTCAACATCAAATAGAAATTCATTTAATAGTGAAATTACATATGTGGGATTTTTTGATTCTGCAACTCTATTTCTGAATTTTACACCTAATTCTTTAATCTCCTCTATTTCCTTTGATACACCTAATTCTGGATATTCAAGAATTTGTGCTAGTTTTAGACATTTTTCAATTAAATTATAATTTTCACTACTAACGAATGAACTCCATTCTGAAACAAGTGAGACTTCTCTCTCATTCATTACATATGTTTTGAGCCGGTAGATAAATCCCTTTTTAGATAAAGATCTGGTTCCTTTAATTCTCTTGTACTAGGTGGTTTCTCAATCAAAAATCTGAAAGCATCTTTTCCAAATTTATTAAATACTTTTTCTGTTAATTCTTTTCCCATATTCTTTCTGACTTTGTATGATGAAAAATCAGTACCCATGAAAGTAGTTAGATAATTCTGGAAATCGTCATCATTCTGTAAAATATTCTGTACTGCAAATTCTGCTATACCTTCCATAGTAGAAAATGCGGCATGATGTGTTTGAATTGGCAATAGCCATCTTTGATAAATCTCCGATAATTCCGGAACAATTTCTGAAATTTTAGGATCTATCTCTACATGTGAATAAGTCATAACATCTGGTCCTAGTTCATTTACTACAAAATTATCTGGATTTAACATGAAAAACAAATTTGCACGTTTTGCAATTGGGAAGTTGTCTGGGACAGTTTGTAATTGTAAATAGTCATAAAGATTTTTTGTAGCATCTTCTTCTAGATTGATAATTATTTTAGCTAATTCTTCATTTATGGAATTTACATTTATTGCGGCATTTTTGTTATCTTCTTGTAAATTATCCTGTGTGGAGTGAACTATTTCTTCCACCATTGTCATTTTTAGAGCACCTTTGTAACCCGATTCAACCTGTTCTTTTCGTAAGTCATACGGTTGACCTTGTTTATACAGAATAATCTTTGGGTAACTTGATAGAATAAACTTGTTAAGATATACACAAGAATCTAAATAATCTCCATAGGTGGTTGAAATTTTTGAAATGTATGATTTTGCATAAGTAGAATACACTAAAAATTTTTCAGTATCTTTTTCAATTAATTTTGCAATTTCTTTGATATCTAAATCTGCAACTGCTGAGAATAATTCGTCAACAAAATCTCTTGACTGTTTTGTTGCAAACACTTTTTTTCCTTTCAATAATTTAAATCCCTTCAAATCTGGAAATTCAACTCTAAGATTTGGTTTAACTGAAAATCCAGTAAACTCTTCAACTTTTTTAGAAATATCTGGAAATATTTCTTTAGAAAATGATTCTAATTCTGTAAATTGATTGGGAAATTCTGGGTCGTCATCAATCTTTTCTGATAATTTTACAATCTCTTTTTCTTCATCAATTTCTACTGAAATTTGATCTAAAAGTGCTTCTGCAAATTCTGTAAATTCTCCCATAACAAAAATAAAATAAAAACTAATTTAATACTATCTTAATCAATTCGTTTTTTGATGATTTGAGCTAAAATTGATTATTTTCATTGAGGTATTCTTTTAAAATTTTAGAATGCAGTCACCGGGATTTGAACCCGGGTCACTAACTTGGCAAGCTAGAATAATAACCAAACTATACTATGACTGCTCAAACGTCTAAAAAAAAGTTGCATATTAAAGCCTAATGATTCAATATCAATTTTTTAATTCATCTATTGTATTAACCATACATGGATGAACAAATCATAAAAATTCTTATAAAAAAAATTAGTGAAATAAAAACTGAAAATAACAAAACTAAGCAAATTATTGATGAATTCTCAAATCTTGACTCCCCTTCATTTTCTTCAGGAATTATGATTGGACGTTTGTTTAATTCTTTTTATTACCAGCATAGAAGAATTTTAAAACGAAATCCAACTGATAATGAATTTAATGAATTTCTAAAATTTCTAAAAAAGGAATTAGGATAAATTCTCTACTTTCTTATTTTCAAAGAAGACAATCGTTGGTGTTCCTGGTAATTTGACACATGATTTTCTTAATGCACTTTTTGCCGCTTCAAGATGTTCTTTATCTACATTCATTTCCATTATGACTTGTCCTTGTCTTGCTCTTACTGCAAGACTGTTTGCTTTTCCAAATGCACGTCTCATACCCTCTGAAAGTCTATCTGCACCTGCTGCTGCAATAGTTTTATTTTCTCTTAATCTAACATGTGGGTAAACTCTCAAACGTGAATTATATCCTGTTTCACCTGTAGTTTTTTCTAGTGTCTTGTTTGCAGATAATCTAGTTGATTCAAGAGCCATATGTCTAATTTGGACTTTTTCATTAATCTTTAATTGTACACAATATTCAAATTGTCTTTTTTTATTTCCACTGTTAAATTTTGCAATTTTGATTTGAGGTTTTCCTTTGATATGCCTTGTATTGGCATAAGGTTGTCCATTTCCTTTTCTATAACAAGCACCATGCATATCAATGAAACTCTAACAACCCTATTTTAACGATTAGCATAACATACAGGGATCTTGTATAATTTTGAGTGTATTCTGTAGAATTATTATATCACAATACCTCTAAACGAGGTATGTCGTTTGATTTTGAAACAAAGATCACAGCAAAATTCATGGATGAAAAAACAATAGTGATTAATCCAAAAATGCAGAATGTTTTAACCGAGAGGGGATTTGGTGAATCACAAAATGATACTTTGATTCTTAACTCCTTTGAAACTCTATATCTTCTCTATAACAATAAACTTGAACTAAAAAAAGTAAACAAGAATATTGTTTTTGATGAATTAATCCAAAAATACATTCAAAAAAATGATGATATTTTAACACGGTTTTTACTGTACAGGGATTTACGAACTAAAGGCTATGTTGTTAAAGATGGTTTTGGCTTTGGTTCTGATTTTAGAGTGTATGAAAAGGGAAC
>Ga0209252_1000691_pt1 | contig 25015 bp, 27 predicted proteins | sample SaaInlV_135m_DNA_3_FD_184673 | JGI IMG/M metagenome (GOLD analysis project Ga0209252, IMG submission 184673) | Marine microbial communities from expanding oxygen minimum zones in the Saanich Inlet - Saanich Inlet SI074_LV_100m_DNA (SPAdes) (version 2) | ecosystem: Environmental > Aquatic >... | reverse complement strand
GTCCTTCAATTTTTGGGTCTGTACAATAAAGCTTATTAAAATAAAAGCATTCACCATCTTTAGTTGTAAGGCTATTTGATTCAATGCATGCAACTTCTTTGTTCAACTTATATTTCGAGGAATCTAATTGTAGCAAAATGCTTTGAGGAATCATGTTTATCCCCCCGACAGGAATGCTCACGCTGCTTTTAGAAAATAATTTAAATATAAAAAGGAAATACTTTAGAGGAACATCCAAGTTTTTACTTAGAAAAACACCTTGAAAAAAAGAAACAAAGAACTCATTAATAAATGTATTACTAAAACCAAAGTTTTTAAGAAACTTTTTCACTGGTACGTTAGCGTTTTCATATCTATTGCTAAGAAGCACCAGCTTCAGTAAAAGAAATTTATCTTTGAGAGTAAAACCTGGAAAAGTATTTCCAGGCAACAACCCCTTAAAGCTTTTAAATGGATTAAGTATTTGGTATAAATTATTTTTCTTTTTTGTGACAAATCCAGATTTAAATTTTCTAAATGAAGATTTATTAATTTCAGGGAATATTTTTAAATTTGGATAATCTTCGAGTACAACCTGAAATCCTTCATCCAATTTATAATCTGAGAAAGTTTTAGTTGAGACTTTTCCCCCGACTGTATTATTTTTATCTATTATTAGGTAGTCCTTACTTCTCAGGCTTAGAAGCTTAGCTATTGTTAAGCCAGTTAGCCCGTTCCCAATTATAATATTCTCATATATTTTTTTCATTCTGAAGGGGGAAGTAGCCAATTTTCTGGTTTCCCAGCATTGCCATGCACTCCTTTAAAGATTATAGAAAGATTAGTAAAAGCAAGAAATATAATTAGTCTGGATATGTTAGATAATCCAAATTTTTTTTTAACTTTACAGTTAAGCCTAGTATCTATTGAAGGTATGGGGTAAAAGATTGTTTCAACAATTTTACTTCTAGATTGGTTTCTATCTTGATTACTTTCAAATATTTCAAGGTTTTCCTTGAAAAGACTTGAGTCCTTTGATCTCATTGTATAGTCAATATTGGTAATACCGTTCTGGCTCAGCTTAGGAAGTAATAAAATATATATAAATGAAATTAAGTTAGAAATTAAGGAGAGGTTTATTATAAAGATGGTTGCAGGCACATTGGCACTATAAAAATAAGAGTATATTGCTATAAAAAAAATAGAATTTAGAACAATGCTGAAAAGGACTGATTTTAAGTCAATTTTTGAACCCATTATTAGTTGAAATCTCTCCAAATGAAACTCGTAGTTTTCTTTTTTTTGTTTCGTCCAGTGGCTCGGAACCAGTATTTTGGGACCTTTTAAGCTTCTTATGATATTCATGGTCATATAGAACGGAGCATTTTCAATAATCAACATCGACGAACTTTTATATGAGTATTCTTTGGTACTAAAAGAAGAAAGTGTGATAATTTCTTGTAGTAAAAGCAATAGCAATTGCATCATAAGTGACGATAAAAAAACAAAAAGTAAATTTTCTAAGCTAAACAAGAAATAGATTATAGTAGTAAAAGAAATAAGAAGTAAATAGAGCACTATGTTGCCAACGATTATTTTGTTAATACTGATATCTCTTGAAGTATTAATTTTTTTATTTGCAAATACATCAAGAGGTAATGTGATCGTTAACATGAAAAAAAAGTAACAAAAGGCAACCTTCACATTATTGCCATAATTAGCTACAAGAACACTTGCTAAATCGAGATACAATGCAATTGTAGTTAACGAAACTATTAAGCCTACATAAATTATTCCAATAGAAAGTTTAGTATTATTAAACTTCATTTCGCAAGTAGCTTTGAAGCGACCGAAATACCGGACCTGATTGCCCCATCAAATTTACCATTAGTGAATATGTCTCCACACATCCCTACAAATCTGTCTAGCCCTATATTGATAGAGCTATCAAGAGTATAGAAATTCTTAGGCGTAGAGTATCTCCATTTATGATTAGAAAGAATTTTATATTTCCTATTAAAAATTAAATCCAATTCATTTTTTAGACGAGAGTTTATGCTTTCATAGTCATTTTCAAAGTTTTCGTTACTAAAATCATGCGAGCAAACTAAGGTGTAGAAATTTTCCTTTTTTGAAATGCTTTTTTTAAAGTTATCAGTGATAGAGCTAAAATTCCCAGTCGCATATTCTTGTATAAATTCATTTTCTAAATCAATAGAAACCTCAGATTCAACCATAATAATTATTGCTGGAAAATATTCGAGTTGGTTAATGTCAGCAAGTTTTAACGAATCGATATTAATATTACTTTTCTCTAATATTTCTATTGATTGCTTAACAGGAGAAGATAAAACTATAGAGTTAGTATGAATTCTCTGTCCATTCTCAAAATTCATAACCATTGAGTTAAGATCACTATCTATATGGATAAGTTTAAATTCTTTTGAAATATTAAGATTTTTTGCCAAAAACTTTGCAATACTTGTCATACCATCATTACCAACAAATAAATTAGATATTTTGGTTTCTTTAAGAATATTATTTCTTATCAAGCTTTTTATTTCTGGGAGATCTGCAACAGTATCTAGTTTTATATATTGAATTCCATGATCAAATTTCCCATCATTTGACCGCCTAGTAGCTAGACGACCTCCTAGACCTCGGGATTTATCATATAATTGAATATTTTCTATTCCCGACTTTTTTAATTGTAATGCAGCAAATATTCCGCTAATTCCACACCCTATAATTGATACTGAATTATCTGTGCTCATGATTTCATATATTAACCTTAATAAAAATTATATATATAATAACTAAATGTTAAAAAAAATCAGAGATAAATTGTCTGTCTTAGGTCCAAGTCTTTTATGGGCATCAGCAGCAATTGGAGTATCTCATATTGTGCAGTCAACAAGGGCTGGCGCTACTTACGGTTACATTTTAATTATAGCTGTACTTTTAGCTAATATTCTCAAATATCCTTTTTTCGAATTCGCAACCCGATATACAGTAGTTAAGAATGAGACAGTCTTAGACGGTTATAAGAAGATAGGGGATTGGGCGCTATATCTTTATCTCATATTAACAATTCTGACTATGTTTACAATCCAGGCATCTGTAACAATAGTTACAGCAGCTATTTTTAGGAACTGGCTAGGTTTGGAATTAAGTTTATTTTTCTCATCCTTCGCGATATTAGTCGCATGTTTTCTGATTCTACGACTGAATAATAGAGCCTTCTTTAATAAACTTATAAAATTTTTAATTTTATTGTTAATTATTTCAACAATTGTATCAGCTTTTGTTACCCAAAATATTGAAGTAGTCGAAAGCCCAAACTTTATCTCTCCGGATATTCTATCTTACGCAGGTCTGACTTTTTTGATTGCTTTAATTGGGTGGATGCCTTCACCAATTGACTTATCTGCTTGGTCGTCAGTTTGGATTATGGAAAAAAGAGAAGAAAATGTAGATTTTTCATTTAAACAAAACAATTTTGATTTCAATTTCTCCTATATTTTAACGGCACTTCTCGCAGTTGTATTCGTTATACTCGGTGCTAATGTTTTTTACGGTTCTGGAGAAGAATTTGTTCCCAGTGCTACAGTTTTTGTAGAGAATCTGACTGAACTATATGCGTCTTTAGGTACATGGTCTAGAGATTTAATTCTGATTACTGCCTTTACTGCTATGTTTAGTACAACGATTACATGCTTAGATGCATTTCCAAGGGTATTAAATAAGTGCACAAAACTTTTATATCCCAGTTTTAAAAAAGAAGATTTTACCAATACATTTTTAACTTTAGTTATTATAGGAACAATGTTGACTATTTTTTTTCTCGGGCAGAAAATGAAAAGACTAGTTGATATAGCAACTATTCTATCTTTTTTAACTTCTCCTTTTTTAGCTTATTTGAATTATAGGCTTATATATAGTCCCAACTTCCCTAAAAAGTTACAGCCGCATAAGCTTATTAGATTACTTGCGAAATTTGGGCTATTTTTTCTAGTAGTATTTTTTGTAATATTTATTCTCAACATTTTTAGACTAATTTATTAATTGTAGTTGGTATACTTATACTATGTTAATGAGAATAACTGTATTATAATATTAAATTATGGATGAAAATTATATTAAAGACAAGATCGAAAGCTCTATCCCAAAGACTAGTGTAGAGATTACAGGAGATGGTACTCACTTCGAAGCGGTAATTATTAGTGAAGCATTTAAGAACAAGTCCACGCTTGAAAGACATAAAATTGTGTATTCCGCTCTAGAAGAGGATATGAAAGAGAATATTCACGCACTTTCAATGAAGACACTGGCCCCTGATGAGCTAGACAAAGGAGTATAATATGAAAGAAGAAGTAAGAGAATTTATTTCCAAAGCAATTTCTGATGATTTAGTTGTATTGTTTATGAAGGGAACACGTGAAATGCCTATGTGCGGTTTCTCTGCTAAGGTTGTAGAGATCTTGAATGGCCTTAATGTACCTTATCAAACCTATGATATTCTATCCAATGAGGATTTAAGATCTGGCATTAAAGAGTACTCTAGTTGGCCAACTATTCCTCAGCTTTACATAAATGGTGAATTTTTAGGGGGCTGCGATATTTGTATAGAAATGTCAGGAAATGGGGAATTAGCTCAAAAGCTTAATGGCCTCTAAAAGATTATTTTTATTAGATGCTAGCTCATATGTATTTCGAGCCTATCACGCGGTTTCTTTCTTAACTAATTCAAAAAGTTTTCCTACAAATGCAATCTTTGGATTTGTTAATATGATTAACAAGCTATTAAAGGATTTTAAACCAGAGTACTTGGTAGCAGTTCTGGATTCAGGAAGCAAATCTTTCAGGAATGACATTTATAAAGAATATAAAGCTAATAGAGGTGAAACTCCAGAAGATATAGCGCTGCAATTTCCCAAAATTATAGAGTTTCTTAATGCAAAAGGAATCAGAACTATATCAATGGAAGATTATGAAGCAGATGATCTTATTGGATCAATAGCTGAGAAATATAAAAAAAAATTCGAAATCTGTATTATTTCCGGAGATAAAGACTTTACACAGTTGATTGGAAAAAATGTAAAAATGATTGATACAATGAAGAACAAAACTACTTCAGTTGATGAAGTAATTGAGAAGTATGGTTGTAAGCCCGAGCAGATGATAGATTTTTTGGCTCTTGTTGGCGATTCTGTTGATAACATCCCCGGGGTAAGAGGAGTTGGTCCAAAGACTGCGAAAGAACTCTTAACAGAGTTCGAAACATTGGATTCAATATATAAAAATCTTGATAAAATATCTAAAGATAGGATAAAGAATCTTTTAATTGAGAATCAAGATAACGCTAATCTTAGTAAGTTATTAGTAACGATTAAAAAAGATTTGCCTTTGACAGATAATCCTGAGGATTTTTCTTTAAAAGAGCCAAGTGTATCAAAGCTAAATAAGTTGTTCAAAGAATTAGAATTTGATTCATTTGTTAAAGATGAAGATAGGACTTTTACTAATAAGAACTCTAATTATAAAACTATTTTAAAAAAGAATGATTTTAAGAATTTAGTCTCAAGATTGGAAGAACAAAATTACTTGTCTCTAGACTTAGAGACGACTTCCCCTAATCCTATGGAAGCAGAAATTGTTGGAATCTCTTTTTCATTTAAAGAGGAGACAGGATTTTATATTCCATTAAGGCATGATGTGGACTCTAATCAGCTAGATTTTGACTATGTTATAGAAAGTTTAAGAACTATATTGGAAGATTCAAAAATAAATAAGATTGGGCAAAATTTAAAGTATGAAATTATAATTTTCTCAAGATTAGGAATCAAGCTATCAGGTATTTACTTTGATACTATGATTGCTGCCCATTGTCTTGATAGCTCTCTACAAAGTTATAGCCTAGATAATTTATCTAGGAGATTTTTAAATTATAAGATGATTTCTTATAAAGACGTAACAACTTTAGATAAAAAGAGCATACCTTTTTCTAGCGTTCCCCTTAAAGAGGCAACTAATTACTCGTGCGAGGACTCAGATATAACATTTAGGCTCTATAAGTATTTATCTGAAAAACTTATAAACCACGATCTTTCTGAAAATTTTTTTAAGTACGAAATACCTTTTATTCAAGTATTAAGTAACATTGAGAAAGAGGGGGTTAATATTAACACTAAAGTTTTGGAAAATTTATCTAAAGAATTTGAAGAACTAATAGCCAAGATTAAATCCAAAGCTTTTTCTCTTGTTGGTAAAGAGTTTAATATAAATTCACCATTACAATTAAGGGAAATTCTTTTTAATGATTTAGGAATTAAACCAAATAAAAAAACTAAAAAGGGTGAATTTTCCACTGATTCCCAATCACTTAATGAAATTATCGAACAGCACGAAGTTATTGAAGAGGTACTTTTATATAGATTTTATTCAAAACTTCAGTCAACTTATGTTGAGTCGTTACCTCAATTAATTAATACGTCCACTAAAAGAATTCATACTTCTTATAACCATGTAGGTACATCTACAGGGAGGCTTTCATCTAGCAATCCCAACCTACAGAACATACCTATAAAGTCAGCAGAAGGTAAAAGAATAAGAGAGGCATTTGTTCCATTAAAAAAAGGTTCAGTTATTCTTTCGGCTGATTACTCGCAAATTGAGTTAAGATTACTTGCTCACTTTTCGCGTGACCCAGTTATGGAAAGCAGTTTTAAATTAGATGATGATATTCATTCCCTTACCGCGGCTGAGATATTTAATGTTACTAAGAAGAAAGTTACTGAAGACCAAAGGAGGTTGGCCAAAACAATAAATTTTGGAATCCTATATGGCATAGGCCCTAAGCGTTTGTCTAAACAAATTAATCAAGATTTAAAAATAGCTAAAGCCTTTATTGCTAAATACTTTGAGAAGTATTCGCACGTTAAAAACTATTTTGATGAAATCATAGAGTCGACAAGAGATAAAGGTTACTCCGAAACAATATTAGAAAGAAGAAGGTATTTACCAGATATAAACTCAAATAACTTTATTTCAAGAGGAGCTGCCGAGCGTGCTGCAATCAATAGTCCAATTCAAGGTTCAGCCGCTGATATAATCAAACTGGCAATGATTTTGATAAATAATGATTCTTCACTTTATAATGATTGTAGAATGATAATGCAGGTGCATGATGAACTTGTTTTTGAAGTATCGGAAAACAAGATTGATAATGTCTCTAAGAAAATAAAAAACTACATGGAAGGGTGTATTGCACTAAATGTGCCCTTGAAAGTAGAGCTAGGGTTTGGGAAATCATGGTCAGATTCACATTAAAACTATTTTTATCATTTTTGTTTATTATTTCTTTGATATCCTCGCACGCACTTTCCGCAAGCGTTAAGAGTCTTATAAAGACTCAGTCTAAAGCCACACCTAATATTGGTATATATGTTAAGAATCTTACTAAAGACAAAGTGATTGCAGAATATAATTCCTTAAAGAAGTTCATACCAGCATCAAATCAAAAGATTATCACAACTATAGCTTCCCTGGAGTTGTTAGGTGTTGACTATAAGTTTAAGACAATTTTTTTTATCCCCCTTGCTGAAAATGAGTCTGGGGAGTATGTAAGCAATCTGTATATTGATACAAAAGGAGATCCTACGTTTACTTCTTCAAGCCTAAGGAAAGCCATATCTTATTTTAAGAAGCAAGGAGTTAAGAAGATAAATGGCAACATTTTTTTAAATAACCAATATTATGAAGACCCTTTTTATAATCCAAATTGGAAGAAGTCTTGGGTAGGATTAGCTTGGGCCCCATATATCTCATCAATAGCAATAGACTCAAATTTGTACAAGCATAAATCATCACCTGACCTACTCCTTACAGATAATCCTCTCTACTTGCTAGGTGTCAAAATAGGAAGAGAGCTAAATAGGCAAGGAATTTCATTTAAAGGTTCAATTAAAATTGCACATATTCCAATATCTAAAAAATTAAGCCCATATAAGATTAAATATGAACACGAGTCTTCTGATTTGATAAATATTGTAAAAATTATAAATAAGAAAAGTAATAATTTATACGCAGAACATGTGTTCAAAAAACTGTCAGCTAATTTTTTAAGAGAAAGAGGATCTTGGATTAGTTCTAGTGGCCTAGTTTCCAATTTCCTAGTTAAAAATGTAGGTCTGGCACCTAAAAGTTTTAATATTAGTGATGGATCAGGATTATCCTCGAAAAATAACATATCTCCAAAAGCGATGGTCAAACTATTAGAGTTTATTACAACAAGAGAATATTATTCTAGATTTTCTAAAACTCTACCTGTTGCTGGAGTAGATGGAACTTTATTAAGAAAGTTTCAACGAAAGCCACTGCATAAAAACTTGAGAGCTAAAACAGGCTATATTTTTGGAGTCAGTGCATTGTCAGGTTTCTTTAATGGTAAGAACGGAGATTTGTATGCTTTCTCAATTATCGTGAATAAACATAACTATTCCATAAGGACTTTTATAGACAGACTTTTAAGTGAGATATATTTTTTCTAATTTCTTATATTGGTAAATAGTTCTGTAAATTCTTGAACACTTAAGTCCTGAGCTCTTGAGCTTTCTTTTAAATTCATAAGATAAAAACTTTTTAAAATAGCATTCTTAGGATAAATATTTAGAAGGTTATTAATTAGAGTTTTTCTTCTTATTCTGAATGAATTAAATATGAAATCTGAAAATTCTTTAAATTCTTTAGCAGGTATTCTTTGGTTATCCCTTACTACAAGCTTTATTAATGTCGACTTTATTTTTGGTTGAGGCCAGAAGTCAGACTCATTTAAATCTAATAATTTCTCAACATTAAAAAAAGACCTAATTTTAACAACAAAAGCATTGTAGGACTTGCTCCCAACTTTAGACATTATTTTATCTGCAACTTCTTTTTGGAACATAAATATTCCTATTGAATTTTCAACATTGTGAAATTCATCAATAAAATTACTTAAGATTTTGGATGCTATATTGTAAGGAAGATTGCCAAATATTACTTTATCAGCGTCAATAATTTTTTTTATACTAATCCTAAGGATATCTTCGTTAATTATTTTTATATTTGATGAAGTACAATATTTATTTTGTAAATACTTAGAAAGAATCTTGTCTTTTTCTATACAAACAACTTTAAGGTCTTTATCAATTATCTTTTCTGTGATCGATCCAAGACCAGGACCAATCTCTACTACGGATTTCTTATTGCATAAAATTATTTCGTTTACTATAAAGTTTGTTTTTTTCTCGTTTACTAAAAAATTCTGACCAAATTTTTTTTGTGGGCCAGTTTCAAGCACAGCTAATATCTTTTTTATATTTTTAGCCATTCTTAATTTTTAAATTTGTAGATTTTCTCTCCATTCTTAATCATCCCAAGCTTCTTTCTGGCAACAATGGAAATATATCTTGGATCATTTTTAAGTCTAGCTATTTCTTTATTCAATAATCTATTTTCTTCCTTAATTTGAGCAGTCTCTATTTTTATTTTCTTATGCTTACTTGATAAATAATAAATTTGTCCTAATTCATTAACAACTGAACCTAATAATATACAAACTAATAGAGTAAAAAGAATTTTTATTATACTTGTGTCCATTAAAGATTTCCCATCAGGTATGGGTTTGATTGCTTCTCTACCTCAATAGTTGTGTGAGGCCCATGGCCAGGGAACAAGATTGTTTCATCTTTTAAACATAAAAGTCTCTTAGTTATGTTCCCCACTAAATCTTGCATATTCGTTCCACCGGTCAAATCTACTCTTCCAACTGAACCAGCGAATACTGTATCTCCTGATATTATAATATCTTGCTTCATTTTTTCTTTCTTGTTAGCTTCTTCCTTAAAATAAAAGCAAATGCTTCCCGGTGAGTGCCCTGGAACAAGTATAGTTTCAAAATTTAAATCACCTACAGAATATGATTTCTTGTCCTCTATAAACCCATCAACTTCTGGAATTATTACATCTGCGAATTCTTCTATTCCAAATCTTGCTGCTGCAGATGGCATTGCATTTAGTATGGGGAGTTCTTTTTGGTGTATGAAGAATTTTGCATTGTATTTGCTTTTAAAGTGCTCAACGCCACAAGCATGATCTAAGTGGCCATGAGTATTCCAAATATGAATAGTTTTGAAATCTACATCTTTTAAAGATCTTTCTATATCTTCAATCTGACTTCCAGGATCGACAAGAATAATCTCATCTGATTTATCAGCTTGAAGTATATAAGTGTTTTCGACGAAAGCGCCACCAGGGATTATTTTTAATAACATTATTTGATAGATTACTATATCTTTTTAATTATTGTCAATCTATAAAGGAACTACTTCTACTTTGATAGTTGTTGAAATATTATTATAAAGTTTAATCTTTACTTCGCTTTCGCCTAGAGTATTTATAGGCTTCTTTAAGTCTATATTTTTTCTACTAATCTCGTATCCTAATTTAGATAGTTTTTCACAGATTGCGATTGAAGTTATTGAGCCAAAGACTTTTCCAGAATTTTCTTTGACAGCAAAAGTAATTTTTTCATTCTTTAGTTTTTTTGCTAGTTCTGATGCAACTTCCTTGTTTTGAAGCTCTAGTTTTTTCTCAGAAATCTTCTTTGTATTAAGACTATTCAGATTTTTTGTATTAGCCTCAATTGCTAAATCATTGGGTATTAAAAAGTTCCTAGCTTGTCCGTCTTTGACCTCAACTACATCGCCTTCCTTACCAAGCTTTTTAACGTCTTTTATTAGGATTAACTTCATAAAAATTAAACTACTACTTATGGCTTACGACATATGGAAGCAATGCCATATATCGAGCTTTTTTTATTTCCGTAGCAACTCTTCTTTGTTGTATTGCTGTACATCCTGTCATTCTACGTGGTGCAATTTTTTTTCTTTCAGTTATAAAATTAGTCAAAAGCTCTACATTTTTGTAGTTCAACTTGGTGTCACCCTCAAGAAGTTTCGCAGGCCTCTTTCTAGGACGTCTTTCTCTTTTATCAAACTCTCTTTTTTCTGCCATTTATTTCTCCTTTGTTACCACTTTGTCAATTAAATATCTCAAAACTATAGTCTTTTCAAAACTTAAAATTCCTTCAACATCCTTTATACACTCGGAATTACAGTCTGTTTCCAATATATGGTAGGTTCCATTCTTATGATCATTGATAGTATAAGCAAGTTTTCTATCTGCCCATTTCTCAAATTTCAAAATTTTAGAGCCGTGCTTGCTTTCAATAGAATTCTTTAATTTATCGGAAAGCTCATTAAAAGCTTCTTGAGATATATCTGCGGGTACTATAAAAAGTACTTCATATAATTGTGTCATTTCTGACCTCCTGTTATGGTCTGCTGGTCAACTAAATTGACAACAGGCTGCTAAACATTATACCTAAAGTGAATTATATCTCCATCTTTTACAATGTAATCTTTACCTTCTGACCTCATTAGACCTTTATTCTTTGCAGCTTCTTCCGATTCAAGGTCCATGTAGTCCTGATATTCAATAATTTCAGCCCTAATAAAACCTTTTTGAAAGTCACTGTGGATTTTTCCTGCAGCTTCTGGTGCTCGAGTATTGTTCATTATACTCCAGGCTCTAGTTTCTTCTTTCCCAGCGGTATAATAAGTTATTAAATTTAAAATAGAGTATGATTTATTTATTAATAAGTTTAGCCCTGTTTCGCTTACATTATATTCTTTTAGAAAAAGCTCTTTGTCGTCATTATCTAAGTCTTTTATTTCATTTTCAAGTAATCCATATATTTCTACATAGCTATGAGATTTGTCATGAATTGCTTTTTTGAGTTTTATTATTTCTTCTTGTTCAATTGACTCATTTCCATAGTTCAAAATATATATTGTTGGTTTAGTTGATATTAAATTCATACTTTTGATTATTCTTGATTCTTCTATGTCAAAGTCCATAGATGTATTTATAGATTGATTCTTATTTAACATATCTTCAATTTTTTTAACTAAGTTAAATTCTTTTATTGCTTCTTTGTCACCACTTCTTTTTAACTTATCAAGCTTAAGAATTCTTTTTTCTATAATTTGTAGATCACTAATGGCTAATTCTAGATTGATTATTTCTAAGTCTCTGATGGGGTCTATGGACTCAAGGACATGTGTAACATCACCCTTAAAACACCTCAGAACATGGGCTATTGAGTCTACTTCTCTTATATTTCCAAGGAATTTATTTCCAAGCCCTTCTCCCTTGCTGGCGCCTTGAACTAAACCAGCAATATCAACAAATTTTAAAGTCGTTGGAACTATTTTTTTTGATTCTAATAACTTGTATAAGCTTGCAAGTCTTTTATCGGGAACATCAACGATAGCAATATTTGGCTCTATCGTTGTAAAAGGGTAGTTTGCACTCTCAACTGCGGCATTTGTAAGAGCAGAGAATATTGTTGATTTGCCAACATTCGGTAATCCTACGATGCCGCAGCTAAGTGAGCTCATTTTATAAGAAGATCGGAGCCACAACTAATGAAACAATCGTCATTAGTTTAATTAAAATATTCATGGCTGGGCCTGATGTATCTTTAAATGGATCACCAATTGTATCACCTACAACAGCAGCCTTATGTGCTTCTGACCCTTTTCCACCGAGGTTACCTTCTTCGATATATTTTTTTGCATTGTCCCAAGCGCCACCAGCATTTGACATCATTAATGCGAGTGCTACACCAGAAACTAAGGCACCAGCAAGAAATCCTGCTAAGCCTCCAGCACCTAAAAGACTCCCTACAAGAATAGGGCAAACAACTGCTAATATTCCTGGAAGAATCATCTCTTTAAGCGATGCTTCTGTACTAATTTTTATACAGGATTGATAGTCAGGCTCTCCTGAGCCATCCATTATTCCTGGTATATCTTTAAATTGCCTTCTAACTTCTTGAACCATTTTTTCAGCAGATCTTCCAACTGCCCCCATTGTTAGTGCTCCAAATAAGTATGGAACCATTCCACCGAGAAGCAGGCCTGAAACGACTCTGAAATCTAAGATATCTACAACATCTAAACCAGTTGCAGCAGCAAACGCTACAAACAATGCTAAAGATGTAAGTGCAGCAGAACCTATAGCGAAACCTTTACCAATAGCGGCTGTTGTATTTCCTAGAGAGTCAAGTTTGTCAGTTATTGTTCTTACTTCAGGACCTAGTTTTGCCATTTCCGCAATACCACCTGCATTATCAGCTATTGGTCCATATGCATCAACTGACATTGTAATACCAATAGTTGAAAGCATACTAACAGCAGCAATACCAATACCATAAAGTCCAAAGCTTGTATAAGATAAGAAAATCGCAAGAACTATTACAATTATTGGAAGAGCTGTGCTCATCATTCCCACAGATAAACCACTAATGATATTTGTTGCTACACCACCTCTATTAGAAGCGTCTGCAATTTCGCTAACCGGTTTTCCTGAAGTGTAGTATTCAGTTATTCCTCCAATTAAAGAACCAGAGAATAACCCTATTATTGAACAAAGAAATATGCTTGTTAGATCTGAACTATTTAGTCCTACACTTTGTCCAACGTAGTTAAGAGAGAAGTATCCAAAAACAAGGAATAATATTCCTGCCGTTAAAGAAGCTTTTCTCAAAACACCCGAAGGCTCTGAGTTTTGAATTATATCTACAACCTTAGTTCCAATAAATGAAGCTAGGGTTCCAACGATTATTAAGATAATTGGAAAGGCATAAAGTGCTAATTTAATATCAGTCGCGTATGCCATACTTGAAGCAATAACGATAGTTGCAATTACACCACCAACATACGATTCAAATAAATCGGCACCCATTCCAGCTACATCTCCAACGTTGTCCCCAACATTGTCAGCAATTGTTGCCGGGTTTCTAGGATCATCTTCAGGTATCCCTGCTTCCACCTTTCCTACTAAGTCTGCTCCAACATCGGCCGCCTTAGTATAGATTCCGCCACCAACTCTTGCAAAAAGTGCAACCGAGCTAGCACCCATTGCAAATCCTCCAATATTAGTTGCGAACGCTATTAAAATTTCTTCTGTTATTGGACCAGAATTAAAGTAGCTTGCAAAAAGTACAGAAATACCAAGTATCCCTAAACTTGCAACAGAAAAGCCCATTACACTTCCACCTTTGAAAGCTGTTACTAAAGCTGGACCCTGTCCCCCAGTATTTGCCGCTTCAGCAGTTCTACTGTTTGCTATACAAGCAGAAGTCATTCCTGCCCAACCACATGCCATAGAAAGTAATGCACCACCAAAGTATGCTAATGCTGTTCCAGTTCCTAAGAAAAAGAAAAGTGCTGTTCCAACTACAGCTACAAAGATTACAATGTATTTATATTCTTCCTTAATAAAAGACATTGCGCCATTGTAAATTGTAACGCCAAGTTTTCTTTGTGTATCGTTTCCTCTTGGCATAGATTTTACATTATTATAAGTCACTTGAGCATAGATTAATCCTATGATAGCAAGAATTATTCCACCATATGTGACAAACTGATTTGCTAAATCCATTTATTTCCTCCTTTAATGTTATTTGAATGAATAATATTCATTGAATTTTACTGTTAAATGTGTTCATTGCAAATGAAATACCTTTAAAAACTATACTAATAATTATTTTATCAGCTAAATTATTGATTTTATTGATTATTTTTAAGTCGTCATTCTTAAATTTAGATAAAACATATTTGTTTGTCATAGATTTTTCTGAAGGCTTTCCTATGCCAACCCTGATTCTAATGAAGTCATTTCCAGGAAGGTGTTCTATCATAGACTTGATTCCATTGTGACCAGCAGAGCTACCCCCCCTCTTAATTTTGATTTGTCCGACTTCCAAATCAAGATCGTCAAAAACAACAATTATCTTTGTTGATTCAATTTTGTAAAAATCTTTAATAGACCTTACGGATTTGCCGCTATTGTTCATATAGCTTTGAGGCTTACATAAATAAATAGTTGTGCCATTTTTTTTTATATTACCAAGCAAAGATGATAATTTTGATTTATCAATTTTTGTATTATTTTGACTTGCAAAAGAGTCAAGAAAATCAAAGCCAGTATTGTGCCTTGTTTGTTCAAACTCTGAACCTGGATTACCTAATCCTACAATTAAAACGTTGCTATTCCCTTCTTTAACTTGCACTTTCTTCTTTTGATTCTTTATCAGCGTCTTTATTTTCAGCGGAACCTTCTTCGCCCTCAGTCCCTTCTTCAGCAGCCTGTTCCTCTTCAGTAATAATCCTTGGAGCAAGTATGCTGATTGTAGTGCTATTAGGGTTAGACAATATTGTAACACCTTGAACTTCTGGTAGGTCCTGGACAAGCAAGGTGTCCCCAATATTTAGTTCTGTAATTTCTACTTTTATTTCGTTAGGAATATCTTCTTGCAGACATTCAATCATCACCTGGTTAGCAAGTGTTTGTATGACCCCACCATTCTTCACTCCTTCAGGTTTCCCAACAAAGTTTAGCGGGCAGACAAGTTTTAGTTTTTCTCCTTTACTAATTTCATAAAAATCAAAATGCAAAGGCTTGCTAGTTAACGTGTCTAGGTGAGCTTCTTTTAATAAAACTTTTTTATCACCTTCTATTCCTTCGATAGAGATTTCTAGGATAGTATTTTCTCTAGCCTCAGTAGCACTTAAAACTTTTTTTAATTCTTTTCCATCAATACTTATATTGACGTTGTCTTTTCCCTTGCCATAAATAACTGCTGGAACTAGGCCTTTATCTCTTATTTTTTTATTCGCCTGCTTTCCAAGTTCTTCTCTTTTCTCAGCGTCCATTTTAACGACTATCATTTTATTAATCTCCTAAGAAAACAATTGACTAATAGATTTATTCTTAACAATTCTTCCAATTGCCTCAGCAATTAGACTAGAAACAGTCAAAACTTTAATTTTATTAGACTTTTTCAATTTTTCTTGATTATCTATTGTATCTGTAATTATCAGTTCATCAATACAAGAATTTTCAATGTTCTTTAAGGCCTGTCCAGAAAGTACGCCATGGGTACAGAACATTGAGACGCTTTTTGCTCCAGCATTCATTAATGCTTGAGCAGATTTCACTGCAGTACCTCCTGTATCAATCAAATCATCAATTAAAATAACGTTCTTATCCTCAACGTTTCCTATTACGTTGGTTATTTCTGCTATATTTGGAGCAGGTCTTCTTTTGTCGGTCATTGCCAAATCCGCATCGTTCAGTTTCTTAGCGAAAGCTCTGGCTCTTTCCATTCCCCCAGCATCAGGAGATGCAATGATAAAATCTTTGTTTTTAAACTTCTTCTTAATATAATTAATCGCAATAGGTGAAGAATATAAATGATCAACCGGTATATCAAAAAACCCTTGGATTTGTCCAGCATGAAGATCCATAGTTACAACTTTCTTTATTCCAGACTTAATTAGCAAGTCACAAACTAATCGAGCAGTTATAGGTGATCTATCTGTAACTTTCCTATCTTGTCTCGAATAGCCGAAGTAAGGTATTACTGCTGTTATTTCATTTACAGCAGCTCTTTTTAGAGCGTCAACTATAATAAAGAGTTCCATTAGGTTCTCATTTACAGGGGATGAAGTAGACTGTATTACATAAGCATTACTGCCTCTAACACTTTCATCAACTTCAACGAAGATTTCACCATCATTAAATCTTTTGATTTCAAGCTTACCTAGAGGTAGCTTTAATTTTTTACATATAGACTTGCTAAGTTTTAAGTTTGATGTTCCTGAGAAAACCTTTATTTTATTCATAGAAAAATTGTAAAATATAAGAGGTATAAAGTAAATTAATTGATGTTGCTGATTTTAAAAAAGTTTTATTCAAAAAAAGCAGATTCTATGCTAAATATTTTAATTTTAGATAATAAGCACTTGTTTATTAAGTCAGAGCTTACTAATGAGTATAGATTTACAGATAGCGAAATATGGATCAAGAATTTTAATAAACAATCTGCTAAAGATGAGAAGACCATAGAGAAATTTGACTTAGAGGATATTGATTATTTAATTACAAAAGGGAAGGATAACCTTTTAGGTAAAAAGATGTTGCCAATAAAAGATTCTAAATATATCGAGATTTTTGAGAAATTAATAAAATTATAAGACTAAGCCTTCTTTGTTCTTTCTAGATATTTACCATCTCGAGTATCTACTTTTATTACATCATCAATATTGATAAATAATGGGACAGTTATGTTTGCCCCTGTCTCAAGTTCTGCAGGCTTAGTGCCTCCAGTAACCGTGTCACCTTTAAGCCCTGGTTCAGTGCTCTGAATCTTAAGTTCCACGCTGGTGGGTAGTTCTATATCTATTATTTCTCCATCATAGTGAAGTAGTTGAACGTTTAAGTCTTCTTTCATAAAGGCAGCCTTGTCACCAACAACCTTGTTGTCTAACTCGTACTGCTCATAGCTATCTAGATCCATAAAAGTGTAAACTTCTTTGTTGGAATATAGATATTGAGAACTTTTTTTTAATAAATCGGGTAACGAGAAAGTGTCCCCCGATCTGAAACTTTTTTCTTGCGTTAGCCCACTAATTATATTTTTTAACTTAGTTTTGACAACAGGTTTTCTTGCTTGCATTACACGGTGTTGAAAATCTACAATCTCCCATAGTGCATTTTCAAATATTATTCTCATTCCTTTATAAAACTTACTTGTATCTGTAGTACTCATTTTTTTAGTTTCTCCAGGGAGTCTTTTATTAATACCTTAATATTCTTTTTTTTATTATAGGCTGTTTCTTTTAATAGTCTATTCTTCTTTTTGTCAGCAGACTTCTTTTCATTTCTTTCTGTTGCCTTATATAAAGCAATCAACTCTTTTTTAATAGAGCTATTAAATAAAAGCTTTAATGATTTACTGAAATACGGAGATGAACCATTAGTGCTAAAATTAATTTTAATATTTTTATTAATTTTAACTTCTGATGTAAAAGAGAAATCATTGTCGCTCTTATTCGATGCATTAGATACTGGAACCTTATTTTTTCTTGCTTCGTAAACAATCTTTTTATTTACCTCATTATTGTTTGTGCAAGCAAGGACAAAATCGACTGATTTAATATCAGACTTTCGAAAATTTCTTTTTAGAATTTTAATTTTTTTATTTTTAGACTCTAATGAAACGAGGCTTTTAGAAACTTTAGGTGATACAATTTTTATTATAGCACCGCTAGAGAGAATCTTTTTAGTTCTTCTAGTTGCTACCACTCCTCCGCCGACAATAAGCCATTTTTTGGAATTTATATTTAAATTAACATTAACCATTCTTAAAGTTATAGAATAAAATAAATATTAGATATAAGATAGGAAGAAAAATTCCAACTATAGCTATATACAAATAAACCTTTAAAACTTTTTTGGCTTTATATCCAGGGACGGCTACAGATTGCTCTTTCACTTTAGACAATAAATTTTTGAAAGTTTTAATCATTTTCAATCTTTAGTGTTTCCACAAATGTATCTATATCTATTGCAGGGAGTGTTGTTATTTGAATTGTCCCTCTAGATGTTAATTCGATCGATAGCTTGCTTATTGCCTCATTATTTGGAGCTTCAACAATATTAACAAAGTCGAACGGCCCAAGAGTCGCAAATTGACTTAATATTTTTATACCCATAGCCCTTATCTCGTCATCAACCTCTTTCATCCTAGTGGGTCTTTCTTTTAATGTTCTTCTTCCGACAGGCGTAAGAGAAGAAAGCAATATATATTTTGGCATTAATCCTCCATTATTTAGTGATAGTTACATCGTAGAGTTTATCTGATATTCTTTTTTAGCGAAAGATTATGAAAAAATTAAATTTTTATCTATCAATGTTTTTATTGTTGTCTTTGTTTTCTTTAGATTCGATATCAGAAACTATTAATCGCAAAAGGATGTCAGAGTTAAAACAGAACTTAAATTCAGTAGATGTTGCAAGAATTAAAGTTACAGATTTCTCTTGGAAAAATAACTCAAAATACACTTTAGGGCTCTTTGAATACGTTGAAATTCAGAATAACTCAGATTTTGATTATAAAGATATAGTTTTAGAAATTAGTGTTTATACCGCAGATGGAACACTAACTCTCTTAACGGTACCTATTCAAGGAGAACTAAGGGCAGAAGAAAAGAAAAGATTTATCGAGATACAAACACCTATTTTATCTTTTTCACCCGATAAAACCTTTATTAACGTAGTCTCAGCCAACTTGATAGAAAGCGAGGAGATATTTAGTCTGAAAGCAAAGAATGTCGTTGATATTCTGGATTTTGATTATGTCGTTGACAATACAACTACTAACACAATTATAGTCAACAAACTAACACTAATTAATCGTAGCGAGAATTCATTTGAGGAATTAGAGGGCACGTTTAATTTTTTGGATAAAAATAGAAAAATTATTAAGTCTGTAAGATTTAGCTTAAGAGGTGTTATTGGAGCAAAAGAGACAAAAGTTTTTAAAGATTTTAATATTTCTGGGGCACAAATAGATTTCTTTTCGGATATTTCTTACGGAGTTTCAAATGGGAAACTTATTAACCCTAGGGAGTACTTGGACAAAGGAGGCTCCAAAGACTATGTTTCAAAAAATTCTGAGTTTGAAAGTTTCTCGGACTCACCTGTTCCTAACTTAGATTTAATTATTAAAGATTTTGTTATTACAAATCAGATTAAAAGTACAGTTGGATTGGTTGATATTTATTTATCAAACACAAGCCACTATAAATATAAAGATATCGTCATAAGCGTAGGGTATAAGAATTCTTCCGGCACTACTTTGACATCAAAAAAGATAAAAATTAAAGATCTCATTCAACCCTATTCTGATAAAAATTTTAAAAGTAATAGTTTAGGAATGATAGAGCTTGATTTTGATAAATTAAGTTTATCTGTGGTTTCTGCTAAGATGGTGGGAGAAGTGAAACCTAGAAAGAAAACTAAGTTTAAGGAAGAAAGTTTTAGCACTTCTAAGGGCTTAGTTAAGAGAATGAACTTAGAAAAAGAAAAAGTCCCAGATATCGATTCCAAAATCATAGTAGTTGAGTCCGATATAAAAGAACTCGGATCCATTAAACTTCTTAATACTACTAATTATGAAATCTTTGATTTAATATTGAAGGTCGATATGTATGATGACGAAAATTCATTATTTAAGACATATGAATTTAAAGTAGATGGCAGTGTCGCACCAGGGAGAGAGACAACTTTTAGATCAATAAACTTTAATGATAGCGATTTGCAGCAATATGTTAACTCAGAGATTAAGATAATCTCTGGAAAAAAGGCAAAAAATTAATTTAATTCAAGAAATAACGTTATGAATCGGTATAATATAATTTAAAGATGGGCAAAAAAAGTAATTATACATTTTGGGACAAAATCGCCAATTATTTCTCTATTGATATTGGGCTTGATTTGGGGACGGCAAATGTTGTTGTTTATATTAAAGACAGGGGTATTGTTGCAAACGAGCCTTCTGTAGTAGCAGTGCAGACTGACAAAGCAGGTGAGATGAATATTCTTGCTGTAGGCGATGAAGCTAAACAAATGTTGGGTAAAACACCCGGGTCTATTGAGGCTATAAGACCCTTAAGAGAAGGTGTTATAGCAGATTTCGAAGTAACTCAAAAGATGCTTGAATATTTTATTTCAAAATACCACAAAAATAATTTTCTCGTTAGACCAAGAGTTGTAGTATCTGTCCCTATTGGAATTACACCGGTTGAAAAAAGGGCTGTTGTTGAAGCAGCAGAATCAGCTGGAGCGAGAGAAGTTTATTTAATCGAAGAGACTATGGCTGCTGCATTAGGCGCTAAAATGGATTCTGTATTAAATTCAAGAGGTGGAATGATTATTGACATAGGTGGAGGAACAACAGGTATCTCGGTTATATCCCTCGGAGGCCTCGTAATTAGTCGCTCAATTAAAACAGCTGGGGATTCTATGAACCAAGCAATTATATTATATGTAAAAAATAACCATGGGCTATTAATAGGGGAGAATATGGCTGAAAGCGTAAAGAAGACTATTGCCGATGTAACAGATTCTCCTAGTGAAAGTTTGAAAATGACAATTCGTGGAAGAAGCCTCGAGTCTGGTCTCCCTGAATCTTTACAGCTAACTTCTTTAGATGTGAAAAGAGCTTTAAATGAATCCGTAATTGATATCATTAATACTGTTGTTGAGACTTTAGATGAGACACCGCCTGAATTAGCGGGCGATATAATGGTAGATGGAATTATGTTGGCTGGTGGTGGAGCTTTGCTTGGTGGACTTGCAGATAGGCTCACCAAAGTGACGGCCTTAAAGGTAACCATTGCTGATGATCCATTAATGTGTGTAGTTAGAGGATGCGGCGAGGCCCTCGAAGAGGTTAATACTTTAAGAAAAATCTCGCTTTAGTTATTAAATGTTATCAAGAAAAAGATTAAAACAGATTTTTTTATTTTTTCTAGCGTCAACAATCCTATTTATTTTCTTTTTCCTTAACTTTAATTTTTATTTTTCAGATTTTTTAGTTAGGAATTTTGCTTATAAGAGTGATTTTATGAGTGAAACCTCTGTTCTAAAAGATAAAATTAGATCTTTAGAGACTCAGATTGGAGTTCATAAGGAAATTGTTAAGGAGAATGAAGAATTAAGAAATCTTCTTGAGCTTAAAGAAGCAGGAAAGTATAGATTGATTAGTTCTGAAGTTATAATAAAATCTCCTCTTACTTTTAACTCTGTTGGGATTTTAAATAAAGGCTTAGATTATGGAATAGTGAAAGACTCGATTGTTATTAGCACTACAAACGTAGTCGGCATTATATCCAAAGTCTTTAAGACTTACTCTGAGTTTAATTTTACGCATAGCCCAAAGTTTAATCTTATTGTTTTTATAGGTCCAGACAAAGTAGCTGGAATCATGAAGGGAAATGGAATTAGTTCATACATTAAATTCGTACCGCTTGAGTCTAATATTAAAGTTGGAGACAGTATCTTCATTGCTAACAATATTGAAGGTTCTTTAAGTTTTAAAGTAGGAGTTGTTGATAAAGTTGAAACAAGCCAAGGTTTTTTAACAATTAAAGTTAAGAATAATTCTAATCCTAGAGGCGTGAAGTTTGTCAGGATAATAAAGAATGAGTAAGTTTTTGTTGCTTTTTTATTTATGCTCTGTTCTTTTCGTTTTTTTAACAGTCTATACTTCCGCAAGTTTGATTGATTTTGGTGGACTAACTGATCCCTCCTTAGTGATAATAATATTAATTCTTATTAATGGAATCAAAAAAAGGAATATATTACCCATATCGCTCATACTCTTGTTTTATCTTTCCTTCACAGATTATTTTTCATTAATCGAAGTCTTCAGTAAATTACTCTTAGTTTTCTTGTTTATTAAGTATGTTAAAAACTTCCTTTGGCAAAGCTTTAGGAATGATATTTTTTTAATAATAGCGTGTCTTTCAATTTGTTATTTTATAAGTTTTATTATTTATTCTATAGGTTTTGGTGTAGATATAGGAAGTTATTTAGAATTCATTATTTATCCAATGATTTTTAACTTTTTCATTTCTACTATTTTATTGATTATAATTAAATATAACTCATGGCCAAAAATACAAGATCAAGTTTATCGATTTTAATTGTATCAACATTCTTAGTTATCATTCTTTTAAGATTAGCTTATTTACAAATTTACAAAGGCAGAGAATTTGCATTAATATCCGAAAATAATTTTGTAAAAGAGGTTGTTAAATCAGCCCCAAGAGGATCTATTTTAGATAGATTTAATAGGAAGATTGCATATAGTAAGCCCGTAATTAATTTGTATTTTAAATTTAATAGAAATGAAAATAAAAATGATATTAAATCTTTTGTCCTTGGTAATTTAGGTATAAATAAACCTAAAATTGACAGAATATTTACTGCAGCAGAAAAGCGGCCTAATAGGAGAATGTTAATTGCTAGAGACTTAAATTTAGATCAAATTTATAGAATTGAAAATAATTCCAGGCAATTCAATTCATTGGAATTAGTGGTAGATTATTTAAGAGTCTATCCTTATAGTGAAGTAGGGTCTCACAAGATTGGGTATTTGAAAGCTAATGATAAAAGAGATTTAATTTACGGAACACTTTTATCGACTAGGCTGGGAGCAACAGGGCTGGAGAAAATTTATGAAGATACCCTTAGTGGTAAAAGTGGATCAAGCTATATCTTGGTTGATAGTAGAGGAAATGAAGTTGCTGTCGACTCAGTCATATATGAGAAGCAGGATGGTAAAGCTATTCCTGGTGAGGACTTAAGTCTTACAGTTGACATTGAACTAGAGAAACTTATTTTTGAAAGTTTTGGCAAGCTTAATGGCGCAGGTATGGTTCATGATATAGATACCGGGGAAATTCTAGCTCTAGTTAGCAAACCTTCATATGACCCAAACTTGTTCTCCCAGGAAATTTCAAAAAAAGATTGGATTAAGCTTAGGAAGAATAAAGCTAAACCTTTTTTAGATAGAGCCCTCTTCTCGTCGAATCCACCTGGTTCTATTGTTAAGATAATTACAGCTATCGCAGGCTTAGAAGAAGCAGTTGTAACTTCTGAAACAGAGCATTATTGCCCGGGTTCATACCTAGTTGGGAAAAGAAAATTTAGATGTTGGAAGAGGGGAGGTCACGGTAACATAAATGTAAGTGAAGCTTTAACCTCATCATGTGATGTTTTCTTTTATAAGGTTGGCCTTGCTTTAGGAGTAAATAAATTTGCATCATGGTTGGCGCGTTTTGGTTATGGTGAGAAAATTGAATTTCCTTTTCAACAAAACCTTGGCGTTATTCCCGATAAAGCTTTTATAAAAAAAGTTCTTAAAGACAATTTTTATCCTGGTGATATGGCAAATGTTGCTATTGGCCAGGGGTATATAACAATCAATACGCTCCAGGCATCTTTAATGACTTCAATTATCGCATCAAATGGAACCAAGCCTAATTTTAGCATCGTTAAGCAAACAAGAAATAAAGTTACAGAAAGTATCAAAATTAATAAAAGGAATCTTAGAATAGTACAAGAAGGGTTGCTTGGAGTTGTGAACGATAGCGGAGGTACAGGGTTTCACGCTAGAGGAGATGGGAAGCTTGCTGGTAAAACAGGGACAGCTCAAGTGATATCAAAAGATTCCAGAGACTATGGCTATGGAAAATACAAAAACCATGGCTGGTTTACTTCGTATTATCCTTACGACAAACCTAAAATTGTAATCTCAGTCTTTGTAGAACATGGAGATTCGGGCGGAAGAGCTGGAGGCCCAATCATAAAGAAAGTAGTTAACTATTACAAAGCAAATTATATGACTAATGAGTAGGTTAATTTATGAGACAGTTGCTTAGAAAAGCGGAGATAAAAATCTTTTTAGCAGGGTTTGCAATAATGTTAATGAGTTTTTTTAATCTGCTCGCCATAAGAGACGACTCTTTCTTTTCTTCCTACTCAATGAAGCAGCTGATTTGGATTCTTATATCGATTGTAATATTCTTTCTTATTACAAGAATAAGACTAAGGTTTTTTAAAGATATTTCAGTTTGGTTTTATATTTTTTCTATAGTTCTTTTACTAGCTGTTCTTTTTTTTGGAATTAAAATTTCAGGTTCTAAAAGCTGGCTTAGAATTGGCAATTTTCTTTCTTTTCAGCCATCAGAATTAGTTAAAATCACCTTTATTTTCATAATAGCCAAGTTTTATTCTGAATTAGGCGCGTATTCCAAGAGCTATTTAATAAAATATTTTTTAGGTTTTTCCTTTTTCATAGTGCCGTTTATTCTAATAATGTTGCAACCCGACTTAGGCTCTGCTTTAATGTTATTATTAACTTCTTTATCAATCATAATAAGCTTCTCCTATAATAAAAAGATTTTAATTGCAATTTTCTTGATTATAACAATATCAGCTGTACCTATATGGAATTTTGGATTAAAAGAATACCAAAAAAAGAGAGTTATTAGCTTTATATATCCTGAGAAGG
>Ga0209252_1000688_pt1 | contig 25062 bp, 21 predicted proteins | sample SaaInlV_135m_DNA_3_FD_184673 | JGI IMG/M metagenome (GOLD analysis project Ga0209252, IMG submission 184673) | Marine microbial communities from expanding oxygen minimum zones in the Saanich Inlet - Saanich Inlet SI074_LV_100m_DNA (SPAdes) (version 2) | ecosystem: Environmental > Aquatic >... | reverse complement strand
AGAAAAAAATCGGGGGAGCAGGAGTACAACCTAACACCTATTCAAATGATTACAGCAATCTTTCAAACTAAAAATTGCTCCGCTTTTTGCACCGCTAATCAATCTACTAATACAAACTTAAGAAATTAATCATTACAGAATTCCTAAGTATTTTTTACTGTTCCCAAAAAATCATTGTCATATTAATTTCTTTGATTTAGTATTTTCACTCACTACTTCTAATCTCACGTACATTTTCTTAATAATAGTATACAGGTATATGGATCCAATAATAACTATTGCCGTAACAAAAATATTTTTTGTATTGCTCTTTTTAGTTTCAAAAATTGGACCTCCAGTTAATTTTGTTATCTCATCTAAATTCATATTTCTACTTTTTATTTATTAAAAATTTATCTTTTTCCCAATGTATAAGTCGAAACTCATTATAAACAATTACTTTCTCCCCTATTGAAGGAACAAACTCCAATCCGTCCGATTCTTCAAACCTAAAATTGCTTTCAACTAAAGAATGGCAACTTACAATTGGAAAAAGTCAATTTGTTGATCCTATGTTGCGCCCTTGTAATTTTCGTAATAAAAAAAGACCCTAAAAAGGGTCTTTATTATCTAGTAGCGTGAGGGAGATTTGAACTCCCGACCTCAGGGTTATGAATCCTGCGCTCTAACCAACTGAGCTACCACGCCATTTCGGTCGGCAAATATAATATTAATACATTTTAATAAAAGTATTTTCATACAAATTTATGACCTGTCTTTTTCCTCTAATATTGTAGTGTAATGTTTTAAGCTCCTGAGCAATAAAACAACCAAAATTGTAGCAATAAGTATATTTCTGTAAAATGGACTATCACTAAGTTCATTATTCTTAAAAGATTCCCTAACAACTTCTACAAAAACAAATCCAATAACTGTTGCTAACACGCCTGCATATTCCCTCCTCAAGATGCTTTTTACAGAAAAAGGAATAATTGTTTTAATATAATTTTTAAAAGATGGAATAAATGCCGGAACACCCTTAGACCAATCACTATATTCTTCCCTAAATTTTCTTTCCAAGAATTTTTCTTCTGCAAACATTATTCTCTTATAATACACCCAAAACAACAAACTCATAATTACAATAAAATAAATATTATAAGTAAAAACTGCTATTCCAGCCCAAATAAAATAATTTCCAAGATACAATGGATGACGAACTGTAGAATAAATTCCTGTGGAATTCAGACAATCAGCTATTTGTTCTTTTGTGTTTCTTCCTGAAGTTCCTTTAGGAGTTGTTCCAATTGTATAGAATCTGATCAGAAAACCAATTACAGATATGGACAAAGCAATATAGTTCCATATTTGTTTTTCAGAAGATAAAAGCTCATTACTACAGTATAAAAATGGGACTGCCAACACAAATAAAATAACAGGAAACTGACCTCTATATTTAAATAAAAAATTTCCTTGTTTCTCCCGAGAATCAACTAATGACATCTATTTTATAATTATTCTGAATTATTTCCTTATTTTGCGAAAAATTTAGATTGCAAATCTACAAAAAATAACATCTAACATATCTATTATGTCTTTAATTAAATACTCCTTAGAATACCCTGTAAGAACATCTATTAGTTTTTTATACAAAAGATTAAGTACTCCTAGTGGTCTTTCAGAATGGTTTGCTGATAATGTAAATATTAAAAACAATATCTTAACATTTTATTGGGAAGGTTCAGAAGAGCAAGCGATAGTTTTAAAACAACAAAAAGGAGAATTTATCAGGTATCAGTGGTTAGAATATGAAGGAGAAGAAAAATATTTTGAATTCAGCATCCAAATTGATGATATGACAAAAGATATTGCTCTAATTGTAACTGACTTTGCAGAAGATGAAGAGGATAAAGAAGAAGGAATCTTACTTTGGAACAAAGAAATTGGAAATTTGAAGAACGCTTTAGGAATTTAAAAAAATCATCTTGTGAAAAAACTTCACAAATTTTTAATCAAATCTTTCCTACCCCCTTTTGTAGCAACTTTTTTTATTGCTATATTTATATTACTCATGCAATTTTTATGGAAATGGGTAGATGAACTAATTGGAAAAGGTTTAGAAATAGATATCATCTTTAAACTTATTTTCTATGCTGCAGCTCGTTTTGTTCCTTTAGCCCTTCCAATTGCAATGCTTATTGCTTCCATTATGACTTTCGGGAATATGGGAGAGAAAAACGAACTAGCAGCACTTAAAGCTTCGGGTGTCTCACTTAGAAAGACTCTAACTCCCCTTCTGTTGTTTGCTATTGTTATTAGTTATTCTTCATTTCTGTATTCTAATTATATACTTCCTGTAGCAAACCTAAAAAACGGAACTCTACTTTACGATATTCAGAAAAAGAAACCAGCCATTAACATCCGTGAAGGTGAATTTTATAATGACATTGATGGTTACTCAATAAAGGTTGGGAAAAAAGATTCTGAAACAAACTCTCTTTACGACATTCTGATTTACGACCATAGCTCACAACAATCCAACGACAAAGTAATTGTTGCAGAAAGTGGAAAGATGAGATTCATAAATAACGGTGAAATACTAGAATTAATACTTCATAATGGATCCTCCTATGTGGAAGTTTTTAATAAAGATAGAGTACAGAAATTAGCACATCAAACAATTAATTTTCAGGAAAATATAATCCGATTTGATTTGGAAAAATTTGGACTAAAACGATCTGATGAAAGTATTTATAAAAATCATTATTCCATGATGAGTGTAGATCAACTCAACAAATCAATTGATTCCTTAGAAATTAAATTTACCGAACGTAGAAGTCACTTCTCCAAAAGCTATACTGATAAATTGAATCTGAATATTAAAAATACTTATGACTCTACTAAAACAGTAAAAAGCAAGGAATCAGAAAAGGAAATTTATGATTTTGCTATAAATAAAGTTAATTCTACAAAATCAATCCTAAAATCAAATTCGGATGATTTAAAATATCGGCAATCAATTATCAATCGTCATAAAATAGAATGGCACCGGAAATATTCATTAGCTTTTGCATGTATCATATTGTTTATTATAGGAGCCTCACTTGGTTCAATTATTCGCAAAGGAGGATTTGGAGTTCCAGTACTTATCTCCATTATTTTATTTGTATTATTCCATGTGTTAAACATGATAGGAGAAAAATCTGTAAAAGAATCCACACTACTTCCTTTTGAAGGGATGTGGTTAGCTAATTTTTTGTTTTTCCCTCTTAGTATGATTTTACTATCTAAATCGAATAATAATTATTCTATAAAGCAAACAATAATAGTTTCATTATTATTTATCGTTTCCTTCTTCGTAAGTCTAATATTTGGTAGAGACAATTTTATAGATTGGTATATTTCTATAATGTTTGCAATAATAGGATACCTAATTGGTAGAGCTTTGTATATTAAATATGGATATAAAATATCTTTGGAGAAGACTGTAAATAAAATTAATAATTTAATTTTTAAGCGAAATTTAAATAAAAGCCAGTAATTTTGCAATTAAATAATTTCAGATGAATTTTAACACTATAGAGGAAGCAATTAAGGATATTAAACTTGGAAAAGTTGTAATTGTAATTGATGATGAGAATCGTGAGAATGAGGGGGATTTTGTAGCAGCTGCCGAAATGGCTACAGCTGAAATGGTGAATTTTATGGCCACACATGGAAGAGGACTTATTTGCACTCCTTTAATTGAGGAAAGATGTGAGGAATTAAATCTGGAATTAATGATTGGAAAGAACACTGCAGCTTTTGAAACTCCATTTACTATTTCTGTAGATTTAATTGGAAACGGATGTACAACAGGTATCTCTGCACAAGATAGGGCAAAAACTATTCAAGCTTTAGTTGATGAAAATACCCGACCTGAACAACTCGGAAAACCAGGACATATTTTCCCTCTAAAAGCCTTAAAAGGAGGAGTATTAAGAAGAGCAGGTCACACAGAAGCCTCTATTGATTTAGCTCGTCTTTCTGGATTAAAACCCGCAGGAGTTATTGTTGAAATACTTAATGAAGATGGTACCATGGCCAGAACTCCAGAACTCTTCAAGCTAGCAGAAAAATTTGATTTAAAATTTATCACCATTAAGGATTTGATAGAATACAGAATTAAGAATGAATCCTTAATATCTGAAGAAGTGGATGTTTATCTTCCAACAGATTTTGGTGATTTTAAAATGAAAGCTTTCAAACAAATTAGTAACCAGCAACTACATTTAGTTATTTATAAAGGAGAATGGAAAGAGGAAGATGAAGTTTTAGTTAGAGTTCATTCTTCCTGTATGACAGGAGATATTTTTGGTAGTTGCAGATGTGATTGTGGTCATCAACTCAAAGCAGCTATGTCTCAAATAGAGAAAGAAGGAAAGGGAGTTATTGTTTATATGAATCAAGAAGGAAGAGGAATAGGATTACTTAACAAACTTAAATCGTATAAATTACAAGAAAACGGGAAAGATACTGTGGAAGCCAACCTAGAACTAGGATTTAATGCAGATGATAGAGATTATGGTATTGGAGCTCAGATTTTACGAGCTATGAATGTTCGGAACATTAAACTCTTATCAAATAACCCAAAGAAAAGAGCAGGACTTATGGGCTATGGTATTGAGATTGTAGAAAACATTCCATTAGAAATAAAATCAAACAAACATAATCAGTTTTATTTGGAAACAAAGAGAGATAAAATGGGGCACTCTCTTGAAAATTTAGATGAGTAAGAAAATCATTATATTAGGAATAGAATCCTCTTGTGATGACACTTCAGCTGCAATTATTTCTGATGGATATATCCTATCCAATATTATCGCAAATCAGAAAGTACATGAGAAATATGGAGGTGTAGTTCCAGAACTTGCATCTAGAGAACATCAAAAAAATATTATTCCAGTAGTAGATGCCGCTATAAAAGAAGCTGGCATTAAAAAAGAAGATATCTCAGCAGTCTCATTTACTCAAGGTCCTGGGCTATTAGGATCTTTACTTGTCGGAAGTTCTTTTGCAAAATCTTTTGCTTTAGGATTAGATATTCCACTAATAGCCGTAAATCATATGAAAGGGCATATAATGGCTCATTTCATAAAAAATAAGGAAGAAGAAAATAGACAACTAAATTTCCCATTTTTATGTTTAACTGTTTCTGGAGGACACACACAAATTGTATTGGTTAAATCTGTAACTGAAATGATTGTAATTGGTGAAACCTTAGATGATGCTGCAGGTGAAGCGTTTGATAAATCAGCTAAGATATTAGGACTTTCTTACCCTGGAGGTCCTTTAATTGACAAATATGCAAAAAAAGGTAATAAAGAGAGATTTACTTTCGGCAGACATAAAGTTGGTAAGTACGATTTTTCATATAGCGGAATCAAAACTTCTATACTTAGGGTTGTAGAAAAAGAAGTCGATAAAAATCCAAACTTCATAAAAGAAAACCTGGAAGATTTATGTGCAAGCATACAATATACCATTGTTGAAATACTTATTAAAAAGATTACACAAGCATCATCTGAGCTAGGGATAAATGAAATTGCAATTGCTGGTGGAGTTTCTGCGAATTCTTATCTTAGAACAAGACTAACAGAACTTCAGGGAAAAAAAGGGAAGAATGTATTTATTCCTAAATTTGAGTACTGTACCGACAATGCAGCTATGATTGCTATTACAGGGTACTACCAATTTTTAGAAAAAGATTTTTCTGATCAATCAGTTACTCCAACTTCTAGACTAAAATTGCAATAAAAAAATCCCATCCAAATGGAGGGGATTAAATATTTAAAGAAACCAGTGAAAATTAACTAGTTTCAAACAACTTTCTCTAAGATAATATTTCCGATACTTTATCAGCTGCTTCTTGCAATAAAATTACCGATTCTACTTTTAATCCGCTTTCATCAATTAATTTTTTAGCTTCCTCAGCATTTGTGCCTTGTAACCTAACAATTAATGGCACTCCTATCTCTCCAATATTATTGTACGCATCTACAATACCTTGTGCTACCCTATCACATCTAACAATTCCCCCGAAAATATTCACTAATATAGCTTTCACATTTTTATCTTTCAAAATAATACGAAATGCTTGTTCTACTCTCTGAGCATCTGCAGTACCACCAACATCTAAAAAATTTGCCGGATTACCTCCTGCCATTTTAATAATATCCATAGTAGCCATTGCAAGTCCAGCTCCATTTACCATACAACCAACATTCCCATCAAGTTTAACAAAGTTAAGACCGTATTCACCCGCCTCTACTTCTGTTGGATCTTCTTCTCTTTTATCTCTTAATTCCTCATAATCTTTATGTCTGAATAAAGAATTATCATCAATACTTACTTTTGAATCTACTGCTAATATTTTATTGTCAGAAGTTTTAAGTACTGGGTTTATCTCAAATAAAGAAGAATCTGTTTTATCGTATGCTGTATACAGTGCATGAACAAATTTTGTCATTTCTTTAAATGCATTGCCACTCAAACATAAGTTAAAAGCAACTTTTCTGCACTGAAATCCTGTTAATCCGACTTTCGGATCAATTTCTTCCGTAAAAATTAAGTGTGGAGTCTCTTCTGCAACTTTCTCAATATCCATACCTCCTTCTGTAGAGTACATAATCATATTTCTTCCTGTAACCCTATTTAAAAGTACCGACATATAAAATTCAGATGTATCACTTTCTCCAGGATAATAAACATCCTCCGCAATTAAAACTTGATTTACTAATTTACCTTCTGCAGAAGTTTGTGGTGTTATTAAATGCATTCCTAAAATGTCATCTGAAATAGATCTTACTTCATCAATTGATTTAGCCAATTTTACTCCACCTCCTTTACCTCTTCCTCCTGCATGTATTTGTGCTTTTATTACCCACCAACTAGTTCCTGTTTCCTGATTAAGTTTATTTGCAGCTGTTACCGCCTCTTCAGAAGTAGAGGCAACTATACCTCTTTGTATTCTTACTCCAAAACTATTTAAAAGCTCTTTTCCTTGATATTCGTGTAAATTCATTTTTAAGATTTTAGTTGTGCAAAAATATAGGAATCAAATAAAATACAATCTTTATTTAAGAATAAATTCTATTTTTGTAATCCTAAATTATTTATGAAAAAACATCTAATTATATTTCTTTTACTACCACTTATTTCATTCTCTCAATTTACTGAGAAAAAAATATATAATATTAAGAAAATAGATAAAAATCCTAATATTGATGGAATTCTTAATGATAAGATATGGGGAAATCTTGATATCGCAAAAGATTTTTCTCAATTAGAACCTAATAATGGTGAGAAAGAAAAACATCATCAAAGAACAGAAGTAAAAATGTGTTATGATGACAGGAATATTTATTTTGGAGTGATGATGTATGATAATGCACCTGACAGTATACTAACTGAGCTTTCAAGAAGAGATCAGGAAAATAAAAACTATGATGAATTTGGGATTTGGATTAACCCTTTTAATGACGGTCAGATTGAATATAATTTTTCTGTTACAGCTGCAGGAGTACAAAAAGATGCTAAATTCTTTCCTAGTGGATCTGACAATACATGGGACGCAGTATGGAAATCTGCAGTTAAAATAAACAACAATGGATGGGTGGCAGAATTTGCTATTCCTTTTTCATCATTAAGGTTCTCAAATGATGGTAAACCTTGGGCTATAAATATGGGAAGAACTATTAGAAGATATCGTTCAGTATATACCTGGAATCCAATAGATGCAGAATATCTATCAAGTATTTCTCTTCAAGCTGGTTTAATAGATGGTATTAAGAATGTGAATCCTCCACTACGTCTTTCATTCATGCCATATGCATCAGTATATACAAATATATATAATGGAGAAACAACATTCCCTTACAATTATGGAATGGATCTTAAATATGGAATAAATGAAAGTTTCACATTAGACATGACATTAATACCAGATTTTGGTCAAGTCGCATCTGATGCAGAAATTCTCAATCTCTCTCCTTTTGAGATTAAATATGAAGAAAAAAGACAATTCTTTAATGAAGGAACAGAATTGTTTAACAAAGGAGAGAACATGTTTTATAGTCGTAGAATACAAGATGATTTAATTAATGCTACAAAAGTATCTGGAAGAACAAAGAATGGCTTAGGATTTGCTACTCTTAATGCAATAACAAATCAAACAGAAAATAAACCTTTAACAAATTATAATGTAATGATATTTGATCAGACATTTGGAAATAATTCATCAATAAGTATGATGAACACCAACATGATACAAAATGGCAGTAATAAAGATGCAAATGTTACAGGATTATTTGCTAGAATTAATAACAAAGCAAATACCCACACTTATGTTGGAGAATTAAAAATGAGTCAAGAATTTATAACTGAAACCTTGCCAATTTTGATATATCCTCCAGAACATAGTATCAATATCACTAAAGGATTTTCTGGTATGTTATCAATAGGAAAAATAAGCGGGAAATATCGTTATGACTTATGGAGTTCTTTTGAAGATGACAAATACAATCCTAATGATCTTGGTTTTTTATACTCGAATAACGAAATTAATAGTGGGTTGTCAATCAGTTACAATCAACTAAAAGAAAACAAACAATTTATAAGTTCCAGATTTTCTTCAGCAATCTCCTATGAAACGCTATTTACAGAACAGAAATTTGTTAATCTGAATCTTGATATGGAAGGTAGAGTTACTTTTAGAAATCATCTTACGGTATTTATGAGTGCAGAGATTAACCCTTACCAAGGGAATGATTTCTATGAATCAAGAACAGAAAATTTTAACAATCCTGTTAAATTATCTAAATCAGTAAAAGTTCGCACACATATCTCTACAGATTACAGAAAAAGTTTTGCTATTGATTTAAGTTTAGGAGGTAAATTAAATCCATTATATGATGGGTACAGTTATCATTGGAGAATATCACCTAGATATAGAATTAATGACAAATCATCAATTAGATACGTTCTTTCTTTAGAAAATAAATATAACGATATTGGTTTTGTAACAAATGACACCTTACCAATTCTGATATATCCCCCAGAGACTAGATTTGTTTTTGGAAAAAGAGATGTATTTATGATTACTAATGTTTTAGAAGGGAGTTATATCCTAAATAACAAAATGGACTTCTCAACTAAAATAAGACATTATTGGAGTGGCGTAAAATATAATCAATTCAGTGAGTTAGAAACAAATGGATATTTATCTAATACTAATTATTTTAGTGGTCATGATGCAAATTTTAATGCATGGACAATTGACATGGCATTGAATTGGTGGTTTGCTCCTGGAAGCCAAATGAGTATTGTTTGGAAGAATTCTATGCAAGATTACAATGACATATTGACAATAGACTGGTTTGATAATATTAACAATACCTTTAACACGATACCACAAAATAGTTTATCTTTTAAGATTGTGTATTATTTAGATTATCTTTACCTGCGCAAAAAACAATGATAAAAGCAGAAAACATAACACTCAATTACGGAGAATTAAAAGTATTAAAAGGAGTAAACTTACATATAAAAGAAGGTGAGTTTGTTTCGATAATTGGAGCTTCTGGAGCAGGAAAAACTACCCTATTACAAATTCTGGGTACTCTAGAAAACCCTAATTCTGGTAGTGTTTGGATTAATAATACAGATATAACAAAACTTTCTGACAAGAATCTTTCTATTTTCCGAAACGAAAATATTGGATTTGTTTTTCAGTTTCATAATTTATTAGTTGAATTTACTGCATTAGAAAACGTTTGCTTACCAGCTTTTATAAAGGGAGAAAACAGAAAAAAAGTCGAACAACGAGCTTTAAAACTATTAAAACTACTAAATATTGAAAACAGAAAAAAACATAAGCCAAATGAACTTTCTGGTGGAGAGCAACAAAGAGTAGCTGTTGCTAGATCATTAATAAATAATCCTAAAATTATTTTGGCAGATGAACCATCTGGTAATCTCGATTCAAAAAATGCTAAAGATCTTCATAATTTACTCTTAAAACTCAACAAAGAATTAAATCAGACAATAGTTGTTGTGACACATAACAAGACCCTAGCAAATATTACTAGCAGAAAGTTAGAAATAAAAGATGGCATTATTTAATTCAACAAAATTTAATAAAAAAGTCCATAGATTATCAAAATAGTGTAATTTTGCACTTTGATGAGCTATCAAAACCCACAGATTTTATATTTCCTTTTTGCAATAGCAATTCCCATTTTCATTCATCTGTTTAATCTAAGAAAACACAAAGTTGTTTATTTTAGTAATATTACCTTTTTGAAGGAGATTAAATATGATAAGAAAAAAAGAAACACTCTAAAACAACTCCTTATATTACTTAGTAGAATTTTAGCTATCTCGGCAATAGTTTTTGCTTTTGCAAATCCGTACATTCCAAATAACTCTGAAGACATCTCAACAAATAACACTGTCATCTATATTGATAATTCATTTAGTATGGATAATGTTTCTGAAAAAGGGAGATTACTTGATATAGCGAAAGAAAATGCTTTAGAAATTCTCAATTCATCTAACAAAACAAATCAATTTTGGATTCTGACAAACAATTTTTCAGCAACAGAAAATTATCCGAAAAACAAAAAAGAATCAGAAGAATTTATATTAAATATCAAATCATCTTCTGAAATCAGAAGTACAGATAATATTTTAGATAAAACAAAAAGTATTTCTCCTGAAGATAATACTCTATACATAATTTCTGATTTCCAGAAATCTAGCACAAATCTGGATGCAATACAGAGTTTAGACAGCAACAAATCTGTTATAATTATTCCTCTTTCAATAAACGCAAACACCAATATTAGTGTAGATAGTTGCTACCTTAACTCACCAATAAATATAAGAGGTAATACCATTAGCATTTCAACAATAATCAGTAATCATTCTGATAAAGAAATTGAAGATGTAATTATAAATATAAGTGTCAATAATACTCATAAAACACAGCAAAATATCTCCTTACTTGCAAATGAAAGTAAAACAGTAGAACTTAATTTTACTTCTGAAAAAAGTGAAATAAATAATGGATTAATTAGTGTTGAGGACTATCCTATTACTTACGATAATAATCTATATTTCAGCTTTAAAACTGATGAAAAAATAAATATTTGTCAGATATATGAATCAGAAAATAAAAATATAAGTAAGCTTTTTTCTTCAGAAGAAATATTTAATTACACTATACAAAACATAGATCAGGTTGACTATAATATTTTAAACAAACAGGAGCTTATTATCTTAAACCAAATAAATGATTTTAGTACCGGATTTAGTTCTTTTATAAAATCCTATATCGAAAAAGGTGGAAGTATCTGTGTTATCCCTTCAGAAAATGCAAATATCGTATCTTATAATTCATTTTTGAAACAACTTAATACAAATCAATTTAGTACAGAAGTAGTTGGAAATATAAAAATATCAACTCTTAATCTAAAAAATCCTATTTTCAATAGTGTATTTAGTACATCAAAAATAAAGGATGACATAAACCTTCCTACCATAAATAATTATTACAAACTCCAGAAAAACTCTAATATTATTAAGCAAAACATTTTCAGACTAGAAAATTCTGATGAATTTTTAAACTATTACAACAAAGGAAAAGGTGAAGTCTACCTTTTTAGTTCTCCGTTATCTGAAGGGAATAATACTTTTAGCAAACATGCACTCTTTGTAACTACCTTATTTAATATGGGATTATTTTCTGTAAAAACAGATAATTTGTACTATACAATAAATCAAAATTCAGAAATAAAACTACCTAAAACTAATTCTCAGTTAGAAAATATTTTTCACTTAAAATCAGATATTTTAGATTTAATAACAGAATATTCTATAAATAATAATCAATCCTATTTATTAACTCATAATCAGATTAAAAATGCAGATCATTATCAGTTATTACAAGAAGATCAGATTTTACAAACTATATCTTTTAATTACAACCGATCGGAAAGTAACATAGAACAATTTACAGAGGAAGAAATAGATAACTTTATAACATTAAATAAAACAAAAAATGTAAGGTTATTTTCTTCTGATGTTAGTATAAATCAAAATATTAAAAATATCGATAAAAACAAAGAATTCTGGAAAGTATTGGTTCTACTCTCTTTATTATTTATAACAATTGAAATACTACTTATTAAACTTATTAAATCATGAATTTACTTATTAAATCAGCACGAATAATTGACCCTAATTCTAAACACCACAATAAGATAATGGATATATTTATTAAAAATGGAAGAATTGAAAAAATTGATAAATCAATTAAATCCTGTAAAGAATCATTAGAGGCAGGAAAAGAAATAGAATTCTCAGATAAAAACCTACATATTTCTACAGGTTGGATGGATATGCACTCTAACTTCCGAGAACCAGGTTTTGAATATAAAGATGATCTAAAGACAGGGATACAATCTGCAATAAAAGGAGGGTTTACATCTGTATTATTAATGCCACAAACCGAACCTGTAATTGACAGTAAATCACATGTTGAATACATTAAAAACAATACAAGAAATAGTATTGTAGATGTTCATACATCCTCTTCTGTAACAAAGAATATGGAAGGAGGAAATCTAGTAGAAATGCACGACATTAACTCTGTAAATTGCCGAACTTTTACTGATGATAAAAAATCCTTACAAAGAAATGAAGTGATGAAATTAGCTCTACTATATAGCAAGGATCTTGATGGACTTATTATGAACTATCCTAATGATAAAAGTATCTTTAATAATGGAAAGATGAATGAAGGAATAACTAGCACTAATATGGGAGTGAGTGGTATATCAAATATATCTGAAGAAATAATGGTTGATAGAGATATAAATCTAGCGAAATACACTGAAGGAAACTTACACCTTTCTTACATATCTACAAAAGAGTCAGTCAGTAAAATAAAAAGAGGGAAAAAGGAAGGAGCAAACATCACAGCAGATGTTTCAATCAATAACCTAGTTATGACAGACGAAAAAGTAAAAACATTCGATACTAGATATAAAGTACTTCCTCCACTCCGAACAAAAAAGGATAATAGTGCACTGATAAAAGGACTTAAAAATGGAACTATTGATGTTATCTGCTCGGATCATTCCCCAGAAGATCAGGAAAACAAGAAAACAGAATTTGACAATGCTGCATTCGGAATATTAGGACTAGAAACTCTTTTTGGACTTTTAGGGAAACACATAAGTTCTGACTTAAGTTTATCTGAAATAATAGAGAAAATATCTACAAATCCAAGAAAAATCGCACTAAAAGAAGAGTTAAAAATTGAAGAAGGGGAAAAAGCAAATATCACCTTATTTAATCCAAAGGTAGAATGGGAAGTAATAAAATCTGATATAAAATCAAAATCAAGAAACACTCCCTTTATTGGAGAAAAGCTAAAAGGAAAAGCTGTAGCTATTTATAATAATAATCAGTTTGTTATTATTGAATAAATTCTATAGTTTTATCTACAACTATTTGTAAATCTGATGGTAATTTATTGGGATTACATGGATGTGAAGCCCCAAAAACATGGTCAGCATCTTTCACTATAAATAGTTCTGAACGGGGATTCCATCTATGTAAATCATAAGCTTCTTTTACATCAACTGATGGATCCGCATCTCCATGAATAACTAATTGAGAAATTGTTAAATTACTAACTGAATTCTGAATATCTAATCTTTCTTTATTTTGTTCGCAATCATTATATAACTGAATGTATAACGGCATGTTTTGTTTGGTTCTTCCATTATAAACAAATGATACTCCTTTCTGTTTCCAGATTTCTACTCTATCCGTAGAAGCTCTATTTAAGAAACTAGAAGGAGAAGACCAACTTATTACTCTTTTAACTCTTTTATCCTCACCTGATTTCAGCATGGAAACACCTCCTCCTCTACTGTGTCCTAAAAGAGTAATATCCGATATATTTAAATTCTGAACGGACCAATCTAACACTAAAGACAGATCATTCAATTCTATAGAAAAATTATTATTTCCAAACGCTTCTAAATCATTAAAATTTAATGGATCAGCAATAGTTGTTCCATTATGGGAAAAATTAAATTTCAAGAAAGTAAATCCGTTCTCAGCAAAGATCTTGGATATTAGATTAAAACATCCCCAATCCTTAAAACCTTTAAATCCGTGAGAGAAAATTATCAATTTATTATTACTTTTCTTAGGAAAAGTAATATCCATTAAAATTTTCTTCTGATTACTTCCTTTTATTATTTCTATACTCTTTTGCATATTACATTAGCTCATCTAGTTCTAACCATCTAAAACTTTTTTTATCTATTATATTTACAATATCTGAAAGTCTTTTACTATTTTCAATAATTATTTCTACATCTAAATTAGGGTTTAATAAGGATGTCTCCAATTCTTCTTTCTCTTTTTCTAGTACAGAAATTTCTTTTTCTAATTCTCCGTATTCGTATTTCTCTTTGTAAGAAACCTTTCTTTCTTCTTGTTTATTTTTAGGAATATTTTTTTGTTTATCTACTGATTTTGTTTTATTTTGATCTTTCTTTTGTTGATCACTAAATTCAGAATAAGTACCATAAAAATCCCGAATAACACCTTCTCCTTCAAATACAAACATATGATCTGTAAGTTTATCCATAAAATACCTGTCGTGAGAAACAATAATAAGACAACCTTTAAAGTCTAATAAAAACTCCTCCAATTTATTTAGAGTAAGTAAATCCATATCGTTTGTTGGCTCATCCAAAATAAGAAAATTAGGATTTTTCATTAGTACCGTTAGTAAGTATAATCTTCTTAGTTCTCCACCGCTCAGTTTACTTACATAAGTGTATTGCATTTCTGGTGTAAACATAAAATACTCTAACATTTGTGATGCTGAAATTTTACTTCCATTTGCTAGAATAATGACATCAGCAATCTCTTTTAAAACATCAATCACTCTTAAATCTTCTTTTATCACGAGTTCTCCTTGAGAAAAATATCCATAAATGATTGTGTCTCCTATATTTACTTTTCCACTATCAGCCTTTTCTTTTCCAGTAAGGATATTAAGAAGAGTACTTTTCCCTACTCCATTACTACCTAATATCCCTATTCTTTCACCTTTTTTGAAGGTATAAGTAAATCCATCTAGAATACATATATCACCATACGATTTATGTATATTCTTTAATTCTAGTATTTTACCTCCAACCCTACTCATTTTAACTTCTAATTTCAGTTCTGATTTCTTTCTTCCAGAATTCGCTTTTTCTTTTATCTTTTCAAAACTCTGTAAACGAGACTTTGATTTTGTAGTACGAGCTTTTGGAGAACGCCTTACCCACTCTAATTCCTTTTTCATCAGCTTGCCGGCCTTTTCTATTTCTACACTAAAATTATTTTCTCTTTCCTCTCTTTTTTCCAAAAAGTAAGAGTAATTCCCTTTGTGATGATACAATTCTCCATTTTCTAGCTCTAATATGTGGTTACAAACATTTTCCAGGAAGTATCGATCGTGTGTCACCATTAAAAGAGTTATTTTCTGCTGAGATAAATACTTTTCCAACCATTCAATCATTTCTACATCCAAATGATTGGTAGGCTCATCTAACAGTAATACATCCGATTCATCAATAAGTAAAAGGGAAAGGGACAACCTCTTTTTTTGTCCTCCAGATAGTTTTTCTACCTTCTGACTTAAATCTGTAATTTTAAATTTACTAAGAATTTGTTTTATCCTCCTATCATAATCCCAAGCGGAATACTGATCCATAAGTAAAGTTAGTTCCTCTACTGTATTTTGGTTTTTTTCTGAAAAATCGTTGGTCTGATTTGCTACTGCCTTTTCATATTCTCCAATTATTTTACTTACTCTACTTTGTGCTGAATCTACCAATTGCTGAATAGTTAAACTCTCATCAAAATCAGAATTCTGAGACAGATAACCAACCTCTATTCCTTTTCTGAAAGTTACTTTGCCTGCCGAGGAAACATCTTTACCAGTAATTATTTTTAACAAAGAAGATTTACCTGTTCCATTATTAGCTATAAGTGCCATTTTATCTCCTCTACTTAAACCAAAACTTAAATTCTCGAACAAAACTCTCTCTCCGTAATCTTTACTCAACTCTTCTACTGATATTAAATTCATATTACAAAAATACATCATAAATAATCATATATATCATAACTTATAATTATTCTTAAATTATATATTTGCATCCGAAATTAAAACAAAAATTATGAATAGAGTTATCTTACCTTTCCTTTGTGTTTTACTTGTATCCTGTGGACAGAAAAAACCTATAAAGATTAGTGAGGCAGAGAGTAAGGATATCAAGAAATCAAACACACATGACCCTAAAGAAAAACATCTTCAAAACATAAAACAACTTACTTTTGGAGGAGATAATGCAGAGGCCTATTTCTCTTTTGATGACACTAGATTAGTATTTCAATTAAAAAATCCTGATATAGGAATTGATTGCGATCAGATTTATGTTACAGACTGGGAAAATGATAATATGGAAAAAAAACTTCCTCCTATGGTAAGTACTGGTTTAGGAAGAACTACTTGTTCGTACTTTATGCCAGGAGACACAACAGTTATTTACGCTTCTACACATTTAGGTGATGACAACTGCCCAAAAGAACCAGAGAAAAGAGAAGATGGTGCGTATGTATGGCCTATCTACTCTGACTTTGATATTTTTGTTGCAGACCTAAAAGGAAATATAATAAAGCAATTAACAGATGCGCCTGGATATGATGCTGAAGCAACCATTTCTCCTCAAGGTGATAAAATTGTTTTTACATCTGACCGGACAGGTGATTTGGAACTTTATACTATGAATATTGATGGAAGTAATATAAAACAAGTTACTTTCGGATTGGGATATGATGGTGGAGCGTTCTTTTCTCCTGATGGAACCAAATTAATTTTCCGATCATCCAGACCAGAATCTAATGAAGAAATTAAAGTGTATAAACAACTTCTTTCTGAAGGATTAGTAAAACCAACAAAAATGGAATTATTTATTTGTAATGTAGATGGTTCAGATCTAAAACAGATAACTAACTTAGGAAATGCAAATTGGGCTCCTTTCTTTCATCCTAGTGGTAACAAAGTAATATTTTCCTCTAATCATAAATCAGAAAAAGGTTTTCCTTTTAATTTATTTATGATAAACATAGATGGAACAGATCTTGAACAGATTACTTTTGATGGTGTGTTTGACGCCTTCCCTATGTTCTCTTATGATGGTAAAAAACTTGTTTTTTCTTCTAATAGAAATAATGGAGGAACAAGAGCCACAAATCTTTTTATTGCTGACTGGAAGGAATAAGCCTCTATAAATCACTATCCTCCAAAATCATCAAAACGGACATTCTCATCAGGTATACCCCAATCTTCTGCTAATTTTATTACAGATTGATTCATCATAGGTGGTCCACAGAAGTACAATTCAATATCTTCAGGATTTTCATGATTAACTAAGTACTGATCAATAACTGCATTATGAACAAAACCTACAAATCCATCTCCATTAGGGTCATTAATATCTTTCTTTTCTATCCAATTATCACTCTCTTGAGCGTCTGAAAGAACTAAATAAAATTTAAAGTTTGAAAATTCTCTTTCTAAAGAACGAAAATGCTCAATATAGAAAAGTTCAGCTCTAGATCTTCCTCCATACCAATAGGAAACTTTTCTTCCTGTTTTTAAGGTTCTAAAGAGTTCATACAGATGAGATCTCATAGGAGCCATTCCAGCTCCACCTCCAATATATAGCATTTCAGCATCTGAATGATTTATAAAGAATTCTCCATATGGACCTGAAATAGTTACCTTATCTCCTGGTTTTCTTCCAAAAATATAAGAAGAAGCAACTCCAGGATTAATATCAGACCATCCATTTCTATCACTATTTGGAGGAGGAGCTGCAACCCTAACATTCAACATGATTTTTCTTCCTTCAGCAGGATAAGAAGCCATAGAATATGCTCTTACAACATCCTCATCATTCTTCATTACTAAGTTACGCATAGCAAAGTTTCCTTCTGCCCAATCCTTGTCAAACTTATTTGGTTCTCCTGGATGATCCTCAGGATGTGCTGTAATATCCATTTCATCAAACGGCACCTCACAATCAGGAATTTCAATTTGAATATATCCCCCTGCCTCATAAGGCATATCTTCTGGAACTTCTACAATAAATTCCTTAATATAAGTAGCTACATTATAATTTGAAACTACTGTCGCTTCCCATTTTTTTACGCCAAATATTTCTTCCGGAATATGAATATCCATATCCTCTCTAACTTTTACTTGACAACTTAATCTATAGTTTTCTGATATTTCTTTCCTTGAAAAATGAGGAGATTCAGTAGGTAAAATACCACCGCCACCTTCATTAACCTGACACGTACATTGAATACAAGTACCTCCACCACCACAAGCTGATGGTAAAAATATTCCATTACTACTTAAAGTAGAGAGCAATGTGCTTCCTCCATCTACAATTATTTCTTTTTCCCCATTTATTTTAATGGTAATTTTACCTGATGGAGAAAGCTTGGTTTTAACATAAAGCAGTATTCCTACCAAGAAAAGAACTACTAATAAGAATACTACTATACTACTTACTATTGTTATTGATGTGTCTAATAATATCATCTTAAATCTACTCTCTTTCGTTAGTAATTTTATCTTCTACTTGCTCAATTATTTCTGATGTGTCAGATTGATTATTATCCAGCTTAATCCCCATAAAACTCATAAAAGCAATTCCCATCAATCCTGTAATAATAAATGTAATACCTAAACCTCTTAGAGCGGGAGGAACATTTGAATATCTTATCTTCTCTCTTATAGCTGCAATACCAACAATAGCTAAGAACCAACCTACACCAGATCCAAGTCCAAATACAGTTGCTTCAGTAATCGTAGCGTAATCATTCTCTTTCATGAATAAAGAAGCTCCTAAAATTGCACAATTCACCGCAATAAGTGGAAGAAAGATACCTAAAGAACTATATAATGTTGGAGAAAATTTCTCAACAATCATTTCAACTAATTGAACCATAGAAGCGATAACAGCAATAAACATAATAAAGGAAAGAAAAGATAAATCTATATTCTTAAATTCTTCTCCTATCCATATTAAAGCTCCCTCCTTAAGAACATAGTTCTCAAGTAAATAATTTACTGGAACTGTAATTCCTAACACAAAGACCACAGCTAATCCTAAACCAATAGATGTTTTTACTGTTTTTGATACTGCTAAATAGGAACACATTCCTAAAAAGTAGGCAAAGACCATATTATCAATAAATATGGACTTAATAAATATATTTGCTAAATCTTGCATAATTTTATTTAGATTCTACTAAACTTTTATTCTTAACTCTTTGAATCCATATAATAATACCAACTGTAATAAGCGCCATTGGAGGTAATATCATCATTCCATTATTTGCATAAAAACCTCCATTCTCAATATACCAAGATAAAGGAATAATCTGAATTTCAAATAAAGTTCCTGACCCTAATAGTTCTCTAAAAAAAGCAACCGCTATCAAAATCCAAGCATAACCAAATGAATTTCCAATTCCATCCAAAAATGATTTCCAAGGACCATTAGCCATTCCAAAAGCTTCTAATCTTCCCATGATAATACAATTGGTAATAATAAGTCCGACAAAAACAGACAGTTCCTTACTAACATCATAAACATAAGCTTTCAATATCTGATCAACTAAAATAACCAAAGTAGCTATCACAACTAATTGTACAATAATTCTGATTCTTGAGGGGATTAACTTCCTCATTAAGGAAATCACAACATTAGCAACAGAAAGAACAACTAATACAGATATAGCCATAACAATAGCTGGCTTTAATTGTACAGTAATAGCCAGTGCAGAACATATACCTAATACTTGAACGGTTACTGGATTGTCACTATCCAATGGATCAGTAATAAGTTTCTTGTTTTTCTTTGAGAATAACGTTTCTTTTTTACTCATAATTAATCTACTATTCTTTTACCTATATTTGATATAGTATCTCTTTTCTCATCTATATTTACTGCTTGCATAGCAGCACTCACTTCTTTTTCTTCTTTATTATCTTCCATTAATCTAAAATAAGGAAGATATCTTTTTAACCTTTCATTTAACATATCTGTAACTCCATCAGAGGTAATTGTACCACCAGAAATACCATCAACTTTATGAATATCTCCATTTGCACCACCCTTTTGAACTAAAATAGAAACAAACTCTCCTTCTTCTAGAATAGTTTTACCTTTAAAAGGATCCTGAAAAAATGATTTATTAATTTCTGCTCCTAGCCCTGGAGTTTCTCCTTTATGATCAAATACAGCTGCAAATACCGTATTGAAATCATCATTAAATGAAATAAAACCACAAATAGGTCCCCATAAACCCTTTCCTCTTAATGGAATAATATACTTTAATTCATCATCAACCTCTGCTATATATAATGGTAATTTCTGTTCAGAAATATCCTTTTTTATCTCCTTAGATAGATCTACATCAAACGCACTCCCTTCTTGTGTTTCCCCAAGATGATTTAAAACAAGTTGATCTATTATATAATTGTCATATTCTATTGCAGCTGAATCTCTAATAATATCAACACCTACAGACTTCAAAATATTCTGTTTCTTTTCTAACTCAACATTACTATCTTGAGCATCTTTCAAAATTATTGATGTTCCAGATAGAATAACAGCTACAACTATTACCATAATAGCCGCAAAACCGAAAGTATAACTATTTTTATTTACATCCATAATTTATCCCTTTGCTCTTTTAAGTCTTCTTTTAATATTTCCTTCTATTACATAATGATCGACAAGTGGAGCAAATACATTCATTAATAAAATTGCTAGCATCATTCCTTCTGGATAAGCTGGGTTAAATACCCTGATTAGTACTGCAAAAATTCCTATTAGGAATCCAACAATAATTTTACCTTTATTAGTTCCGGATGCGGTTACAGGATCTGTAGCCATAAAGACTGCTCCAAAAGCAAATCCTCCTAATATTAAATGTTCATACGCAGGGAGATTCATGAAATCTGTAGCTCCCCACATGTTAAATAATAGTCCCATAATATATCCTCCAGCAAATACTGAAAGCATTGTTCTCCATGAACCAATTCCTGTAATCAATAAAATTGCAGCTCCAATTAAAATTGCAATAGTTGAAGTTTCAGAACAAGAACCAGAAATATATCCAAATAAAGAATCTGATAATTCTGGCAATCTATCTTGAATTTCTACTATCTTTTTGTCTATACCTTGAATAATATTAGCTGATTTATCTTCAACGATAGCTTTAGCAAGCTTTGCTTTTTCTACAGATAAGGAATAATAGTCCGCTAATGGAGTAGCTCCAGAAAAAGAATCTACAGTTGAATCACCACCTATATACGTCCAAACTTTATCTCCAGACATCCAAGAAGGGTACGCGAAGAACAGAAACGCTCTAGCTGTAAGTGCAGGGTTTAGGATGTTCATTCCAGTACCTCCAAAAACTTCTTTACCAATAACAACAGCAAAAATAACAGATACAGCAAGCATCCAAAGAGGTACATTAATTGGCATAATCATAGGGATCAACAAACCTGTAACTAGATAACCTTCATTGACTTGATGCCCTCGAAAACTAGCAAAAGCAAATTCAATTCCTAAGCCTACACCATAAGAAACTAAGATCATAGGTAACATCTTCCAGAAACCAAACATAAAAGAATCTAACAAAGGTGTGTCTTTTATACCTAAAGCTATTTCATAATGTTGGTAACCAATATTCCACATACCAAAGAATAATGCAGGTAAAAGAGCTATTACTACAGTAATCATAGTTCTTTTTAAATCAATACTATCTCTGATGTGAGAACCTGATTTTGTTGTATGATCTGGAACAAATAAGAAGGTTTCAAATGCATCATACGCAGGATACATCTTCTCTAACTTTCCACCTTCCAAGAAGTGAGGTTTTACTGAATTTAATATTTTTCTAAATAATCTCATTAACTATTTTCTTTTCTTACTAAATCTAAACCATGACGAATAATTTTCTGAACTTCAATTTTAGATGTACATACAAACTCACATAATGCGAAATCCTCAGGAGAAACTTCATAGATTCCTAAATTCTCCATTAGTTCAATATCTTCTATCATTATTGCTTTTATGAGTTGATTTGGATAAATATCCATAGGTAACACTTTCTCGTATTCACCAGTCATTACATATGATCTTTCTTCACCATGTAGATTTGCGTCTAAACTATATTTCTTTGATGGAGACAACCAAGAAAGAAAAGTTCTAGAAGCTGAGAATTTATTTAATCCTGGAGCTATCCAACCTAAGAATTCTGATTCATCTCCCTCTGGTATTGCAGTTATCTGATAATCATAAAAACCTAAAGTTCCATTTTCATCAATTTTTTTTCCTGTAAGAACATTTCCGCTAATTACTCTTGTTTTTCCTTCATTCAAATTATCTTTCAGAAAATTTAAAACAGAAGTACCTGCAATTGTTCTATAATATCTTGGATTTTTTATTTGAGAACCTGACACCGCAATTACTCTAGAAGCGTCATATTTTCCATCTTTAAACAAAGTAGCTATAGTAATCACATCTTGAGGAGATAAGTACCAAATAATATCATCTTTATTTATTGGGTCAATATGATGAATTTGAACTCCGACATTACCAGAAGGATGCATTCCTAAAATTCTATTTACCTGAACTCCTTTTGCATCTGCAAAAACTTTTGAAGGGTTTGAATAACCATCAATATTTAGATGGGTAATACCTGAAGTAAGTTTTGTAATAATATCTAAGCCATATTGAAACAACTCTTCTTTTCCATAAAGTGCGAAATCATTATCAATAGCAATTGGATCAGAGTTAAATGCCGAAATAAAAATAGATTTTGGAGTGTCTAAAGGGTTTGCAATTACATCATAAGGCTTTTGTCTGACAAAAGGCCAAACTCCATTTGAACACATTTTATCAATTATTTTTTCTCTACTTAAATCTGTTGTGTCTTCTGAATTTAGATCTTCATATTCAATTTCAATGTCGGAAATAATCACAACCTTTAAAATTCTTCTTTTTTCTCCTCTTACGATATCAGTTACCTCACCACTTACTGGAGAACAAAACTTAACCATTTCATTGTACTTATCTACAAAAAGTATTGTTCCAGCTTTTACCTTATCTCCTATCTTGACAGTAAGTTTTGGTGTCAATCCATGAAAATCAGTTGGTTTTAATTCGTAAGTCTTAGCAACTTCTGATGTAGAATAAACTTGTTCGGATGCTCCTATTAGCTGTATGTTTAGACCTTTTTTTAAACGAATCTCTTCAGACATCTTGAATTATTAGATTTTTCGGTTGCAAAAGTATAAATTTGCATCAAACAAAAACTAATTTCATTCATATTTTTTAATGAAAAATAATAATCAATATTTACTAATACTTTTTGCTGTTCTATTAAGTAGTTTCTATTCATTCGGACAAGAGGAGAATATCATTTTTGAAGACGAGATTTTCAATACAACTATTCTCACTCCACTTTTACATACTGAAAATAATCCAATGAGTAATCCAATTATTCATTTAGGAACAGAAGAAAAACTACAACTTAGTTTTGATGATTTTTCTGAAGATTTGCAAGACTATTATTATACAATTGTTCATTGTAATTCCGATTGGACTCTATCAGATCTAATGCAATCAGAATATATTGATGGATTTTTCGAAAACAGAATTGAGGACTATGAATTTTCTTTTAATACATTACAAAAATACACGCATTACAACTTAGTATTTCCTGAAAATTATCTAAAACCATTATTATCTGGAAACTACATAATTAAAGTGTTTGTAAACAATAATCCGAAAGAAGTTGTCTTAACAAGAAGATTTATGGTTTTAGATGAAAAACTAAATATCTCAAGCAATGTAAAAAGAGCAACTTTAATTGATGATAGAGAATATAAACAAGAAATAGACTTCACTATCTCTCATTATAATGTGTATGTTGCTAATCCATATTCAGATATAAAGGTTGTTATAAAACAAAATAACAGAGAAGACAACTCTATCACAAATTTGCAACCATTATTTGTAAAACAAGATCAGCTAATTTACAATTATGAAAGTGAGAATACTTTTGAGGCAGGCAATGAATTCCGTCATTTTGATATAAAAAGTATAAGATATCAATCTGAAAGAATCAAAGAGATTTCATCTGACAGCAACAACATAAATGTAAAATTATTAACTGATATAAGTAGGTCGTTTGAAGAGTTTATTAGTATACCAGATATAAACGGAGAATTCTTAATAAATAAGCAAGAAGCATGGAATTCAGAAACAGAAGCAGAATATATTAAAGTCAATTTCTCATTATTAGAAAACAGAAAAATTAGTTATGGAGACATCTACCTAATTGGAAGGTTTACCGATTGGAAAATAAAGGAAGATTATAAACTTCAATTTAATGAAATAAGTAGAAGATACGAATGTATCGCTTTACTAAAACAAGGATATTACAATTATCTGTATATAGTACAAGATCATTCAAATAAACAAACTAATTTAACTTTTATAGAAGGTAGTCACTACCAAACAAAGAACGATTACTATATTTATGTATACTACCGTGAAATTGGCAAAAATTACGAACAACTAATTGGTTTTAAGAAAACCTCTTCTGAACTATTTTAACAGTTATAAAACCCTCTAATTTTCTCACATCCAAGTTCCATTTTTTAATATCTATCTTTTATCTATCTTTGCAAATAAATATAAATAGAAAATAAAAATGTCAAAAGGATTTTTTAATGTACCTATAGCTAGTTGTGAGCCAATAAAAAGTTACGCATCAGGAACTTCAGAAAGAGAGGAAGTACTATCAGAATATAACAGAATGTATAACTCACACATTGATATACCAATGCATATTGGAGGGAAAGAA
>Ga0209252_1000685_pt1 | contig 25122 bp, 21 predicted proteins | sample SaaInlV_135m_DNA_3_FD_184673 | JGI IMG/M metagenome (GOLD analysis project Ga0209252, IMG submission 184673) | Marine microbial communities from expanding oxygen minimum zones in the Saanich Inlet - Saanich Inlet SI074_LV_100m_DNA (SPAdes) (version 2) | ecosystem: Environmental > Aquatic >... | reverse complement strand
AGTAGCCCCCGTTTCACCCGTAGATTTTACAGCTGTTCCTTCGGGGGTGTGCGCACTTGAGGTGGGACTCAGTAATTCCGCTATTAGCCTTGCGTTACTTTTAGCCATTGTTTATTTGTCCTTATCTAAATTGTTGTAAATGTGCTCTTTTAAAAACTCTATATGTGTGGGAAGCCCTATTGTAGCTTTTTTATTTATGTTAGCCATTGTTTATTTCTCCTCGTAGAGGCCTTCTAGCTATGTCACTCACTATTAATAAGATATCTCTATTAGTTTCCTTTGAGGAATTAAAAATCACCTCAAACTTATCATCCATTTGGTGAACCATCCAACTGTCTTTAACTCTATAGTACAAAGATTCAGTCGGAGCTGCCTTTGTGTATTTATTATTTCTAGCTGCTGAAGGAATTATCTCAATGTCTAAATACTTAGAGATTAACACGGAGAGAATACTTGATCTCTCAGTAGTAAAAGGGTTTTTACACCCTACTCCCCAACCTACCTTATCATTATCAAAAGCAGGAGTATCGAATACCAAATCTCCATACTTTATGCAGTCAAAAGTTATACTAAACTCATTAGCTCTAGCTAAATACTTACACTCCCCCTTACCCCCAACCTCTCCATACGCACAAGGGACTGCTCTACAACAATTCCCACTTTGTAAACAGGGGAAGATGTAAGCATGCTCTATACCCTCTGAGTCTGTGTCGTTAAAAAACTGATTTGGAATAATATCTCTGTTTTTATCAGTTATCTCTACAGAATATCCAAAATACTCTGCGAGAGTTTCTTTATCCAATACTATTTCCAGGCTTATCTGGGAATGAGAAGTCAGGGTGCCCCTCTGGTTTTTCTAGATTAGAGTAAGTTTGTGGCATATCCCTCAAGGCTTGTCTATACGATAGCCAATCAGCTTTGTCAGCAGCAGTGTAGGAAGGAAGCTCAATGTAGTCGCACTCAGATAGTGCTTTGTTTCTCGCTTTTCTAACAACGTCCCAATTCTGATCTTTTACATAATCCACGTAAGGGGGTTTGAATATACCCCCTATATAGGAAAACCCTATACATACGAGAGAGGGAGATTCTACCCAACCATCCTTTCCCTCCATATCGAGATATGATACCTCTTTTATTTTTTCATTTTCTATTCTTGCAAACATAATCGCCTCTTAATAATCTACTATATACCAACTATTGTCTCCACCTTCGTGGCTCGCCTTGGACCCTGTATTAGCTGTTGAACTGTTTGCCAATATGCCGGATTTCCATTGAACAACAACCACACCCCCGCTCCCTGCGTGAGGAGAGCCTCCGTAAGAGTGACTGCCCCCTCCTGCTCCATAAGGGCCCCCTGTTCTTCTATCCGTAGTATACGCACCAGCCCCCGAAGGAGTATTCTCACTGCTTCCATATCCATAAGCAGACCAGCCTGGTTGGGGCTGTCCGTTGCCCGATATATCTCCATCCCCCCCTGAGCCCCCATAACCGCCCCCTGGCCATGCAAAAGATCCTCCATGTGTAACCCCAGTTCCCCCTCCATACAGAGTTTTAGAACCAATCGGCCCCCACGCAGGTGCGTGTACATTATCAGAAGTAGGGCCAGAACTGCACAGAGCACTGCTTCCTACATTATTAGTGTAACCACCCCCGCCACCAACACTACCACCGTTACAGAGTACATCATTTGCAAAAGAACTCTGCCCGGATCTTGCCCCTACAACAATTGTGAAGCTTTGTCCCGCAGATACTGTTTTAGTAAGGATACACCCAGCACCCCCGCCACCACCTCTACTTCTCCAAGCGCCTGATGAGCCTCCTCCCCCGATCACCCAGATTTTCAATTCATCCATCCCACTTTTTACAGTAAATGTATAAGACCCAGGGGTCTCGTACCTAACCGCTGAGTTCCCTGGTTCTATATAAGTTGCTCCCGGGAACTCAGAGCTTAAGTTACTTATGACAAAGTCCGGGCTAATTTGAGCTATAGAGAAAGATCTGTCTGTTGTAGCTCCTTGTGCATCAGAAGCTCTTATGGTAAAGCTTACTGTAGAGCCGTCTAAAGAAGTCCCTGTTCCACTTATAAGTCCAGAACTAGTATTGAGACTAAGCCCTGCAGGTAGAGAACCACTTTGTAATGAATAAGTTATTGCGCCACCTTCTGGATCACTAGTACTTAAAGTTACACTATACGCTCCAGTACAGTCACTTAAAGAACCTGCCGAAGTACTCCAAATAGGAGCATTGTTTGTGGTAGCTAGTGTAAATGACCTGTCCGCGTAAGCTCCAGTTACATCTGTAACACGTAGTGTGAAAGATGCATTAGTCCCCCAAGCATTAGGAGTTCCTGTGATAATCCCACTAGTAGACATAGAAGCCCAAGTAGGTATAGAGCCACTTTGTACTGAATAAGTTAAATCCTCTCCTTCTGGGTCAGTTGCTGATAAAGTTTTAGTATAAGCAGAAACTCCTGCTGCCGTCAAAGCACCTGCACTGGTAGACCAAACAGGAGCATCGTTATCAGCTGTATTAGTGATAGTGAATTCTCTTGTTGAAGTATTAGAACCTGTTGTTAAAGAAACAGTAAAAGTAAAAGTACTAGATGCTGTTTGTTCTGGCATAGTACCTGACAACGCTCCATTACTAGCTAAAGTAACTCCAGAAGGTAAACTTCCAGCAGTAACACTTGCTCCTGTAATAGCACTACCATCGATACCTGACTGTCCACCACAATCAATAGATCCTATGCTTGAGCCTTCTGCAAATGAGCCTAAGCTGCCTGCAGCATGATTCCAAGATACATAAGGAACTTTATCAGCTCCTCCTGAGTAACCCTCTGCAGCTAGCGCATTAGTTAAGTTAACATTACTCATGTCAACGTTAGCTTTAATTCGGGTTAGAACTGTTATGTTCTCGTCTAGATCATCAGCTCTACGAAAGTCCCCTTTACTTCCACTTAATTTAATTCTATCCTCTGGATCAGATACTGCAGCTTCAGCAGTAGCTTTATCCGCATACTCTGTTAAATCACCACTTTTTGACAAAAAGTAGTACTTTAATTTATTTACTACTGCCTCTGTTCCATCTTTCTTAAAAAATCTTCTAAATCCCATAATTATCCTCTTATGCTGTTAATACTTCAATTTCGTCACCAACATTTAAGGTAACACTAAAAGTAATGGAAGTTCCATTTGTGGCAGTAAACTCACTAGGTCTTAGTAAAGTTCTGTTGATGAACACCATTACGAAAGAAGTACTATAAGTAAAACTATAAGTAGTAGTTGACCCACTAGTGACAGTTGTTATAGCACTGTGTGTAAGAGTGTTAGTAGTATCTACTGCTGTCCAAACATTATCACCTCTCAAGAAAGTACTACTTGAAGCAGTACCCGTAGCACTTAATTCATCGATGCCTACGGCATCATCTGCCATCTTAACGTTTGTTACAGAATTTGAGTCAAGTTTACTTGCTGGAATACTATCTAATAGTGCTAAAGCTCCCAAATCTGTGGTTTCTAGCGTGGACCCTACCCAAACTGCGGCTCCATTAGTATCATCTACACAACGGTACACTTCGTCATTGGTAGTGTCTATCCAGGTAGATCCCACTCTATAACCATCTGCATTATCATCTCCAGTTGTAGGAGCTGCAGTAGCATTATAGTTGATCTTACCATTTATTAATGACATTGTAGAAAATGCTACTAAAGCAACTGTCCAGCCTGTAGTGGCTCCAACAGTTAGAACTACGTCCGTTCCATTAGTAGCTGCAAAGTCCGTAGTATTTATTTGTTTAACACCATTTACATATACATCTAAAAAACCAGGTTGGTAGCTAAATGAAAATGTGGTTTGTCCAGATGTAGCGGTGTAAGTAACTCTACTCTGAATTGCCTCTGATAGAGGTTGCTTGCCTATGTAGCCTGCCATTGTTTGTTTCTCCTGTGTTTATCTATCTATATTGGGTATCTAACATTATCTTAGTTCTCTGTTGATCTTCCCATGAGGGTAAAAGTTTATAATTGCTGAATCCCAGTGCATTAAACTTTTCTATATCAAAATAGAAATCTAACCAATTAAAGTTTTCTTTGTAAAAAGTCCTAGGTAACTTTAAATCCCAATGACTACATAGCATATCATCAGGGTCTCTGTTATCTTTATTAATCTGATCTGTTGTACCATAACAAACTTTGTTAGGGCAGGTATAAGAGCACTCAGCATTTATGAATAATCTTATCTGATCTTTATTATTTATCTCTTTTAGGAAATCTATATCATCATTAGCACAAATAGGAAGAACGATGTTATCATAGAGTCCTGTATCTATTGATTTATCTAATGAATATTTATCTTTGATATCCTTAATTGCTGAAGCCTCGATTCTAAAAAGAGGGTATTCATTTCTTACTCTATCAGCTAACTTATCGTTTGTGACGATTACTGCATTACCTTCTCTGTGATATTTGTTCAATATATGTTTAGATTTTTCGTAGTATTCTTCATTAAACGATTTTGAAGATAATGGAAGTTTCAGGCCTATCTCTTTATCATATATCCAATATAAGTCTACTTTAGTTAGTCCCACACCTTCTACCCCTCTACCCCCATATAAAGGAGAGTATTCTTCTGTAAACCCAAAAACGTAGTCTATATCTTCATAGTTGATGTCTATGCCTCCATGCATTTTTGCATGAGACCTTTGAAAATCTACCCAATCACGGATATGATATTGCCAATCTTTTCTAGCGGAGCATGATATTTTCATAAAGAATCTTCATAAATTATCTCTTTCTCTTCTGGGAAATAGATGAAGTCTAACTCACTGTGTTTCAAAAGCTCTACAGCATCCCCTTTAGTGTGAACAAGTGGTTGCCCCGCCAAGTTCAAACTAGTATTTAACAATATAGGCACTCCTGTAGCTTCATAAAACAGTCTTATAATCTCATAGTAGTGCTCTCTGTCTTTATTGACAGTTTGTACCCTACAAGTACCATCTACATGGATGACTGCTGGGATTGAATTCCATTTGTCTTTATTTACAGGAACAGCATATAACATGTGAGGGGAGTTTTTTAAACTTCCCATGTCAAACCACTCTTTACACTCTTCCTCTAAAATAGAAGCAGCAAAAGGTCTATACCACTCCCTTCTTTTAATTTTATTTACTAAATCTTTCCCCTTCCGTAATCTAGGGTCTGCTATTATGCTTCTATTCCCTAAAGCCCTAGACCCCATTTCAGGTTTTCCCTGAAATATCGCGCCAACCTTCCCTTCTACTAAAAGATCTACTACTTTTTCTGAAAGCACTTCAACCCCCACAGTTGTATATATCTTTCATAGGGAACTTATCAAGACTTTTAGTTTTATCGTACCAAGTATATTTAGCGTAGCCTATAGAGCAGGCACTATCATCCGGTATGGGGTCAACGTAAAAATCTATCTTATCCCCTAGTTTTTGTTTTATATTGAAATTTGTTAGACAGTTATGCGCGTGGCCCCCTGTATAGCAAAGCTTATCACAAACCTCAAAATCTATCTCTTCTATTATGTCTAGGATATTCTTATTAGTTTCTCTTTGAATAAAGTTAGCTATATCTTCATTAGGGTAAGAGTTATCCATATCTAATAAGATATCGTCTCGGTACCTTGAATTCTCTACTATATTGTCAAACATTGTAAAATTCTTAGCAATAAGGTTCTTATTAATTAACTTATAAGATATATCTTTTTTATTACTACCATACGCAGCTAACCCCATTGTTTTGCCGTTATCTAAATCAGCTATTCCACACCTTTCCGAGATTAGCCCATATTTTCCGGTTATCCCAACCCATGCGATATTGCTGTAAATAACTTTAAACTTATTAGGGTAGCTACATAAGTATAACGTCTCTGTCTGGCAACCTATTGGTCTGCCCTTTTCATCAAATCCTAGAGATCCATTCCTGTCTATAACTAGCGCATAAGATTCTTCAAAACCACTACCATAGAAAGCATTAGCTGCATGACTAAGATGATGATTTGGGAATTGAATAAATTCCTTGTCTTTAAAGTAGTTCTTCCAGTTAAAAATTCTAGGCTCATTCACCCCCCTAACTGTATCATAAGGAGTACCTAATACCGTACAATCTAACTTCTCTAAAGGTATGCTAATCCTTACTTCTGGGAATAATAGAGCCGTCTCAGGAGGTCCGCTATCCCGCTTTATCCTGGTTAATCTCTCTAGTTTATTCCAATATTTTATTTCCCCCTCTTCAACATAACAGATATTTGAGTCGTGCCCATGATGACCTGCTAAAATTTTCATCGCCCCACCTTTTAGAACTTAAATAAAGGAGACGGTACAGTTTCCCCTGAGGGCCAAACCAATTCATTGAAAGGGCTTAGTACCTGTGGCACTTAGTTCCTCATAGGGGTTATATTCCTAGTAGTTGTTTGCTCTAAGCGTTCAATACGTTGTTCCATTATGTAACTCTCCAGAAATTCATTTCATTAAAGGTTGTGTGTAAATCACTTGGTATAAGTGTGTTGCTTACTTTTTTACTTATCTTCTTTCTAATCTTATGTAAACCATCTAAACCCCAATCAGATTCAATCTCTGCAACTTCTACATTAAGAGTATGGTTATACCCATCTACTTCAAGAAACTTATAGATATTATCCATAGTGTTTTGAGTGTCATTAACTAAATCATCGTATTCAAAAAGATGGAAACAGTCTTTGTACTCTGAGTTTAGTGCTTCTTTCATTTGGTAGTAACTATCATAAAACTGATTACCGCTAAGCCAGTTATCTATACCATCCCAACTCCACCAACTTGTCTTGTTCTTTATATACAGTTCAGCAAAAGAGATAACTATCTCATCCACGCTTCTGACTGGACATAATATCTTTGGTCTTTCACCATACACCTTAATATACATTTCAATATTAGCAATATTCATCCACTGCCTACATTTGTCTATAACAATAGGTTTATCAGTTAGTTGTGAGAAGTAAGAATCAGTCATACCTTTTAAGAAAGGAACTTTTGCCTTTTTAAGTTTATCAGTATTGAAGTTTTCAACTCTTTTCTCCTCATCCCAAACACTATAACAACGCCATAATATCTCTACAAAAGCAGAAGTTGTTGTTACATATATCTTGGGGTTTTGGTTTAACAAAGCAGATAATACTGTTATCCCACTTCTAGGAAGACCTGCAAGAATAAACATAATTATTCAACAACCCCTTCGAGAACCCAACTAACTGTATCTTCATTCCAGAACCATTTGTTTTTATAACCCCCAACAGAGTTAATTTCAAAGTCTGGTCTAGGGATTGGGTTATACCATTGACACGTTTCTTCGTTTAGAAGATATGAGGAATGAGGGGTTGGTGCGATAAAAGCATCACGATGTACGTCATAAATATAACCTATTGCTGGATAATTCTTTCTAAACGTTCCGTTGTATGATGCCTGTTTCCAGATATAACTACTGTCATTACCGTGAACACTAACAAGGTAGTCTATACCTACTTGTTCTTTCTCACTACCACCATCATCTAATATATTAAAGTTATCAACAACTGAAACACTTATGACTTTATTGTTTAAATCTAATTTTGCAAAATGTGCCATAATTATCTCCTATTGGTATTGATATTTAATGATTACGATACCAGAACCGCCAATACCACCACCATCAACACCACCATTACCACGACCACTAGCACCACCGCCAGTATTTACATCACCGTTATTACCAGTTCCGCTCCAAACACCATCAGCACCACCGCCAGCACCACCAGAACCAACACCTCGATAGGATGAGGTTGCACCACCACCAGCATAGTAACCGCTATCACCTGAAGATGTTACAGTTGCCCAAGCAGAATGAGAATTAGAACCAGCACCACCATTCCTACTACCACCAGTTCCTGCAGAAATAGCACCACCACCGCCACCACCAGAGTAAGAACCACTACCATTACCACCATCTTTACCTTGACTTGGAGTAGTTGATGGAGTATTACCAGCACCACCAGTACCAAAAGAACTACTACCATAAGCAGGATTACCACCACCGCCAGAACCACCATCTTTACCGTGCTTCAAAGCACCAGTTTCGTGAGCACCTGCACCACCACCACCACTAGAGGTTACACTGTTAAAAGAAGAATCAGAACCATTACTACCTGCGGCTTTAGGAGTGTCAGTACCACCAGCACCACCACCACCTACAACAATAGGATAAGTAGCAGTGCTGAGAGTTATACCTGTACCCGTTCTATAACCACCAGCACCACCGCCAGCACCGTTGTTTGTACCGCCACCGCCACCACCAGCGACTATTAAGTAATCAACAGTACCTACGGTGGTTACTACAAAACTACCATCTCCAGTAAATTTGTGATATTTATAATCACCACTTGTATATACAGTACCACCAGTTGCTTCCATAAAACCACCACCAGCATTTCCAGCAGCCATCATCATTCTTAAAGAACCAAACATTATGCGAACCCCGTTCCAGACTGCATACCATACCAATTAGTACCGTCTGATACGAATACATAAATATCAATACCAGAATCAGCAGTAGGTGCTGAACCACCATTCCACTTAATCGTACCTGCCCAAGTAATACTTGTAGCAGTTGCGTGAATAATGGTAAACGACTTGCCACTTTCTGCTGTTGGCATAGTGATTGTCATAGTGCCAGAACAAGAATACAAAGTACCATCATTAGATAAATCTGGTGTGAATCCTGCTGACTTAGCAGTTACAGTTTCAGTAATTGCCTCGAATGTTTGGTCTTCAGTGAATGCTTGAGCAGAAGATGTGATTGCTGTGTTAGCTGCGTTTGCTTCCCCTGTAGATGTTATAACATTACTACCATCAATAGAAACAACACCCGATGCTGTGTATGTAGTGTCAGTGTCAGTAGCCCAGCTTAATACTGCACTGCCATCTGTTTTTAATAATTGCCCTGCCGAGCCATCAGTTGTAGGTAAGGTTAAAGCAACACCGCTTGATCCACCTTTAATTTTATCGACCGTTAAAGTACTAGCCATATTGTTTTCTCCTTATTAAATAATTTTTAATTCACCTGATCCAGCTACTGTCCAAGTAGCTGTTCCAGATACTGTTATATCGCCTATTAACATATGGTTCTTAGTAGTAACCAGTGTGGTTGTCACATCAGCACTAATGTCATTAGGGTTGTTGAAAGTATCTCCCACATCTAGGGAGGCTCCAGTTAGGGTTGCCCAACTATTATCTCCTCTCAAATAGGTAGATGAGCTAGCAGTACCTGTTGCACTTAGTTCATTAATACCGATGGCATCATCTGCCATTTTAGCGTTTGTTATAGCATTAGATACAATATCTGCTGCTTCTACTGAGCCATCTTCTACAGCTACCGGAGTACCTCTTCCAATGTACCCACTCATTAGGTTATCTCCATCACTGAAACTAATGTATCTAAGGAATTAGCTGCGGAGCTTTTTATTCTTATAGCATCTCCTGCGTGTAATACTATCTTCCCATCTACGAAACTTAAAGCAGTTCCTGAAGGGATCGGAGTATCTGTACCTGTTAAGCTGATTTCAGCAGTTCCGTCGTATACCACTACCGTAGTGTCTACCGTTACTCCAGAAGCAGTATTAGATACTACCCCTCCAATAACTACAGCTTTTGTGGCTGCTGGTACCGTGTAAACTGGAGTCAGTGTAGTTGGTACATTGTTATATGTAAATCTTTTAAATGTATTTGCCATTTTATTTTCCTATATTATCCAAGAGCAATCGCCATAGCAATTACATCATCCATTGTGGCATACCCTGAGTGGGTGTGCGCGTCTACGTAAGCCTTAACAGACTGTTGTGTAGGTACCTTAGTGCTAGAGTCTGAAGATAAATTATCTTCATCTACAACGAAAGACATAGCAGCAGTTGTAGTATCTGCTTCCATCACTGCACCAGCAGCTGCTACCGTTGTTGCATCTGTTACATCTGCTGAAGTATCAATGCCACTTAATTTAGTTTGTTCGGCATCACTAAATTCATTAGTATCTGCGTTAGCTTCATATGCAGTTTTAATCTCTGCAGCAGTTTGATCTGCGGTTGCAGAAGTTTCAATTCCACTTAATTTAGTTTGCTCTGCATCACTAAATTCATTAGTATCTGCGTTAGCTTCATATGCAGTTTTAATCTCTGCAGCAGTTTGATCTGCGGTTGCAGAAGTTTCAATTCCATCTAATTTAGTCTTTAGTGTAGCTGTAAAGTTCTTTTCAGTTAAACCATTATCCCCTACAGTATATGTAGTATTAGTATAGTTATTAACATGAAGATTAGTAGCACCTTGATCAGATGTCCAATCAATATGCTCATTAGCTACAAAATCACTAAGACCATCATGAGTAACCGTGACTGCCCCTGTATCTCCATTTACTGATAGTACAGTATCTGTAGGAGTAGCTAATAACGTAAAGTCTGCCATTGTACCTGCAGTACCTGAATTTCTTACATAAGTTTTGTTCTCATCTGAACGAACTACAACATCACCTTCTTCTGTAGTTAATGCTAGCTGAGCTAATTCACTTGCTGCGGTTTGAACTGTAGTTAATGCAATAGCTGTAGTAGTTATTACATTAGCGCCATCAATATTAATACCCGTACCACCTGTATAGGTTGTATCTGTATCTGTGTCTGTAGGAGTTGCCCAAGAACCATTGTATTGTAAAAACTGGCCTGATGTACCTACTGAAGGTACAAGCCCTGAGTTACCTTCTGCAATTGCAGAGGTGTACTGTACATTAGGCTTGTTCTTAATATAATCATCTACACTTGTAGTAGCTTGATTCCAGTCTGGCTGAACATTAACTTCTGCGGAAGCAGCTATGCCACTTAATTTAGTTTGCTCTGCATCACTAAATTCATTAGTATCTGCGTTAGCTTCATATGCAGTTTTAATCTCTGCATTTGTTTGATCTGCGGTTGCAGAAGTTTCAATTCCGCTTAATTTGGTTTGCTCCGCATCACTAAATTCATTAGTATCTGCGTTAGCTTCATATGCAGTTTTAATCTCTGCATTTGTTTGATCTGCGGTTGCAGAAGTTTCAATCCCACTTAATTTAGTCTTTTCAGCACCAGTATAATCATTAGTAGATTTAACATAGGTTGAACCATTTGCAATATCATCTAAAGTACCTGATAATTCACTTAGAGCATCTTTACTAGCTACTTGAGAATCTACGTAAGCCTTAACAGACTGTTGTGTAGGTACCTTAGTTGCTAAGTCTGAAGTCATATTATCTTCATCTACAACGAAAGACATAGCAGCAGTTGTAGTATCTGCTTCCATCACTGCACCAGCAGCTGCTACATTAGTAGCATCTGTTACATCTGCAGAGGCTTCAATACCATCTAATTTAGTATGGTCTGCGTTAGTGAAGTCATTAGTAGTTAATCCGCCATCCCCTACAGTATATGTAGTATTATTATCAGGAACTGTTACTGTATCAGTAGTACCATCTGCTCGATTTAGAGTAATAGTATGCCCACTAATTGTCATAGCATTAGCAGAAGCTGATAATGCTTGCGCCGAAGTAGTGGCTACTTTAGTACCTAAAGCGGTTGTTACTGTGGCTGCGTACGACGAGTCATCATTAATTGATTGAGCTAACTCATTAAGAGTATCTAAAGCTCCTGGGGCTCCTCCAATTAGCTCAGTAATTTCTGTTTGTACATAAGCTGTTGTAGCTATTTGAGTAGTGTTAGTATTAGATACCGCGGTAGGGGCTACTGGAGTACCTGTTAAAGTAGGGCTTGCTAGAGGAGCTTTTAAATCTAAAGCTGTTTGTAATCCATCTACATTTGCTATAACATGGTTATGACTATCATCTGCAATAGTAGCAGTAATAGAAACATTACCTAAATTTGTCATTGTTGCCGAGCCGGTTACGTCTCCTGCAAGTGTTATAGTAGGGTCATTAACATCCAAATCTATAGTACCATCGGAGTCTTGATAAGTAACTGTAATACCTGATTCAGTATTACTAGAGAACATATCTCCTACTCTATCTTGTACCCATTCTGTGTCTACATTAAATGTTCTATCTGCAGCTAAAGTTCCTCCGCCAGTTAGGCCAGTGCCTGCAGTAATAGTAGTACTATCGTCTGCTTTGGCATCTAGAGCTGTTTGTAATCCATCTACATTTGCTATAACATGGTTATGACTATCATCTGCAATAGTAGCAGTAATAGAAACATCTCCACTAGCATCCATATTAGCTGAACCAGACACATCTCCAGTTAAAGCTATAGTAGTAGTTTGATTATCCCAACTATTTGTACCATCATACACAAGAACTTGTCCTGCAGCTGGGGTAGAAATAACAGTATCCGTTAGTTCTGAAAGTTCGTTCATAGCTGCATGTTGTGCATCTACATACGCTTTAATAGATTGTTGGGTAGCTAAATGACTAGCAGAGTCTGATATTAAGTCATCTTCATCTTTTATAGATGTACCAGATATAGCTCCCTCTAATACAGGGCTCGCTAAAGTTTTATTAGATAATACTTGACTTCCTGCTAAAGTGGCCACTGTGGAGTCTATATTAATAGTAACTGTGTTGCCTGAGCCTATAGAATCTAAACCGGTGCCACCTGCAATAGTTAGTGACTCTGAATCTAAATCAATAGCTAAAGCTCCTCCAGTGTCTCCTTGGAAGTCTAGATCTTGTGCTGTAGTAACCGAGTCTACATAAGATTTAGTAGCCGCATGATTTGCCCCCGTAGGTGCGCCACTTAAAGTCAGAAGACCTGTCATGGTGTCCCCGGCTTTAAGAACGTTTAAACTTGCTGCTCCTGTTATAGTACCAGTTACATTACCAGTTACATTACCAGTTAAGTCACCGGTTACATCACCAGTTAAGTCACCGGTTACATTACCAGTTACATTACCCGTTATAGCAGCTTCAACTGTACTAGCTACGAAAGTCTCACTTCCCACAGTCCATTTATCTGCACTTTCATCCCACAATAATGTTTTATTAGTAGAAGTACCTCGTTCAATTTCTATACCACCATCTTGTGATGGAGTACCTGTCTCATTACTGTTAATTAGTACAATATTATCTGCTAAATTAATAGTTTCAGTATTGATTGTTGTAGTAGTACCACTTACAGTTAAGTTTCCACCTACTGTTAAATTATTAAATGTGGGGTCGTCTGTAGTGCCTACAGCCTGCCCAATAGATATTGTAGCAGTAGAACCTTCTGAAGCAGTATGACTAACAGATACCCCTGTACCTGCTGTGACATCTGTCATGTAGTTACCTGTAGTATCTGTACCTAGAGCAACTGAATTTGCTGCTACTGTTGTAGTAATACTTACATTACCCAAGTCAGTCATAGTAGCTGAACCTGTTACGTCCCCTGTAAGGGATATAGTAGGGTCATTAACATTAAAATCTAATGTACCATCTGAATCTTCGTAAGTAACAGTAATACCACTTTCAGTATTACTAGAAACCATGCCACCTACTATATCTTGTACGTTTTCTGTTGTAGGAGTGAATGTTGCCGGCTTATTAAGTAAAGTATTCCAATCCCCGTAAACGTAGGCTAAAGAATTCCATGCAGTTGTGCCATCTCCTACTTTGAATTTATCAGTAGTTGTATTTAGTCCTAACTCTCCTTCTAGTAGAATTGGGTTATTAGAGGTCCAGTTAGTACCGGTGTCTCTTCTAAATTGAATTTTTACTGCCATTTAATTTATCTCCTAACTTAAGTCGAATATAAGGTCAGCGAATCCGCTATCAGAGGAAGTGCTACTTCCCCCATCCATTGTGAAAAAAGAAACCCCCCAAGATGCGGTGGACCCATTAGTTGTTAAAACTTTTCCAGAGTGCCCCCCTTGACTTGGTAGACTCCCTGTACCTGCAGTTGTGGTGTCTAACCAAATATCTGAGGTTCCATTATTTACTCTCTTGTACAAAGTATTAGCTGTAATACTATACCATGAGTCTCCTATCAAAGGAGAGGACGGAGCTGTATTAGCATCCGTATGAATAGCTCTAGCTTCCCAATTAGTGGTAGTAGAGTTATATCTTAGTATGTTATTATTCGCAACACTTGTGAGGTCTACATCACTGAGTTCCGACATACTTCCAGCACCTCCGCCATTTGCAGCTAAGGTGTGGGCTGTAGCGTGATTAGTAGCGATACCGGAGGCATTGAATAAAACAAAACCTTTATCTGCGGCGCTATACTTAATAGTCACGTCATGTGTGTGAGCAGAAGTAGAACTAGACTTAGATGTAACAGATGTTACAACTCCTGCAATTAAATCTAGAGCTTGTTGTCCTGTAATTGATACAGAGTGAGCGTGAGAAGGGCTACCCCCAGCTACTAACTGGAAGGTAGGCCCCACGCCTAATTCTACTATACTAGCAACTCCAGAGACTTCTTTCTTTACGAATAGTCTACCATCGTTAGTATTTAAGGCTACTTCACCTAAATTAAGGTCACCTACTCCCGGTAATTTACCGGGGGTTGCAGACCTTTTTAATAGAATCTTTTGGTTAGGCATATTAGCTTACCAAGTACCGCCGTCAAGAGTGTCCGTAACTTGGAACTCGTATCCACCGCTACCGGCAGCTTTAACCATTAATAGCTTATCTAGGTCTGCTGCTACTAATGAATCTGGAGTACCGCCTGTATCTCCTACTGCGCTTGCCCAGATCTTATCATAAACTTTCTGCCATTGAACATCTCTGTTAATAGTATCACTACCAATTCTAACATGGTTAGCTCTAAAGTCTGCGTAACTATTGATTGTTGTTGCGGACCCTGGGTTAGTGCTACCTAAGTCGTCAGAAATGATTATCTGGTCTGTAGATTCATCCCATACCATACCACCGTACTTGCGTACAAAAGAACCACCACTAGCAACTGCTCTAGCCCATGATACTCCGAAATCTGATACTGTAGCTGAGCTTGGAGCGGAGCTTACATCACCCAAGATTAGAATATTATCATCTACTTGAATAGTTTCTGTGTTAATAGTGGTTGTAGTACCATTAACAGTTAAATTTCCTGCAACAGTTAAAGCGCCTGTCTTAATATCAACATTACCTGATTTATCGATTTCAAACTTACTAGTTCCGTAGCCCGTTTGTACTTTAAATAGGTTAGAGTCCCCATAGACCGCTTCACCAGTAGCCGTAGTAGTAGCATTAGAGCTTAATACTAAAGAACTATTGTTAGTTACAGAATCTACTTCATATGGAACACCATCAATTTTAATAGCATCCCCTGCTACTAACTCAGTATTAAATAAAGTTCCTGTACCACTTACTGCAGTACTACCTGTAGTTACTGCAACAGTACCTGTTAACGTTACATTTAATCCACCAGTAGAAGTAACTAAAGAATTGATTGTTCCGCCTGTTAAAACAACGCCATCAATAGTACCAGAGTCAATATCTACTTTAGTAATGTTAACTTCGCCAGTACCTGCCGGAGTAAGATTAATGTTTCCATTAGCATCAAGAGAGGTAATAGTATTACCATCAATCTTAATGTTATCTACTTCTACTGCATCAGTAAACTTAGCGTAACCAGCAACTGTGAAGTCTGCATCGCCTGTAGCGCCACCTGTATGTGGGAAACTAACATCTGCATCTGAAGCTACTATAATTGCGGAAGTTCCGTCTTGTTTAATATTTACGCCAGTCTTACCATCTACGGTAATAGCTCCAACACTAGTATTAAAGTTAGAAGCTGCTGCTGCATCTAAACTGATAGTTCCTGTAGTATCTACAAGTATACCCTTTGATCCAGCATCAATATCGATTCCACCAGCCGCGTTAGACGCTTGAATTCGTACTGCATCAGCTGCATTTTCACCCCCAGAAATAGATACACTCTTAGTAGTTGCCGTTAGTGCAACGTCTCCAGCTGAAGAAGTAATATCGATTAATGCTGCTGCATCTACATCTACTCCACCAGTTGAATCAATGTTTATTGCTGAAGTACCTGTACCAGCTGAATTAATTTCTACTGTAGTATCTGAATGAGAAGAGTCTGCATGTAATTTAACAGCTCCTGCACTTGATCCTTTACCAGTAATGGTTACCTTATCATTATTTGATGTAATAGTAACAGCTTTAGCTGATCCTGTAGCATCAATAGATACAGTACCCGCTGAATTAATATCTACCCCTTGAGAGCCAGCACTAATTTCTACACCTGCTCCGGTAGTATCAGCATCAATTATTACTTTACCTGTACCTGTAGTAATAAGCGTAACTCCGCCATTAGTGCCTGTAGGGGTTAATTTACCCCCGGACCCATCAGTTTCTAATTTAATAGAGCCTGTTATAAATCCGTTATTTGCCCAAACTAAGTCTGTACTGTCTTGTACTTTAAGTTGGTCTGTCCATGTACCGCCATCTAATGTAGCAATAACTAAATTGCCACCATCTTGGTACATCTTTGTTTTGTCCGCACTATTATCTTCAAAGAATAATGATTGCGATTTTGAAGCACTAGTGCCTCCAAGAATTATATCTTGAGATACTGTTTGACTACCTGCTACAGTAGATAGAGATAGGAAGGAGCCCTCGCCTGCAATCTCTAGTACACCCCCGCCTATAGCGTTGGTACCAATGTATAATTTTTGTACGAGCTGATTCCAACCTAACTCACCAAATTCCAGGGTAGGGGTAGTATCCGTGCCGTCACGACGTTTTAGTAAAATTTTATTATAAGCCATTTTATTTCCTTTTTAAAAGTTGATAACCTACTACCAGACTCCACCGTTTAAGATTTCATTGTCTGTACTAGCATAGGTAAAAGTGGAAGTAGTAGAGATGCCTTCTTCGACATAACCGGCTAAAGCGACTGGTCTCCAGTCTGCTATTGTCCAATAATGTCCAGCTCCCGTACATGCGGTTTCCGTTATATGTGTTGTTACTTTAGCTCCTGTAATTAAACTCCTGCAGTAAGCTTCCGAGGCAGGTACGTCTCCTGAATAGACAAATAGTTTGTCATCATCGGTATCATACCATAAGTCACCAATATTTAACTCTTTCGCGTTATCTAGTGGGGCTTCGGGGGTTTGGTAAAAGTTATCTAACCTTGAAAGTGCAGCTTTTGCCTCTGCTGCGGCCCTGACTGCAGTATCTACTGCAGCTTGTCCATCGGACATGCCAGGGTATGGAGGAATTTGTGCAATATCTACTAAATTAGCAGCATTTTCTGTCACAGTTCCCATAATATCAAAATATGTATGTCCAGTATCGGGGTTTCTCGCTATAAAGCGGTACTGACTTTCTGTAGACCCTCGAGTATTAGGCCACAAAGAAACTACCGAGACACCAGAAGCATTAGTAGTTGATACAACCTTAGCAGGAACTACATAAGTGTCCCCTGAGATTGTGTCAACTTCTGTGCGGTCTAAAACCACAACTATCAATGCTCCCTCAACATCATTACCGTTGCTATCTGTTACCTTAATAGTAATGTCGTAAGTTGGTAATGACATATTTTATTTAAATCCTTTGAAATATGAAAATTATTAATAATTTCATTTATAGGGATAATTATACACGTTCTTCTAAAAAATGTAAACTAAAAATTTAGAAAAGTAAAAGGGGTGCCGAAGATACCCCTTTAATTTTAACTCTGAGTACCTACGATGCTACCATCTGTATCCGAAGCAGGGGCTGAGTTTTTCATTCTTAAGTCCCCCGTAGCATCCACCCATAGGTGATATACCCCAAGAACTAAATGCCCGGTATTATACCCTCCACCATCAATCTCTACCGTACCATCATTTTTAATAGCCATCTTTTCAGTTGCCGCAGAACTAATTCTCTCGAAATAAGTAGTATCAGTATAATCACTAGTCAAGTCCTCAGTTAAAACTAAAATACTTGAGCTTGTAATAGATTGGACTTCTTTTATTTCCCAAGTTCCACCGGCTGATGCTTTAATACGAATTACATCTCCTACCACTATATTACCTGAAGTAAACTTACTATCATGACTCTGTACTGTATTTAAAGTACCCGCTGCTACTGAGTATTGAGAAGTTGCCCCAAAGTTTACAGCTTCGGAAGCATTTCTGAAAGATGCGTGATCTTCGGAAGCCATTTTTGTTCCTTGAACAGTTCCGCTTGAGGTTACTTTAAAAGTAGAGACAACATCACTATTTGTAATACTTAAGAGATCAGCAGTATCTGTAGAATACTGAGAAATAGAAACTGCAGGTACGGTACTTCCACTTGTAGTTTTTGTTACTGATAATTTTTTACCTTCTAAACTATCACTAACTATAGTGGTATTAAGAATGTTAGGGATAGTAATAAATGAAGAAGCTGTAGTATGTGCTATACTTCCGGTAGTAATACTTATGCTCCCTACCTCTATTGAGGTCATTGAAGTCACTGTAGGGTTAGTAAAAGTACTATTTGATATAGTAACACTATCTAAGGTACCCCCTGTAGCTGCTATGGAACTACTGGCTTGAGTGGCTAAGGTACCTAGTCCTAGAGCTACTCTAGCACCAGCTGCTGTTGCAGAGCCTGTTCCTCCATATGCCAAGGGTATAGCTACTCCGTTCCAAGCTCCAGAAGTAATAGTACCTACTGTAGCTAGGTTGGTGGAGCCTACCCAAGAGTTTATAGATACGTTATCTACGTTACCCAGTCCAAGCGCTATCTGTGCGGCGCTTGCGGTAGTTGCTCCAGTACCCCCTTTAGCTACTGGGATGGCAGTGCCACCCCAACTTCCTACAGTAATAGTGCCTAAAGTAGTTACATTTGATGAGCCTCCCCAAGAGTTTATAGATACATTATCAACATTATCCAAACTCCAAGCAGTTTTAGAAGCCGCAATACTTGTAGCCCCTGTGCCTCCTTGTACCTCTGATATAGGGGTAGAGAGAGAAGTAATAGTACCATTAGTAATGTAAATACTATCAGCTTCTATTTTAGATTGACTAAGTTTTAGTTTTGAGGCATTGCCTTCTCCATCATAAACTATCTGTCCTGTAGTTGCTGGTAGCCCTGTGCCAGAAGATATAAGAGTAGCTGTTCCTAAGTGCAGTACGTCTTTATAAGTATCTGCAGGTGTTTTATCTTGTAAATTATTTGCCATATTATTGTCCTATTATGAGTATATTGCTGGGAATACTTGTTTCCAGCTACCCGTTCCTGAAGCTGTAGCAATACTAATAAGGGATCCATTTACCCAAGTATCTCCTGCTTTAGTGGCTGTAGGAGTAGTACCTCCTGTGAAAACTTTAGCATATACAGAGTCATGTTCGTGACTATTCTTGAAAGTTCCTGAAGCCGATATATCACATACATCATTAAGCTCTGCTACTGTAGCTGTAATACCTAAATTAGATACTACTGTTGCAGTACTAGCAACATCACTTAGGTTGGAACTAGCGTCTAAAAATTTAGTATCTGCAGCTAATTGAGTGTAGTAATCTCCTGCTGGGTCTAATGGTGCAGTGTCTCCAATGCCTCCAATAGATATACTCCAAGGATCTGAGGCCCCTCCATAGGAAGCCGCAGCACTAAACTTATTTCTGCTTCCTACATAGAACTCTAGAGATCCAGTTACAGGGTTGTATGTAGTTACTGTACCGTCCAAAAAGCCGTCTAAAGTTGCTCCTGTATAGTGTGATACTCTTATAGGCTGCCCTGGGGCAAAAGTTTTATTTACACTAACTGTACTACCTGCTACTACTGTAGTAACAGAAGATACTAGTAAGGTAATTGTAGCGTGTCTTTCTGATGCTACTGTTGTTAAGTCAATAGCTTGTTCAGCTAAGCCAGAATGAATTGATGCTGCGTGGGCGGCAAAATCTTCAAATGCGTCTGGCATTCCTGTTACATACGCAGTTCCTGCAAAATCATCTGCACTGTATACTCTACCATTTAGTGTTACGGGCCATGCCATCTTATAATAACTCCTCTATTGTATACGAACGACTCCAATATCCATCTATGTTATGTTTCATAGGGGATATTTCAGCTATACGTCCATATATTGTTTGTTTAAATAATTTATGTGCAGGTGCTTTAGTATCTGTATAGATAAGTACATCTCCACTTGATCCTTTTGTTCTATCTAACTCTAGAGCATTTTCGAAAATCTCCTCTTCAGTTAGATATTTCAAATTAAATTTAACACTCCTATACTTATTAAGAGTATCTACATAGGTCTGACCGCCTAATGACCGGGTAATCTTGGATGGATCTTTATATGTTAGAGTCCATCCTCGACTCATGTTTCTTGAAGGCTTCCAGGCCTTCCCTACTACTACACGCCCTACTTCGAAATAACTAGGGGATGCGGTATCTTGTATGTCTATTTTAATGAACTTAGCGGATACTGCTGTATCTAATAATAGATGTGAGGCGAAAGGTTTATAGCTTTCTAGTTGCTCTGCAGTAATATTTGTCCCCCATAAGAATACTCCGTAAGGTAGTGTGCCAAAGGAACCCATTGTAGGCCAAACATCCTGCCAATCTGTTTGGTGTACATAGCTCCATTTATTGACTATATTCCCCCATATACTAACAGTAGTGTTGCCCCAAGTTTTATTCGGCCAAGCCTCCATCTCTGCAGTTAAGTCTGTAGCAAAACGTACCCGCCATTTAGCGCCCCCAGAAAAGTTATGATTAAGTAAAGATAGGCTATCTATTAACTTCTGCCCTCCAAACTCAATCTGAATACTAGTAGTTTCTTGGTTGCCTTGATGCCCCTCTATAAAGCCGTTGCCGTGCTCCCAGCCCGCTTTAGTTTTATAATAGTACCCATTTCCATAAGGTAAACTACTATCCCCAGGATAAGATGCTGTAGCTAGAACGTCATTCAAGGTTAAATGTATATGTCTATTATGTGCGGGGCCAGAAGTTGTATTACCTACACTAACTGGGGGGCCCCCAATAACATAAGCTATAGATGTAGTTGGGGGAGTCCAATCTCTAGTAGGGCCACCAACACTTACATTTATTTCATCTCTAAATGTATATATTGCTCCTGCGTCTGTTGCACTAACTCCATCCTCATAAGGAGCCCCTGATATAATGATACTGTCTGACGCAGCCATACTTAGCCCAAAATTATCATTAGCCTCTTCATCAGATGCTTCGACTTTTCGTATCTGTACTAAGTCATTATTGAATATATATAAAGCCCCTGCATCTGTATTACTTGTAGAATCTGATAAAGGGGAACCTACTACTATATTATTCGGGGATACAGCTACCGAAACCCCAAAATGATCCCCTGCAGTAGGGTCCGAGGGGAATAATTTAGTATAGGCACCTGATAGCTCCATATCTAACTTATACGCTCCCCCAGAATCTACATTAGAACCATTATCCATATAAGGAGCTCCTACTACTACTTTACTGTCTGTACATGCTACAGAGTGCCCAAATTTTGCTCCATCATCTACATCTCCATCTAATACTCCGAAATGGAATTCGGCAAATGCGCCTCCTGCATCTGCTGCTATAAATCTGATAACAGCGCCCACAGCTTTATTTACTCCTGCTATAGGTAGTACTCTGTCAGGTTGCCCTACGTATACGTCGCCTCCATTGGAAGCTAAAGAGTACCCCATTTTATACGTAGTGCCTTCGGCTCTATAGGTTTGATATACGCCTGCGGGGGTATAAAAATGTACTGTTCCCTGATTTGTTCCTGCGCCAAGGTTTCCATGAGGGCCGCCAACTGCTATAATATTAGCAGATATTGTTACAGCCCAACCAAAGTTTGACCCCGCACTTCCCGTTGAAGGAAGTAGTTGAGTTTTCTGTACTCCGTCTATTCCAAATAAATATGCTACCCCAATATCTACTAGAGGAGACCCCCCACTATACAAAGTGGCATTAGGAGACCCAACAATTATTTGGGATTCGTGTATAGCTACTGACCACCCAAACTTTGCTCCCGTCTCCGGGGTAGTAGGGACTATTTTTCTAATAAAAGTGCCATCTATATTGTATAAGTATACGGCTCCTGCTCCTGAGGATACTCCTGGGGCTCCTACTACAATATAGTTTCCATAAGTAGCTACAGAGTACCCAAAATGATTACTTGCTACAGCTCCCCCATCTTCCGTAAATTTCTCTTCTCCACTCCCGCTAAAGTATCTGCTAATAACTTGCCAAATCTCTGCTACTGAATCATCGATGTCTGGCATAATCTTTATTACACGAGTAGTAGAATTGGAGCTACCAGTGCTTGTAAAAGTGAAACGAGCTGCAGTAGCTGAGGTTTCCCCTAACTCTATCCAGTCAGCAGTTGTTGGGTTACTTACTATATGCAGGCCGCCATTAGCCGCCTGATCCCCAGTACGCCATACTTTTGTAATCTGTCTATCCTTTAGATTACCTGAAAGTAATGTAGACGCTTCAGACTCTGGTAGAATATAAGTATCTGAGCTATCTAAATAGTTATCACCAATAATAGCTAAACTCATCCCCAGACCTCCATAGTTACCTCATTCTTTAAAGCATCTTCTTTTAATGATACAATTCTCATATTTTTTCCATCAGTTAATCCATACCGGTCAATTTTAACCATTATAGTATCGTTTAAATCTAACCCAAAAGGTTGTATTTTTACTTTTAAAACAAATAAATCTCTTTTTATTCCGTACAATTCCTGTCTACGCTTAGCTTCCTCGTGCCCCATACAGTTACAGGTTAAGTAAGTGTCTACCTTCTCCCCATCCGCCGCAAGCAAATGCTTAGTAATAACTGTAGGGTCTTCAAATTTTTCATCTATAAACTCTTCTTCTAGTCTATACTTATACCCATTATCACTTAATACTGCTCCTGCCATATCTCCTTCAGAGAATACTTTCCAGTGTTTTCTAGTTCCTATAGTTTGAGAAATAGAGGGGATACCTGTAGATCTTCTACTTATACTTCTTATTTCTACTTCAGTGAAGGTTTGAACGGGAGTAACTTCAGGCTCGGTCAATGCACCTAATACCATTTTCCCCGAGCGATCAAAAGTGTAAAACGCCCCCATAGATGATACCAGTGAGTCTAAAATATTAAGAATATTTTCTCCTTCCGGAACATAATACCCATGTATTCCATACTCGATTGCTGTAGTTGCTCTACTAAATGTACTAAAGGAATCAGTGTTTATATCGGTTAATTGTAGTCCACCTTTTGTCGAAATTATTCTTTTTACAATGCCCCCTAATGAAGAATCGTAAGTGGCTACAGCAGTAGAAAAAATATCTACTTCTTTAGACCCTTTAACATCTGCTGTTATTACATAATCTGCAGAAGACCCTCCCCCTACTGCTGCTGTAAGTGTAAACTTACCATTAGCTAAGTCTTCTGTAATACCTGTAGTAGTCCACGTCCCCATATCAGTTTCGCAATCAAAAGCATTGGTGTACGCGGGAGTTTTTATTATACTACAGCTACCCAGCTGGTTCCCCCCAGAGTACACGGCATCAATACTCTCTATTGGACCGTTGTGTACCTGGAAAATTCTATTGCTAGGGTCTACTTCTATTGGCTCGATGTGGGATACTTCTCCATAACATACGGGCTTTATCTTATTTTTTAATCTATCTGCCCCGTTGCTATGATCGAATATTGTATAGATAGATGTAGCATCTGGAATATCTACCCAAGGGGTAGTGCTTTTAATTGTAGCATACTTAGAGGTACCATCATACTCATCAATTTTTCTCTTTTGTCCATAACCTTTTCCACCTGTAATCTCAAGATCCATATTACGATAGTAATGGTCCGTTGTGCTAGAACTTGGGTCTAGAATTATTAATGCAGTCCCTCCTCCTTGAGCCCTCTGATTCCAGGCTATTGAAGTTCCTACATAAACTTCTTCTTCAATAGGCTTATCTAATTTGTGTTGAAAATCCCTAATTTTTATTAGTACTTCAACAGCAGACCATTCAATTTGATCCATTGTACCTACAAAGATATTAAAAAAAGTATCGTAAGAGGAACCATCCCCAATCTTTACTTTAATATCTCTACCATTTAAACTGTAGTCGTTTAAAAAATCTAAATCTCCATCAGTATTCATTAATTTAATAGTACCAAAAGAGGGAATACTTCTTCCGCCTATGCTTCCAGGAGAGTACATATTTCTAGACATACTAAGGGCCGACTTAACTCTAGACTCATAGTATGTATTAGCAGGAGTATCTGTAGGGCTTGTAGTAAAACCCCCTGTAGAATAGTATAACGTTTCCAGTTTTTCCGTTGCTAGGTTATACGCGTCTAACTCTATTAAATAGTTCCTTTTAGCATACGCGTCCTGTAAGTACGCTAATTGAGTAGTTATTAAGGCCATTTATGCTCTACTATACTTCATACTAGTAGACATTCTTTCCACTGAGGAACCAAATTCTTCATTACTATTCCTAAGTTCTACTATTTCCGCTTTTAAACTTATAATAGCATCTTGCATCTCCTCTCTTTCTTGAGAGCTAGTATTAATAGATACTTGCATTAAGGAGGCTTGCTGCTCTTTAAAGGCTTTTAATTCTTCTACCATAGGAGAGTTATTCTGAAGGACTGGAATACTAGTTCCATCTGGTAAAGGCACCACTGCTTCATTATACCTACCTTCTCCGATTAAACCCATTGTAGGGTTACTAACTATACCCCCAGAAGCAAAAGCTCTGAAGCCCCCTGATATTACTCCACCATTAGCAAAGCCCATTAAAGCACGGAAATCTTCTAACATCTTTAAGGCCCAGTCTCTATCTTTCATGAACTCGCCGACTCCACCAAACATAGACTTAGAAAGATCTATAAAGCTACTCATAGTTTCCGCTAACTTTTCTCCTGCTTTAACGTTCCCTGCCATAGCGTCTGCAGCCAATTTCTCCGCTTCTGTCTTAAAGTGCCCATATTTATCTGCGTCTGTAAGGGAAGATAACTCTCCGTATTTCATCTCATCGATAAGATCAATGATACCACCAAAAGCGTCTTTTAAATCGTCTGCAGAGTTAGTCATATCACCAAATGCTTCGCCTAAGCGGATCATAGTAGCTAGTTTATCTGGATCATCAAAGAATCCAGTACCTAACTTAGACTCGTACCA
>Ga0209252_1000678_pt1 | contig 25277 bp, 24 predicted proteins | sample SaaInlV_135m_DNA_3_FD_184673 | JGI IMG/M metagenome (GOLD analysis project Ga0209252, IMG submission 184673) | Marine microbial communities from expanding oxygen minimum zones in the Saanich Inlet - Saanich Inlet SI074_LV_100m_DNA (SPAdes) (version 2) | ecosystem: Environmental > Aquatic >... | reverse complement strand
GAAAAGAATATGTCAAATTTTCTTAAACTAATCCTATGTTAAGTCCCTTTAATCATTGATAAAATTATTTTCTTTATACCACTCTATAGATTTGCTAAGAATTTGGTCTGCATTAAGATATTTCATTTCTAATTTATTGATAGATTTTTGCGAACTTGCTGATGCTCCAATTTTAATTGCTTTAAGTCCATCAATAGGAAGAGACGGTCTTTTCTTAGTAAAAAAACTAACTAGTTCGGAGAAATATGATATAAAGATTAAAAATACCCCCGGTGTTATTTTTGTAATAGGTTCTTTGCCGATTATTCTACAAACTTTATCAAATACATCCCCAATCTTAATATTTTCTCCTACTACTATGTATTTTTCTCCTACATTTAGGTTTATTCCTTTGATCATCATTTCAACAACATCATCTATATAGACCAAAGGTATATAAGAGTCTGGAAAGAATTTTGCTTTAACTTTTTTGTTAGCTATGCCCACAACAGTCTTACCGAAAGTTTTTGTGTCATTGGGCCCTGTTACTACTCCAGGGCTTAGAGTTACTATAGGAAGTCCAATTTTTAAGTACTTTCTTATCTCTTTTTCTACAAGAAACTTTGACCTGCTGTAATGACTTTCGAAATCTCCTTTGTGTTCTGATTCTTCGTCAGCTATTGCTCCATCTGGTTGTCTAATCGCAGCAATGCTACTGATATGAATGATTCTCTTCAGGTCTGCGTTTCTAGCTTCTTCCATTAAATTGATGGTTCCACCTACATTGATGTCATAATAAGTCTGATTATTGGGTAGCCACCATGAGGCAATGTTCGCGAGATGAAAAAGTACATCTATATTGTTAAATATCCCTTTCAATGAATTTGGATTTGTAACATCCCCCAGAAAGCAATTGTACCCCGAGCATTCTAGACGATTATAATCACTTTGTTTTCTTACTAAAATACTTACAAGATGGCCTTCTTTTTTAAGTCTTTCAATAAGGAAAGGTCCTATATAGCCGGTAGCCCCAGTTACTAAAATATTCAATTAAACTATTATTTTCTTTTCTTCAGTGATAATCTTGCTCTCAGAGGCTCCAGCTTGTTCTTGGGCAGCTTTTTGAGTTTCCAAGACTCTTTCTTCTATTAATTTAAACAGTCTAGTTTGAAAGTCTTGATCAAAAGCACAAACTCTTGGTACTATATATCCCATTGTTGCAACTTGGACAAAGAATTCCGCATTGGCTCTGATAAAGTCTTCAGGCACATCTCCATAGGCTTGTTTAAGTTGTCCATAAATAGTATCCTGTATGACTTTTACAATATCTGCTATGCTATCTGTCTTCTCTTTAGGCTGAGTTTGGAGTCCTAAATTAAAAGCGTTCGCTATCGACGATTGAATTGCCTTCATAGCATCTTCGGGGTTAGGTTGTTTAGGCTCACTCTTCTCTTCCTTGTTTGTTTTGTCTTCAGACATTTTGTACCTCCAGTACAATGATTTTGTATTTTTTATACATTATACTATACAAGTTTAAAAACTATGAATAAAAAAATAGATGGTGGTCAAGCAATTGTTAAGACTCTTAAGGATTTAGGGGTCAAAGATATATTTACTCTCGCTGGCGGACATATAAATCCAATTTATAATGCCTGTAAAGAAATGGGCATTAACTTAATTGATACTCATCATGAACAAGGAGCCTCTATGGCTGCAGATGCTTACGGGAGAGTTACAAAAACCCCTGGAGTATGTCTAGTTACAGCTGGACCCGGTTTAACAAATGTAATAACAGGAATGTCAGGAGCTTTTTTGTCAAACTCACCGTGTATTTTCTTGTCTGGTAATTCCGGAGTAGAAGAGTTAGATAGGCTTCCCTTACAGGAGATAGACCAGGAGAATATGGTAAAGCCTGTGACAAAATGGGCTAAGACAGTTTATGATACCAAAAGATTGTGTGAATACACTGCACAAGCTTTTAAGATGTGTATTACTGGGAGACCTGGACCTGTTTACTTAGGGTTCCCTCATGAAGTTTTGTATGAAGAAGTAGATTCTAGCCAGCTTGATAATCCGCAAATAGAAATGATTTCTAATCCTGAAATGTCAGATGAAGATTGTGAGAAGTTCAAAGAATTACTCTCATCATCTTCAAGACCTGTCATTTTAACTGGAAGTGGGTCTTGGTATTCTGGAGCAGAAGATTCCTTGAAGGAGCTTGTTGAAAAAATTAATGCCCCAATTTTTACTCTTAATTTTGGAAGAGGCGTGGTTTCAGATAATCATGAAAATTGCATGGGCCAAGCAAGTCCATCAGCACTTAATGGTTTCAAAAAAGCTACTTCAGAGTCCGATTTAATTATATTGCTTGGAGTGAGACTTAGTTTATATATAGGATGGGGACGAACATTTAATCCCGAAGCAAAGGTAATACAGGTAGACATAGAAGTCGAAGAAATAGGAAGGAATAGACCTGCTGACCTTCCAATCTTATCTGATATTAGAAAAGCAATTGTGAAGTTAAATTCAAATCTTGGCAAAGATTTGAATTTTACAAAATGGCTAGATACTTGCAAAGAGTGGAAGAGGGAAGAATGGTCTCAAGTCGAGAAATTGAAGCTGAGTGACAAGAAACCTTTACATGTGCTAAGAGTAGTAAAGGCTGTAGAGGATTATTTTGGAAAGGACATCATGCTTTGTATTGATGGAGGAGATACTCAAGCTTGGACTGACTCAACTTACAACGTAGATAGCTCTGGTATTTATGTAAAAGGGGGCCCATTAGGCTGTATGGGGGTAGGCGTACCTTTTGCCCTAGGAAGCAAGACAGCTTTTCCTGATAGACAGGTCGTTCTAATAACAGGAGACGGTGCTGTAGGAATGAATTTAATGGAGTTTGAAACTGCGGTTAAACATAATCTTCCTTTTGTATGTGTAGTTTGCAATGATCAGTCTTGGGGAATGACAAAGCATCAACACTGGCTTACATATGGATCAGACAATACACCCGCAGGACATGAATTGCCTTTCATAAAGTTTCACGAAATAGTCAAAGCAATGGGGGGTTATGGTGAACTTGTCAAAGATTCAAAGGATTTAATCCCAGCATTAGAAAGAGCTGCAAAATCTGGGTTACCTTCTTTAATTAATGTTATTACTAACCCAAATGCAACAAGTGCAGCAACTCATGCAATAACAGCAATGATGACCAGGGCGTAGTTTTTAGACTCCAAAATAGTACATTTTAAATCTATACGATTTTAAATCATGTAAATAGCTGTTAAGAACTGAAAATTACTTTATTCTTTACTTGTTAATACGGCCATGAAAGCTTCTTGCGGTATTTCCACGCTCCCTACATTCTTCATTCTTTTTTTCCCCTCTTTTTGCTTATCAAGTAGCTTTCTTTTTCTAGAAACATCTCCTCCATAACACTTAGCTGTTACATCTTTCCTTAAAGCTTTAACTGTTTCGCTGGCTATAATTTTTGACCCTATTGCTGCTTGAATCCTCACTTCAAATAGCTGCCTAGGTATTATTTCTTTAAGTTGCTCAGTAATATCCCTACCACGATAATATGAATTTGTTCTATGAGTTATTAAAGAAAGAGCATCAACTACTTCACCATTTATTAATGTATCAAGTTTAACAAGATCAGATTCTACTAGATTCGTAGGCTCATAATCCATAGAACAATAACCTTTAGTTATTGATTTAACTTTATTGTAAAAATCATAAATCATTTCTGATAGAGGAATTTCATACTCAAGAATAAGCCTTTCCTCTGATATAAAGTTTATATTCTTTTGAACACCACGTCTGGATTCGCAAAGTTCTAATAACCCACCCAAGAAACTTTTAGGTGAATGAAGACTTACTAAAACAAATGGCTCCCTAATTTTATTAATTTCACTTAAGTTAGGCAGGTTCTTGGGGTTATCAACCTTAACTATTTTCCCATTTGTTTTATCAACTTCATAAACTACAGTTGGAGAGGTTGCTATCAAAGATAAATTAAATTCTCTCTCTAATCTCTCCTTTATAATTTCCATATGAAGCAATCCTAAGAATCCGCATCTAAATCCAAAACCAAGTGCAGCAGAATTTTCTGCTTCATAGTCAATAGAAGAATCGTTTAAGCTAATTTTTTCTAAAGCTTCCTTTAGTTGCTCATAAAAATTGGAATCAATAGGGTAAAGGCCGCAAAAAACCATAGGCTTAATGTTTTTAAACCCTTTTAGTGGCTCTGAGGCTGGCTTATCAGCAAGAGTAACAGTATCACCAACTTTTGCATCACCAAGCTCTTTAATAGAGGCGGTTATGAAACCTACCTCCCCGGAACTTAAATTTTTAACACTTTTAGATTTTGGATTAAAGATTCCTAGATTCCTAGTTTCATAGGCTCTTTCGGTTGCCATCATTTTAATTTTTTCTCCTACCTTTAAGGTCCCATTAAATACCCTAACCAAAAGAACCACGCCCAAGTAAGTATCAAACCAGCTATCAATAACTAGGGCTTTAAAATGATCAGAAGAGTCAACATTAGGAGCTGGAACTTTCTCTATAACCTCGTCTATAATACCAAGAACACCTTCTCCAGTCTTAGCGCTGACTAAAATAGCATTGGTGCAATCCACCCCAATAGTGTTTTCTATCTCTTCGCAAACCTTTTCAGGATCTGAGGATGGTAAATCTATTTTGTTGATAATTGGAATTATTTCTAGTCCCATATCGGCTGCAAGAAAAGCATGAGCTAGTGTCTGCGCTTCAACACCTTGTGTTGCATCTACAACCAGCAGAACTCCTTCGCATGCCATAAGACTTCGTGATACCTCGTAACTAAAATCAACATGACCTGGGGTGTCTATAAGATTAAATATATAATCTTCCCCATTCTTATCCTTGTAGTTTATTCGTACTGATTGAGATTTAATTGTAATGCCTCTTTCTCTTTCAATATCCATATTGTCTAAGAATTGGTTAGTCATATCTCTTTTTGTTACTGTGTTAGTAAGCTCTAAGATTCTGTCGGCGAGCGTGGATTTACCATGGTCTATATGAGCAATGATACTAAAGTTTCTAATATTTATTTTCTTCATCTATATTTGATTATAAATCATTTAATATAATTTATTGAATAATAATCCAGTAGCAACTTTAGGGTAAAAGTAAGTTGATTTTTGAGGCATTTTATCATTGTTAAGAACGACTTTCATAATGTCTGCAGGTATGAATTTTGGCAATATTAACCCTATAGATTCTGAATTAATGGTTGATTTTGCATCCTCTAAGCTTTTAAAGTGCCCAACGTTCTCATAGCTTTCTTTAAATAAATCTATTATTTTTTCTTGGACTGCATAGACGCTCATTGAGTAAAAACTTACAAGATCCTTTTCTTTAATCTTGCATTTAAGATTAGTGTCATTTTTCTTATCTATATAAAAGAATTCATCAGGCTCCAAAGAATCTTCATTCATATCCCCTAACCATTTCTCAGTATAGAAACTTTCCAAAACACTTCCTGTGATGTCCTTAGATGATGAAGTTTTATTTAGTATTCTGTGAGTCGGATTAATTAGCAATCCTTCTTGAATTGTTCCAGTTAAATAAAACATTACATTCTCTGTTTCACTATCTGGGTTTTCCCTATGATAATTAAGCGACGTCTCATACCTATGGTGTCCGTCAGCAATTAGTATTTCTTTTGTCTCAAAGTAAGATGAGATCTCGCTAATTGTCTGGAAATTGTCAATTTTCCAAAGTTTATTCATTATTCCGTCGAGAGATTTTGCTTCAATTATGGGGTTATTTGATTTTATGAATTCTTTAACTAACTTTTCAACTTTATTATCAGAGTTGTCATATACACCAAATATAGGGCTTATATTAGTTTTACATGATTTCATTAATTTTAATCTGTCAGCCTTGGGGCCACTAAAAGTTTCTTCATGAGGCAGGATTATCTTGTCACTAAATTCTGATAGTTTAACAAGCGCAATTATACCAATTCTTTCGTAATCCTTTCCTTTGTAAGTAAAAGTCTGATGATATGGGTAAATGCACTCCTTTTCTTCCTGAATTAAGACCTGGTCATTTATCCATGAGTTGAATATAGATTTTGCTTCTTCATATTTTGTATCACCTTCAGTCTTATTCAGATCAACTTTGATTATATTGTTTTCGTGGAGCGAATAAAGATGTTCTTGCTGTTCTTTGTTTATAACATCATAAGGAGGAGCTATGACATCACTAATATTGTTTACTTTTTCTTCGTTATACCTTAAAGCTTTAAAACCTTTAACTTTTGCCATTATAAAAATCCATTATCAAGCTTGAGCTTAAATCACCTTCTCGAATAATTGCAAGATCATTACTTGTGTCTTTAACAATTGTTGATCCGAGAGACTTATTTATATCGCCATAGTCGATTATGCAATCAACTAAATTATGAAAAGTATTATATATTGTTTTAAATAAAAAAATATTATTATTTCCACTAAGGTTAGCACTAGTAGAAACTATAGGTGTGTCCAAGACTTCAAAAAGTCGAATTACGAAAGGATGAGAAGAGATTCTGCAGCATACTTCTTTATTAGCGCTAATGATTTTACTATTAATTGATGATTGTTTTTTTACTTTTAGCAATATTGAGAAAGGACCAGGAGAAAATTTATTAATTAGCCTAGTTTCAGAATCGCTAGTTTCGCAATTATCGCTTAGCATATTTAAATCTTTAAACAAAAGTGTAAAATTCTTTTCTTTCTCTCTCTTTTTTATATCATAAATTTTGTCTATTGCTCTTTGATCTTCGCAATTACAACCAAGGCCGTATAAAGTTTCCGTAGGATAGCAAATTGTAGACCCTTCTTTAATTATTTTGGCAACTTTCTTAATATCTAAATGGGACTCAGTGTAGCTTAGCAATTTTATTTGTTATGTTTCTCAGCAGCCTTCATAACTTTCTTTTTTAAGCTTTGTCTAAAGTTATTCAATGACTCTTTTATTTCAGGGTATTTTATAGAAAGAATTGAAGCAGCATAAATACCTGCATTCCTTGCCCCGCCTTTACCAATTGACATTGTTGCGACTGGAATACCAGGAGGCATCTGGACAATTGATAATAAAGAATCCATACCGTTAAGACATGATGAGTCTATCGGTATACCAATTACTGGCAAAGTTGTATAAGATGCAACTACTCCAGGCAAATGTGCAGCCCAACCAGCTGCTGCAATAAGAACTTCAACACCTCTTTCTTCAGCTGTACTCATGTACTCTTCTAAAAGCTCAGGAGTTCTATGTGCTGATGCAATTCTGAGATCATAAGAGATTCCTAGCTCATCAAGAATGTTGCAAGCATCCGATGCTTTCTCAAGATCAGAGTCACTTCCTACTATTATTCCTACTAAGGGCATGGTTTTAACTTATCTTGATTATGCTAATATTTCAAGAGTATATTTTAAGGAGAAGATTTTGATTACAAAAGAATTTTTGGAAGATATCTGTTTTATTTCTCAACATGATCATGCAAGAGTTTCTCTTGATTTGTTTCTACTGCTAAATGAGGATTTAACGCAAGGCCTAGAGAATTCTGAAGAGCTCAAATACGCAATAAGGAACCACGATTCTGGGTGGATTGAATATGACAAAATTCCAAAGACTAATAAAGAGGGGCAAGTTTATACTTTTCAAAACATGAAGACTTCGCTACAAGAAGAACTCTGGATTAAAAGTATTTCCAATTCAATGTTTCCATATTCGTCGCTGTTGATATCAGAACATTTCAAAATTTTGAATAGTAAATCTCAAAGAGCGAGCTCTAATAGCAATAGCTTTACCTCCTCAGTTGATAAAGTCGTTAAATTAAATTTTGGAGGGGAAGAAATTCCTTCTAAAGACACAAAGAAATTTAATGTTGAGCTGGGGTTTCTTCAAATTACAGACTTACTCTCACTTATTTTATGCAGAGAAAGACTTGTTTCTTATGACTTAATCCCTTCTATAAAAAGTTTAAATGATAATATGTTTAATATTGAATTGGATAAAATAGGTGAATCTGTCTATAAATTTCCATCTGGTATTTTCAAGGCCAAAGAGAATTTAATCGAGATACCCTATAAAATGCTTAGTCAAGAACTCCTTTTAACACCAAAAAAGCTTAAGGAAGAATACAGAAATTCCAGAGTTAAATATAGACAACTAGCGTTAGTTTGCTGATAGATATTTTTCTAAATTAATATTTTTCAAGAAAGATCTTTTGATTTTTTGAGTTGAGGTTTTCTCAAAATCTTCAAGTGTTATATAGACTTTTGTTATTCTTTTGAAGCTCTCCAAGTTTTTATTTAGTTTTAATGCTTCTTTGTAAATTATGTCTTTCACCTCATCTAGATTTTTATCTCTAGTTATAGATTCGTCAGGTTTTATAATGGCATTGATATTTATGTCATCATTACTAAAGACAACTATATCATCAATCATTTCTGATAGAATAAATGTTTCCTCAATTTCTTCAGGATAGATATTTTTCCCACCTTTATTGACGATTACAAATTTCTCTCTACCTGTAATGTATAGATAGTTGTCATCATCTAGATAGCCTATATCCCCAGTATTTAGCCAACCATCTTTTAGTACTTCGCTCGTAGTGGACTCATTCTTGTAATAACCTGAGAATATATTTGGTCCTTTAGCAAATATGACTCCGTGCCCCTTATCATTAGGATTTTGAATTTTGATTTCACATGACCTAATAACCTTGCCAACAGATCCAAATTTTTGTTTCCCTAATGGATTAACTGATATTAGAGGTGAAGCTTCAGATAATCCATACCCTTGAGTAATTGGAAGACCAATTTTACTAAAGAATTTTTCAACTTCTAAATTTAGTGGAGCTCCACCAGAAAGAATTAAATTAATATTCTTCAAGCCCAATGCTTTTTTAATTAAAAGTCCAAAGAGTTTAGGCGAAAAACTATATAGAGATCTTTTAACCTTGGAACTTGAAATATTTTTAATAGCTTTTTTATATATCTTTTCTAGTATCAACGGTACTACTGGCCAGACAGTTGGATTAATTGCTTTCATCTCCTTTGTTAGTGTTGAGATATCGATCCTTGAACAAAAATGAATACAATTACCCTTGCTAATATTGTGCAGGAGGCTGCAGGTTAATTCGTATACATGATGAAGTGGGAGTATGGAAAAAGATTTTTCGTACTTTTGTAAGGGCAATATTTCATGAATATCAGCAATATTAGATAATAAATTCTTGTGAGTTAATATTACACCCTTTGGATCACCGGTAGTTCCAGATGTAAAAAGTATCTGAGCTATATTGTTACTTTGCCTATTAGTTGTTTCGATGTTTTTTAATAGAATTAAAGACTGAAGCTCTTTATTGCTTTCGTTTTCAAGTTTTATTATCACACTGTTCATGTTGTATGTAATTTTTTCTAACACTGGGCTAATTTTGAAATTTTTAATATTGTCTACTAAGAAAAGCTTCGCATTTGTAAAATTTAGTATAAATTCCATACTTTTTTGGTTCATTTTTGGATCAATAGGAACGGCAGTACATTTTAGATTAATTATAGAAAAGAATGTAATTACCCAATTGATAGAGTTGGATCCTGAAATTGCAATATTAGACTTCTGTTTAATTCCCAGGTTTTGAAGCTCTATTGTTTTTTTCTCTACCGCTTCTACAAGCTCAAAATATTTTAATGAGACCAAATTATTATTTATAAACTCAGAAAGGACAGCCCTTTCGGGAAATTTTTTAGAAGTTTTTTTTAATAAACTGTAGATGCATTCTAGTTCTTCAAAATCATGCTTCATAAAAATTATAATACCAAATGTAAGAAAAATTTTAGCTTAATTTTATAGTTGGCATATCTTTTGCCTAAATTTAAATAATTTATGGAGGATATTAAAATGATTAAATCAAGATTAAAAAACTTCTTATTCTTTTTGATTTTTGGTTCTTGTGCCTTGTTCTTTACGAATGAAGCCGCAGCTTCTAATAGTCCAGATGAGACTGCATTTGTATTCAATACGTTATTGTTTCTTATTTGTGGGTTTCTAGTTATGTGGATGGCAGCTGGTTTTGCGATGCTTGAATCAGGAATGGTAAGGACTAAAAATGTTTCTACAATATGTTTAAAAAATATAGGGCTATATGCTATATCTGGGATTATGTTCTACATTGTTGGCTACAATTTAGCTTACGGAATACCAGAAGGCGGCTACATAGGTTCTTTTACGTCTTTTATAGCATCCGAAGATATTGCTACAGGATACGCAGCGCATTCTGATTGGTTTTTCCAAATGGTATTCTGCGCAACTACAGTGTCGATCGTTTCAGGAACTATTGCAGAGAGAATAAAGGTGTGGCCTTTCTTTCTATTCGCTGCAATATTGGCAGGAATTATCTACCCAATTGAAATGGGCTGGCAGTGGGGAGGAGGCTGGTTAGCAGCGATGGGATTTTCCGATTTTGCAGGATCAACTCTTGTTCATGCAGCAGGCGGAGCCGCGGCATTGGCTGGTGCTATCATAATAGGACCAAGAATTGGAAGATTTACAGCTGATGGTAAAGCGAATCCAATCCCTGCATCAAATATCCCACTCGCTACATTAGGTACTTTTATTTTGTGGCTTGGTTGGTTTGGCTTTAATGGTGGGTCTCAGCTAGCTATAGGATCAATGGATGATGCTATAGCAGTTTCAGACATTTTTGTTAACACTAATATAGCGGCGTGCTCTGGTTTAATAGTAGCAGTAGCATTATCTCAAGCTTTATTCGGAAAAGTTGATATTACTTTTGCATTGAATGGTGCATTGGCAGGACTTGTTTCAATCACTGCCGAACCTCTAGCCCCTTCAGTCCCAACAGCAATTTTGGTTGGTGGAGTAGGTGGTTTGATTGCAGTTTTTGGTACAAAACTAATTGAGAACTTGAAAGTAGATGATGTTGTTGGAGCCTTACCTGTGCATTTATTATCAGGGATATGGGGCACAATAGCTGTAGCTATATCAAACGATGGGACTAGCTATGCTGTCCAAACAATTGGCGCATTATCAGTAGTGTTGTTTGTCTTTGCAATATCATCAGTAGTTTGGATTTTTCTTAAATATACAATTGGTGTAAGACCAACTCCTGAAGAAGAGTTAGTTGGATCAGACGCAATTGAAGTTGGAATTGAAGCATATAATGATAAATAAAATACAAATAATTAGAGACTAGACCACTTCCTTAAACTACTTTACCTCCTGACTCTATTCGTAAGCCTAGTGCTTACGAATAGAGTTCCTTATGATTCTTTGATTCTGGCACAATAATTGCCAGCTTATTTATAGTTTAGGGATAAGGAGGTAAGCTAGATGAAAAGTTTATCAAAAATTTTATTATTTATACTTTTTTTACTTCCTATAGGCGCTTCTGCTAACGAGATTAACAGTGGAGATACAGCTTGGTTGCTAACATCAACAGCACTTGTTTTGATGATGACAATACCGGGATTGTTTCTATTCTATGGAGGACTTGTTAGGAAAAAGAATGTTCTTAGCACTTTCATGCATAGTTTCTCGGCAGCAGCTGTTATTAGCATAGTCTGGGTTCTAATAGGGTACTCATTTGCTTTTGATAGCAGTCAAGGAAGCCAATTTATAGGTTCAGTCGGACATTTTGCTTTACAAGGAATAACTGGAGCAGTTAATGGAACAATTCCAGATTATTTGTTTGTAGCATTTCAAGGAACATTTGCAATCATAACTGTTGCTCTAATTACAGGAGCGATTGCAGAAAGAGCTAAATTTTCAGCATATATTGCATTTGCAATTTTATGGTCAATTTTAATTTATTCTCCTCTTTGCTACTGGGTATGGGGTGGAGGATGGATTGGAGGAATGGGGGTGCTAGATTTTGCTGGTGGCACCGTTGTTCATCTAAGTTCTGGTACTGCAGCTTTAGTAGCTGCAATCATGTACGGGAAAAGAAGAAGTAAATCAAATACACCACACAATGTACCTTTTGTTGTTGCTGGTGCAGCACTTTTGTGGGTTGGATGGTTCGGTTTTAATGCAGGTAGTGCATTAGGCGCAAATTCTGATGCAGCTTTAGCCTTTATAAATACAAACACAGCAGCAGCAGCAGCAGTTATTGGGTGGATTATAGCCGAGGCTACAACTAGAGGTGTGCCAACTGTTGTAGGAGCAGCTAGCGGTGCTATTGCTGGATTAGTTGCCATAACTCCTGCAGCGGGCTTTGTAGACCCTGTCTCATCAATATTTATTGGATTGGTTGCAGGTATATTATGTTGCTCAGCTTGCTCTCTTAAGAATAAGTTTAATTACGACGATACCTTGGATGTTGTAGGAATTCATGGAGTTGGAGGTCTTTGGGGCTGTATTGCTACAGGAATCTTTGCTTCAGCTGCGTATCAATTTGACGGCTTAATAATGGTTCAAATTAAATCAGCATTAGCAACGTTTGTCTTCGTTGGAATAGGTACTTTTATAATTTTATATATTGTTAATTTGCTCTTCGGTCTTAGAGTAGATGAAGAGTCTGAAAGTAAAGGCTTAGATCTCTCTGAGCATAGCGAATCAGCTTATACTGAATAATCACTACCTCCTTCAAAAACCCTTATTTTACAAACGAATAAGGGTTTTTTCTTTTTCGAGAGAAGGAAAACTCTAGTATCCATTGTTAATTTGAATTTGTACTCTTAGAAAATTTTTTCTATAATATATTTTATTGAACATTAAGGAGTCTGATATGAAATTCTTTACCTTTCTTAGCTTATTATTAATCTTAATTCCTAAGATTTCTTTTGCCTCTGTTCTTAATTCAGGAGATACTGCATGGATTTTAACCTCAACTGCTTTAGTTCTATTTATGACCTTACCCGGTCTGGCCTTGTTTTATGGAGGACTAGTTCGTTCAAGAAATGTATTATCTGTCCTGATGCACTGCATTGCAGTTGCATGTTTAATGTCAATCTTATGGGTAATTGCAGGTTACTCAATTGCTTTTGGAGATGGCTTAGCTCTTAATCAGTATTGGGGGGGGGATATCTAAATTTTTCTTAAGTGGAATTAACTCCGATAGTATGTCCGGAACTATACCAGAGACTGTATTTGTGGGTTTCCAAATGACTTTTGCTGTAATAACGCCTGCTTTAATAATTGGTGCATATGTTGAAAGAATTAAGTTTTCTTTTGTTCTTGTTTTTTCGGCTTTATGGATGCTTTTGTGTTATGCACCAGTAACACACTGGGTTTGGGGAGGAGGATTTTTAATGGACCTAGGTACTGTTGATCTTGCTGGTGGCCTGGTTGTTCATGAGACTGCTGGTCTTGCTGCATTAGTGATTGCATATTTTCTTGGTTCAAGAAACGATAAAAGTAATCCCCCACATAATCCTGCTTATGTGATGCTAGGTGCATCAATGCTATGGGTTGGCTGGTTTGGATTTAATGCTGGTTCACAGCTAGCTGCTAATGGTAACGCAGGAATGACTCTTTTAGTTACGCATCTTTCAGCTTCAGCAGCATCACTTTCTTGGGCAGGATATGAATATTTCAAATATGGCAAAGCGTCGCTGGTTGGTTTAGTGACTGGCACAATAGCTGGTCTTGCAACCATAACTCCTGCTTCTGGATCTGTATCTCCGATGGAAGCTATATTGATTGGATCTTTTGCTGGAGTAGTTTGTCAGGAAATGTGCTCAATTGTTAAGAATAAATTTAACTTAGATGATTCACTAGATGTTTTTGCTGTACATGGGTTTGGTGGGATATTAGGGACTCTTTCAATAGCTTTCTTTGGCTATGCTGGCTGGTATGAGCAGATTTCTGGAGTTTTAATCGTCGGCGTATATACATTAGTAATAACTTATTTGATTATAATTGCTTGTAAAGCCTTAGTACCTATAAGGGTGAAGAGCGATGATGAAGAAAACGGGTTAGATTTATCGGAGCATGGCGAGAAAGCATACAGCTTAAATAGTTAATATTTAAGTTATTTCTCGGAAAGCATCTTGCCTCCAACTCCCCACTGATTCCTAGGAACCTCGTCAATTTGAACATAAGTTGATGAAGCTGGCTTCCCGGCAACTCTTAGCATTGTGTTTGTTATATCAGTAACAATTTCCTTCCTTTGTTTTTGCGTAAGCTTCCCAGCAACTTTTACATTTATATATGGCATATCAGCATCCAAAGAGAACCATGAATTTTTTACCACAACAATGACAAACTTTATCGGCTTTAGATTCTTCAGAGTCATCTTTGTTTAGTCTTTCATGAACTACAGAAAAAAGCTTACTACCACAGTTAGGACATTCTTTATGATAAGCGGAAATTGGTTCAACTATTTTTATTTGTTCCACGAGATAATATTACAATAAAAAAAGCCCCTTAATCAAGGTTTCACCCCGTAAATTTTAACCTTGAAGGGGCTCTATTTAATGCTAACTAGATTTTCTTTTTTGTCACCATAATTTTCAAAGTTAAATAAAAAAATTTAAATGATTTATAATTATCATATGTATCAATGTAATAACTGTGGCCAGACTTCACCTCAAGAAGTAGGTAAGTGTTTCAATTGTGATGAATGGAATTCCTTTGAGATAGTTAAAGAAAATACCAAGAATGGGACTTCCAAGAATAGTTTGCCAGAAGTGGAACAGTTGAATAAAATTCAAGTTGATAAATCTGAAAGGTTTTCTACTCAAATATCTGAGATAGATAGGGTTTTGGGTGGTGGCATGATTCTGGGCTCTTCGATATTGATTGGAGGCGAACCAGGAATTGGGAAGTCTACTTTGGCTCTTCAGCTTTCACACTTAGCAAAAGAAGACTTTAAGGTTCTCTATATTTCTGGTGAGGAGTCTCTAAAACAGATTAAGATGCGAGCAGATAGATTAAAAGTCAACCCTGATGAACTATTCGTATTATCAGATAATAATTTGGACTCAATAGAGAACCAAGTTAGAAGCATTAGGCCAAAATTACTTATTGTGGATTCTATACATACAATTGAGAGTAAAAATCTAGAAAGTTTTCCTGGATCAATTAGTCAATTAAAAATATGCGCGCAAGACCTTTCTTCGCTGTCTAAAGAGTTAAATTTTACATTGATTCTTGTTGCGCACATAACTAAAGAAGGAACAATTGCTGGGCCTAAGTTGTTAGAGCATTTAGTTGACACTGTTTTATATTTCGAAAAAGTAGACTCAGATGACTTAAGAATTTTGAGAACTTCAAAGAATAGATTTGGAGCAACAGATGAGATTGGCATATTTAAGATGAAAGATACAGGGCTAGATGAAGTGAGAGACCCAGCAGGTTTATTTATTACAAAGGATCAAAAATCTTATTCGGGATCTATTATTTCTTCGTCTCATGAAGGGACAAGGCCAATTTTACTCGAGATTCAATCACTTGTTTCTAAACCAACACAGTCATTTGGGAAAAGGTATGTAAACGGGATTGATTTTAATAGAGCAGTAATGTTGGTGGCGATATTAGAGAAGCATTATAATATTAGACTTTCTGATAAAGATATTTTTATTAGTCTCACAAATGGAATGAAGGCAAAAGACACTTCAGTTGATTTAGGCGTTATAGCTTCAATCATCTCAAGCTTTGAGAATATAGCGATTCCAAGCACAATAGCTTTTATGGGTGAGGTTGGACTGAGCGGGGAGATAAAAAAGATAGCCAATATAGATAAAAGAGTGTCAGAGATTTCTCGCTTAGGTTTTGATAGTTGTGTTATACCATCAGATTCCGAGAAAAATATAAGTAAAAAGTTTAAAGGATTAAAGATAATATCGATTAGAAATATAAAAGAATTAAAAAGTTTTTTTTAGATTTTAATTAAAGGATTTATAAATGAAGATTGGAATATTTGATTCAGGAATCGGCGGTTTAACTGTTTTTAAGGAGGTATCTAAGAAGCTCCCCACTTTTGAGATTATTTATCTAGGAGACACTGCTCGATTGCCCTACGGAATTAAGTCTAAAAAAACTGTTGATAGCTATTCAATTAATAACGTTTCTTTCTTACAAGCCCAAGGCTGCGACATAATTGTTATTGCATGTAATACTGCTTCATCATATTCTACTAGTTTAATAAAGAAAAAGTTTAATTTACCAATTTTTGATGTTATTACGTCAGGTGTTGATTCTGCTATCAAGTCTTCTACTGCAAGATTAGGTGTTATAGGAACAACCTCAACTATTGAAAGCAATTCTTATGTGAATATTGTTAAAAAAAGAATTAATAAAATTAAGATTTTTACAAAAGCTTGCCCAATTTTTGTACCTATTATTGAGCAAGGATTATTCAGAAAGAAATATTACAAAGAGATAATTGAAGAAAACTTGCACGGATTAAGGAAAAAGAGAATCGACAGTCTTATATTGGGCTGCACACATTACCCTCTAATAAAGAAGGAAATTAAGAATTTTTTTGGGGACAAAGTTTTTTTAATAGATTCTGCTAGTGAGATTTCAACTTCTTTATATAATTATTTAAAAATAAATTACCCTGACGAGTTCAAGAATGAAAAAAAGAAGAGATCAGTCTTTTTAACCGATAAATCATCATATTTTAATTCAGTTATTAAGAAAGTTTTTAAGAATTTAGATTTTAATATTAAATTAATCGATATAAAGTGAAGCCTTAAGTCGACCTCACTTTATATATTATTCTTTAAGAAAGTTTTTTGAATTCTTCGGTTAGGGCAGGGAGGACTTCGAAAAGATCTCCACAGATACCATAGTCACATTTTTGGAAAATAGGAGCATCAGGATCTTTGTTGATAGCAACTATTACCTTAGATGAACCCATTCCAGCGTAATGTTGAACTGACCCAGATATTCCAACAGCTACATACAGATTGGGAGCCACAACTTTACCTGTTTGACCTACTTGCATTTCGTATGGAACATATCCTGAATCAACAGCAGCTCTAGATGCACCAGCACCAGCTCCTATGCTGTCCGCAACATCATATATAAGCTTAAAGTTATCTCCGTTAGCCATTCCTCTACCGCCAGAAACAATCTTGTCGGCCTCTGTTAACTCAGGCCTATCCTTTGGAACTAACTTTGTCTCAAGTATTTTTATATTATCTTCAGTGGCAACTTCAGGATTCTCTGTTACAACCTCGCCAGAAGCGCTATTTTCAGTGGCCTTGAAAGTATTCGGCCTAACAGTAGCGATCATTGGCTTAACATCGTGAAAAGTCATACCAGAAATAGACTTACCTGAGTACCTATATCTCTTAATTTGTAGAGTTGATGAAGAACTAATATCTAAATCTACTGCGTCAAAAATTAAACCAGCCGATGTTTTAGAAGCTACTCTAGGAAGAAAATCTTGGTTGTGTAAAGTATTTCCACCTAAAATAATATCCGGGCTATGTTTTTTAATTACCTCTGAGAAAGCCGCCGCATAAGCTGCAGGATTAAAATCTTTAAGAGCAGGACTTTCAACTTTGTAAATTTTCTCTGCACCAAATTTCGAAAGATCACTTTCAATGGAACCTGCGTTCTCACCAACATAAACTGCTGCAACTGTGGCACTATTTTTTTCTTTAAGTTTGACTGCAGCTGTTAAAACCTCATATGTAACATTTCTTACTGTGCCTTCCGCTGTTGTATCTACTAATACCCAAATTTCACTCATTTTTATCTCCTTAGATTATTTTTGCTTCTTCTCTTAAAAGTTTAGCTAAGTCTTCAGCAGCTTTTTGAACTTCACCACCTTCAACTACATCAGATCCAGAACCTTTTAATATATTAAGACTTCTGTTGATCACGGGAATTTCAATATTGTCAACTTTGTATCTTGAACCGGCTGATCCAAGTCCTTCCTTTGTTAGGCCTAGTTCTTCAAGATTGATTGCATCAATTGCAACTTCTTCAAGTGGCTTTTTCTTAGCCTTCATTATCCCAGGCAGTGAAGCATAACGTGGCTCGTTTAGACCTCTTTCGCAAGTCACTAAGGCTGGAAATGAAAGTTCTACAATCCTTTGGCCGCCTTCAATTTCGGATTGAACTTTAATAGTTTTAGCGCCCTCGTCTACATCAACTTTGGATGCAATTGTTGCTTGAGGGATATTTAATTCCTCAGCTATTTGGACGGCAACTTGTCCAGATTCTTCATCAATCCACTTCTTACCAGAGAGTATTAAGTCTACGTCTCCGATTTCTTTTATTTTCGATGATATTACTTTTGCTAGCGCATAAGAGTCCATCTCGCCAAAACTTTCATCTTTAATATGTATCGCACTATCACCACCCATAGCTAGTGCAGTTCTTATCGCCTCTATAGTTCTATCTGGACCAACTCCTAAGATGACAACCTCTGCGCCATTATTTTCTTTTAGTTTAACTGCTTCTTCCACAGCAAATTCATCAAAAGGATTTAGTATCCATTTTAGTTCGTTTGACTCTATTCCATTACCTGCAGAATTAGAAGTTATTTTTGCTTCTGTATCAGGTGTTTGTCTTACAATTACTAAGATTTTCATTCTATAGCCTCCATTTCTTAAATAAAAAAAACATAAAATTGTTTACCAAGATATGCTTCTTGTCAAGATTGAAAATTTATGATTACATCTTTTTTCTATCAGATAATGATTTTGCTAGAGTGTTTTTGTCAGTATAGTTAACCTCGGAACCTATTGGTATTCCTATAGCAATTCTTGATATTAATGGACAATGATCTTTTATTTTCTCGTGTATATATTGAGCAGTGAACTCTCCATCGCTAGTTGGATCAGTCGCTAAAATTATTTCTTTAAAGCTACTATTCTGAATTCTATTTATTAAATGGTCAATTTTAAGATCTTCTGGGTTAATACCTTGTGATATAGACAAGAGGCCTTGTAATATATGATATTGACCATTGTATTCACCGCTATTTTCTATAGATATTAAATCTATCGTGTTTTCTACAACACATAAGATTTTCTGATCTCTGGAGCTATCAGAGCAACTACACTCATTATCAAATGTAAAATCATTACAAGTAGGGCAGGTCGTTACTTTTCTTCTTGCATCAACTAGGGACTTGGCTATTTCGACACTCAGACTTGAGGGTTTCTTCATTAAATATAGAGCAAGTCGTGAAGCTGTAGTTTTTCCGATCCCAGGTAGCTTGGATAAAGACTCAATTAATCTAACAATTTCGTTGGATAGGTAATTTTTATTCATTTTTAGAGGAACCCAGGAGGAATTCCTAATGATGCAGCAGCACCAGACATTTCAAGTTTAACACTATCTTTGCCTTTAGTTAGAGCTTCATTCACTGCTGCTTGGATTAAATCTTGCATCATTTCTTTGTCTTCAGATGCAATTATTTCATCTTCTATCTGTATGCTTATTATTTCACCGTTACATTTTGCTGCAACTTTAACCGCACCACCACCAGAGGATACTTCGATAATTTTTTGGCCAGCCTCATTTTCAAGCTTGTCCATTTGCTCTTTCATTTTATTGGCTTGTTTCATCATTTTCTTCATATTCATGTTATTTGGCATCTGCATTTTAGTTATCCTTCTCTATGTCCAATACTCTACAATCAAAAGTATTAAACAAGTTTTTCATAGTTTCTGATTCGTATAGTTTATCTTTTTTTTCACTGAATTTAAAATTATCGTCAATGTTCTTACTACCTTCTTCCTGAACAAACTCAATTTCTATAGCGCAATCGAATCTAAAAATATCAACTATAAGATTCTTAATTTCATTTTTTTTCTCATCTTGGGATAGTATTTCGTAAAAAATCTCATTTTGAGTTTTAATTGAAATTACCTCGTTTACTTGTTCAAACGAACAGTCTTTAAGTAACTTTAGGTTTTGATTATCAATGGAACCTAGTTCTTTTAAGAATTCATCAGAATTAAAAGACTCAATATTAATTTTCACTTTTTTTTTTGATGATGATGGTTTCTGCGGAATCTTACTTTCAAGGCTTTCTTCTTTAGCAGGTCGAATAGATTCTCCAGATCCACCAGTTTGCTCATCGTCTTTTATTACTTCTTCAAGGTCAATATAATTTGAAATAATACATAATTTGATTAAGTTAGATTCAACTAAAAATTTAATATTCTCAGTTTTAGAACATAAGTCATACAATTTAATCAGCTGATCAAACAAGTTTTCTAGTAAGCTTAAATCATATAAGTTGAAGACATCGATTTCTTTCTGGTCTAAATTATATATTTCATCTACAGAATCTTCTAAGCCTAGTCGATAATATATTGATGATCTAAAATAGTTTAACAGCGAATGTATAAATTTCTTTGAGTCATAACCGTTATCATAGATATTGTTATAACTACCTAACGATGCTTTTGTATTTCCAGAAAGAAGATTCTTAGATATTTCAAACAAAATTTGCTTGCTGGTTACCCCCAATATTATATTAGAGTTTTCTATATCTATTTTTTTATTAAGCGAGGCACTAAGTTGCTCAAGTATTCCTAATGAATCTCTAGCTGACCCAGTAGATTCATCTGCAATTAAACTCCTGGATTCTTTATCTATTGTTATCCCTTCTTTCTTGCAAATAGCCCCTATATGATTAGACAGTGTCTCTTTTTTTAGAGATTTGAAGTTTATCGTTTGGCATCTTGAAAGAATAGTTGCAGGAATCTTTTCAACTTCAGTTGTTGCAAGAATAAAAATAGTATTTTCATTAGGCTCTTCTAATGTTTTTAGTAATGCATTAAAAGCTGATTTTGAAAGCATATGAACTTCATCAATAATAAAAACTTTATACTGGCATTTAATAGAGGTGTAATTAGAGCTATCTATTATACTTCTAATTTGATCTACGCCATTATTAGACGCTGCATCAATCTCAATAACATCTAAAGATTTGTTCTCATCAATCTCCGAACAAGTAATACAGTCTTTGCACTTTTTGCTATTTTTAAGGTCTTCACAATTTATAGTTTTTGCAAATATTCTTGCTAAGGAAGTTTTGCCAACCCCTCTTGATCCGCAGAAAAGGAGTGCATGAGGAATCATTCCACTTTGAATAAAACTGTTTAAAATTGTTAAAGCATTATCTTGACCTATCACCTCTTTGAATGATTTTGGTCTATATTTTCTTGATAAAACTAAATGCGACATCTAAATCCTTTTTCTGGCCGACTAACCAATCAAGATACCCAATCCTAATTGCTACCGTTGCTACATTTCTGTCCTGGCGGAGTTTACAATAGACTGCCATCAAAACGGTTAGCCAGCTTAATTCTTCGGAGAGTGTGGGATTCGAACCCACGAGAGGTTTGATCCTCTACACGCTTTCCAAGCGTGCGCCTTCGGCCACTCGGCCAACTCTCCAACAAAATAATATTAACATTTTCAAAACTCATTATCCTAAACATTTTATTTAATTTTTCATTCAGTTAATATTGTGTTTAATATGAAGAAATGGATTATCGAAAAAAAGAAGCTATTAAAAGATCTTAAGATTTTTAATCTTTTTGAGTATAAAATGAATTCTCCTTACGAAGAAGTAGCCTCAAAAAGGTATAATTTTTATGTTTTTGAATCATTAGATTGGATCAACATACTTCCCATAACTAAAGAAAAGAAAGTCGTGTTTGTTGAACAGTACAGGCCAGGAACTGACTCCATAACACTAGAGCTTCCAGGAGGAATGGCAGATCTAAATGAAAAACCAATAAATTCTGCAAAAAGAGAATTGTTAGAGGAAACTGGGTTCTCGTCTAATGATTGGTCCAAAATAGGGTGGGTACATCCTAACCCAGCAATTTTAAATAACATATGTCATACTTTTATTGCATTAAATGTTTAAGAGGTAGCCAAACCAATGAATTCAGGCAGTGAATTTACAAATGTCAGACTTGTAGACCTTCAAGATTTAGATAAGCTTGTAATTGAAGGTAAGATTACTCATTCTCTTGTTATAAATGCAATTTATTGGTATAAAATCTTTGATAGTAACAAGTAAATTTAATGGGCGAATGGCGGAACTGGTAGACGCGGCGGCCTCAAAAGCCGCTGGATTTAGGTCCTTAAGGGTTCGAGTCCCTTTTCGCCTAGGGAATCAATTCTATGGATATTAAACTTTTTTTAAATGCTAAGTTTTTAAAATTTATTTTCTTTTCATTAAATGGCAGAATAAGCAGAAGAGCGTGGTGGTATTCTCAAGCATTCATTGTTTTAGTTGGCATTGTAGTTCTTTTCTTGGGAACAGGCATTGCAACAAGTATCGGTTTGGATAAATCTTCATCTGAGAGACTTATAAGTTTTTTAATTATTTTGATATCTGCAATTGGGATATTTCCTGATGCTAAGAGGCTGCAAGATAGGACCATTAATGGACTACTAGCACTTTTTCCGTATGTATTAAGCATACCTCTTCAGTTTCATTTTGTTCCTGAGTTCCTAATGAAGTTCTATATATTTGCGATGTGGGGACTTAAAGCTTATATCTTTGTTAATACTGGGGTACTTGGAAGCCATAAAGGTTCGAACAAGTATGGTGAGACAGAGGTTTTTGATTCAGATAGCTTTAAAGATAAAAAAGATTAATATCTAGGCATCTTGTCATCAAAGATGCTGGCCCAAGCATCAATTCCGCCGGCTAAATTTCTAACTTTTTTGAAACCCATACCTTTAAGAATTCTTGCCGCTTGAAGGCTTCTCATTCCATGATGACAGTAAACAATAATGTCATCAGCGCTATCAAGCTCATTAGCCCTAGAGGTAATTTCACCTAGTGGAATGAGTGTAGAATTTTCTAAGTTACAAATTTCATATTCTCCGGGTTCTCTTACATCAAGTAGTGTAATTTTCTGATTAGAATCATTCATTTTTTTTAAATCTTCCACTGTTACTTCAAATTCATCTTCAGTATCAGATGCAGTATTTATGCCACAAAATTCTTGATAATCTATCAATCCAGTTATTTCAGGGGTTTCCGGATTTTTTCTTAGCTTAATTTCTCTGAATGTCATCTTTAATGAATCGTAAAGCATTAGTCTGCCACTAAGGGTTTCTCCTACACCAAGGATTATCTTTACTGTCTCAGTTGCTTGAATTACACCAATAATTCCAGGGAGTATTCCTAGTACACCACCCTCTGCACACGAAGGTACCATCCCCGGTGGAGGAGGTTCAGGATACAAGTCTCTATAATGTGGGCCACCTTTATAGTTAAAAACTGTGGCTTGACCCTCAAATCTGAAAATACTTCCGTACACATTGGGTTTATTAAGAAGAACGCAAGCATCATTAACTAAATATCTAGTAGCAAAATTATCAGTACCATCAACAATTACATCATAGTCTTTAAATAAGTCCAAAGCATTTTCAGAAGTTAAACGAAGATTATAAGTATTTATATTGATATCAGAATTCAGCTCCATAAGCCTTATTTTGGCAGACTCAACTTTCAATTCACCAATTCTTTCTTCAGAATGAAGGATCTGTCTCTGTAGATTACTTAAGTCAACAACATCATCATCGACTATTCCAAGGGTCCCAATACCAGCAGAAGCTAAATATAAAGCCAAAGGAGAGCCTAAGCCACCTGCACCAATACATAAAACCTTGGCGGCAGCAAGTTTTTCTTGTCCACCTACACCAACCTCAGGCATTATTAAGTGTCTACTATATCTTCCTATCTGATTCTTAGTTAAACTCAAAAAACTATCCTTAATATTAAAAAACTTAAGATTAGAAAATATAGCATAAAATAGAAATTTTGAAATAAAATAGTTTTTTTGTGAAAATAAACTACAAAAGTTGTTATTTGATTATTAATTAAGTAAAATCGTCTTACAAAAATCAATAAAATAGGGTAATATATTTCATGAAAGAAACAACAATTAAAATTAGTGTAACCCAAGATGGTTTACTACCTGAAGAAGTAACTCTTCTGGGTAAAATTTTTATTCCTGCAATTCAGAAACAAATTTTAAGATCATGTGGCTTTGAGCAGATAGATGCTTCTACTTCAACTTATGCTGGAGTTATTCCTATGAAGATTACAGCTAATTCTAAAATGCAAGAAGTTGAGTTTGAGATTGGTGCTATACCTGATTTCAGAAAAAAAGTAGTTGAGTTTGTTAAATTGACTAGTCTTCAAGATTTTGTAGAACCAGAGATTAAAGAAATTGAGGAACCAAAGAAAAAAACAAAGAAGACTAAGAAAGAAGAAAGAGAAGAAAAAAAATCCGCTAAAGAAAAGAAGAAAAAGCCTTTAAGTGCTAGCCCTTTAAAGTCTAGAGCAAAATCAAAAGTCGAAGCAAAAAAAGTAGCTAAGAAAAAAGTTGTCACTAAATTAGCAAAACCTAAAAAGGCTACTAAAGCCAAAAAAGTTGAAAAACCTAAGAAGGTTGCCAAGAAGGTTACTAAGAAGGTAGCTAAGCAAACAAAGGTTAGCTTAAAGAAGAAGGAAGTAAAATCTAAAAGTAAAACAAAGAGGGCTAAAAAATAATTAAAGATACTAGTAAGATTAAAGAGTCATTAACTTTCGATGATGTTCTATTAATTCCATCATATTCTGAAATAATGCCCTATGCCGTCACAGTTAAAACTAGAATTACAAAGAAGATCAGCTTGAATATTCCAGTTATAAGCGCTGCAATGGATACAGTTACTGAAGCAAGGACAGCTATTGCCATGGCTCAAGAGGGCGGACTTGGTGTAATTCATAAAAACATGAGCATTGAAAATCAATCAATTGAGGTAGAGAAAGTAAAAAAATATGAAGGTGGAATGATTATTCAGCCCCACACTATATCACCAGACTCAACTGGAAAAGAGGCACTGGAGATAATGACTTCTAAAAATTTTACTGGATTACCAGTTACGAAAGATAAGGGTGACCTGCTTGGTATAATAACTATGAGGGACCTTAGATATGAAAAAAACCTTCATTATAAAGTAAGCAATCTTATGACACAGAAAAAAGATTTGGTTGTTGTCGAAGCTGGAACAAGTCAGAAGGAAGCAAGAAGCTTGCTTAATAAATATAAAATAGAAAAGCTTCCTGTCGTTGATAAGAAGTTTAGACTTCAAGGTTTAATTACAATGAAAGATATTGAAAAAAGTAAGGAATTTCCTAATGCCTCAAAAGACAGAAATGGAAGACTTTTAGCCGCAGCTGCAATTGGTGTTGGAGTTGATATGCTAGATAGAGTTAAAAGCTTGGTAGATAAAGGGTTAGACATATTGTTTATAGATACTGCTCATGCACATTCCAAGAAAGTTCTAGACTCGTTAAAGATCATAAAGAA
>Ga0209252_1000635_pt1 | contig 26349 bp, 26 predicted proteins | sample SaaInlV_135m_DNA_3_FD_184673 | JGI IMG/M metagenome (GOLD analysis project Ga0209252, IMG submission 184673) | Marine microbial communities from expanding oxygen minimum zones in the Saanich Inlet - Saanich Inlet SI074_LV_100m_DNA (SPAdes) (version 2) | ecosystem: Environmental > Aquatic >... | reverse complement strand
AAAACATTTGGTGGTCGTGCTTCTGGCCCACTTCCATTACAAAATCTATTTACATTTGTAACAGAGACATTTAAGGGGGCTAAAGGACGTAAGCTGAATAGTCTAGAAGTACATGATATTATATGTATGATTGGTGACATTGTTGTTGTTGGTGGTGTGAGACGTAGTGCATTGATTGGTCTATCTAATCTAACTGACCACAGAATGCGTGATGCTAAGACAGGTCAATGGTATCTACCAGTACAAGACGGCGGAAATCCACATAGGATGTTAGCTAATAATTCAGTATGTTACACGGAGCAGCCCGATGCTAAAACTTTTTTGGAAGAATGGCTCAGTCTCGTTAAGTCGGGGTCTGGGGAGAGGGGGATCTTTAACCGCATTGCTGCACAAAATCAAGCCTCTCGTTGGGGAAGACGTAGTGCTGATCTTGATTACGGATGCAATCCATGCTCAGAAATTATACTACGAGATAAACAATTCTGTAACCTTACAGAGGTTGTTGTTAGACAATCAGATACATATAATGAACTCAAGAAGAAGATTGAACTGGCAACAATACTTGGAACATATCAATCAACCCTTACGGATTTCAAGTTCTTATCCGAAGAATGGAAGAAGAATACAGACGAAGAAAGGCTGCTAGGAGTTAGCCTGACAGGTATTATGGATAGCCCGTTACTGAATGGGGCTAAAGATGCGGTGCTACAACATAGGGAATTGGTACGGGGACTACCTACATTACTACAGGAGTTAAGAGATCATGCTAGGAAGGTTAATATTAAATGGGCTGAGAGACTTAACATACCTGTTTCTACTGCTATTACTTGCGTTAAGCCTTCTGGGACTGTTTCTCAGTTGTGTAACTCTGCTAGTGGGATTCATGCTAGGTTTGCCCCTTACTACATACGCCGTATTCAATTAGATAAGAAAGATCCAGTATGTCAATTCTTATTAGACAATGGATTTCCTCTAGTTGATTATGAAGCTAAGAAGGAAACAACAATGGTGGCTAGTTTCCCTATGAAAGCACCTGAAGGGGCAGTATGTAGGGGTAGCCAAACAGCAATAGAGCAGATGGAACTATGGTTGATGTATCAAGACGATTGGTGTGAACATAAGCCTAGTTGTACTGTGTACGTGAAGGAAGATGAATGGGTAGGGGTAGGCGCATGGGTCTGGGAGAGATTTGATCGCATCTCAGGAATAAGCTTTTTGCCCCATTCTGACCACGTATACCAACAAGCACCTTACGAGGACATTACGAAAGAACAATATGAGGAAATGCTTTCTAAAATGCCTACAGAGATTGATTGGAGTGCTATGATTGAGGATAAGGATAATACGGAAGCATCACAAACTCTTGCGTGTGTGGCAGGGGCTTGTGAGATCTAGGGCTGTAATTGATGCTGCCTTGGCAGAAGTTTCAACAAATACAGGTTGTATCCTTGAGTGCTTTCTGAATGAAGAAGGGAATGCGTGTGTTAGTTGTGGGCGAACTCTACAGGAGATAAAGGATGATGGAATTAGAGCAAGAGACAAACTTCAATCTAGAATTAAAGAAACAACTGATGCTTCTAGCAGCCCAGTTAAGAGATCTAGATGATGCTAATTTGGAAGAAGGAGTAATACTAAAGATAGAATATCCTGATGTACCTAATCTGTATTTTCAGATAGTGGTACAGGAGTTAGATGAGGATTCAGTTCTAGAAACCGAAATAGATAAGAGGGTACATTGATATGAAACTTGCAATAATAGGTAGTCGGTCATTAAAAGAAGAACAAATGGTGTGGGAAGTTATCCATACTTTTGTTACAGGTCACGCAGTTGAGGGAGTTCCCATTACCCTTATTTCAGGTGGCGCAGAGGGAATAGATGGATTCGCTAAGTCTTATGCTAGTAAATGGAGTATGGATCACGTAGAGTTCATCCCATACTTTAAACTAGACAGGGCTTCCACTTATTCAGCTAGACATTTCTTTATCCGTAATAAACAAATCATTGACAATGCGGATCGAGTGTTAGCAATATGGGACGGGGTTTCCAAGGGGACTGAGCATGGTATTAAATATTCTCAGAAGACAGGGAAACAAGTCATGGTTATAAAAAGGAATATAACTTAATCCCCACCCCTACGTTTCATCATATAGTTTTCTAGTTTAGCAAAGCGATCTTGTATTTCTTTATGATGTTGGAGTGCTTCACTTTTAAAGGAGTTAATAGCTTCTTTAAAGGTGAGTGCGCTAACATATTCTTCTGCAATTTTCAACTCTAATACAGCAAGTTTATCACAAGTAATTCTACCTTGCGCTCTACACTCTGTAATCTTTACTAATAAGAATCTACCAAACCATAGCCCTGCTGCTACTAATAGTCCTGCTGCTGCTACTAATAATTCAAAAAGCCACTCGGCATGATTTGCGTGTTCCATTATTATTATTTTCCTTTATTAGTTTCATAGGCTTCATTAAATTTTATTCTTATTTCTTTATCTTGTAAAACTTTTAGATTTGTGTGATGATATTTTCCATATAGGTGCATTGCTTTATCCATATCTCCATCTAACATACCTTGAAGAAATTCATCAGATCCTAGTTGTTTTTGAAGATTAATTAAAAACACTTCTTCTTGTTGAGAATAAGTTAATTTTCTAGGGTCATTATGTTTTTTTGCTTCTTTAACCCAACTTGGAATAACTTTGTCTTCATCCGTATATAAATTTATTAATCTTTGTAATCCTGTTTGAAATGCAGAACCTTTTTTCTTTTTATCCTTTGTTAACCTTTTAAATTGAAAATGTCCCGCAGCAGTTGAGGATTCATTATATTGATCCTCTCCTCCATTACTTTCAACAAGATGAACAGCCTTTATGAATTTCCTTAAATTTTCTTTAGCATTATTATCATTTGAACGATTACCCAATATTACACTTGCTCCCACCTTTGGTGGTTTGTTCGCTTTCTTTAGATTCTCTACTTCATCTGTCAAGTCTTTAGCATCCTCGAACCTCTCTATTGTAAGAGGTACTTGTTCTTCCCCATCTTCTAAGTAGATAGATTTACCTGCTTCTATACGATCTAATGCGTGTTTCTTTGCTTTCTCTTCTATTTCTTTAGGCAATGGTTTTCCTGTTCTAACTGACTCAAGAATTGCTTCCATATCTAAATCGGTGGTATAACCATTAACTGATGGAACATCAACTATCTTACCATCTATTGTTACCCCAACGGTATATTCAGTTACTTGAACTTCCTCTCCATCTTCCATTGTTACAGTGTGCTTCCCTGCTGCAAAGCCCTCACCTTTGTGTCCTTGAGTTGGATCATTCCTAACCCCATACCCTAAGTCTTTATTGTTATTTTTAACATAGATAGAAGTAGCAGTTATAACGTCCTCAGAGGTATCTTTTTTTTTTACCTGTCCCTCTGGTATAGGATCATAGGGCATCTTATCTATTTTGTCCAACGCTTCTAATAGTTGTTCCCTAGTGGGAGTGGGAGGTAGTTTCATTCCCTGAGTTTGCTCTTTAGGAGCAGAGGGCGAACTAGGCGTTTCTTTTACTAACCCAGTTAAGCTACTAAGATAAGGAACTGATTCCATAATATTATCTTTTAAGAAACTTTCGTCACCAGTACCAGTATTTTTATTATCTAATTTAGAAATAAGTTTAGTGAATTTCTGAAATCTTTCTGAATACATTGCATTCATATTGTCGGCTGCTGCTGCACTACCATCTATAAATTTATCTATAGATAAACTACGAAAACTAAGCCTACCGTTATTAATTGTAGTTTTAATCTCAATACCTTGTTTGCTAAGATTTTTTAATTCAATATTAATATCATCATCTATTTGCTTTATCCAGTTTCTAGCAGTATCCTCCACTTTCCCTTTAGCTGTGTTAGTTAAAGAAGATAAAAAAGCGGGATCATCACCTGCTATATACTCATCAAATAGTTTTTCCGTATTTTTAAAGGCAACTCCAGTTGGGTTTTTAAATCTTTCTGCATTTGCGGTTATGCTATTTAAACCATCCACTACTGCCTGACTTGTCATATCCCGTTTCCAATCAGGATTTTCAGAAAACATTTCCTCACCTCTACCCGATGCAAGAACTTGTTTTATTAACTTTGTTCCTTCAACAGCAGCATCTATATCATTGTCCTTATCACTTAGATCGTTGTTTGATTTTTTTAATACAGTAGATTCAACCACAGCTATGTTATTGCTCATAAATTCAAAAAACTTTCTTGCAATTTTCCTTGTTTCGTCAGTGGCGTTTTTTCCTGAAAGCATCTCTGTTGCGCCTCCAAATTCACGAAACATAGTCATCATAAAGACTGCTCTTTGTTGTGGTATACCAGTATCAACAAGAAATTTTCTAAAATCAGCATTGTTAATTATTTTTACACTATTCTCTAAACGCTTGCTTTTATCTGTTCCGTTGATTTTTGCTAGTGTAGCTGTCTTCGATGCTGTCAGTTGATTCTCAAACAGTGCTAAATTTTTAGCAACACTTTCATCTCCTGCTAGCGCACTTGCAGATAGTCTAGCCTGTGTTAGGGCAGCACTATATTCTTTCTCGATATTAGCTACTACCGCACCCTGCTCCTCTAGGGGTATATTATCAGGTAAATTTCCCCACTTCTGATTTATTCCTTCAAGCTCAAGCCATGTAAGATTGTCTAAATCTGAAAAACCATCTTCATTTTTTTTAAGCATTTTATTTCTGACTTCTATCTTCTCTGCTTCCTCTAATTTAGCATACGTTTGTAAATCGGCTGCTGCTCGTTGTGCGCTTCCTACAGTTCTGTTGTATGTCTGATTTTTTTCAAAGACTATAGGCCAATTAGTTTGTCCGTTTTTTAGTCGGGGTAGGCTAGCTTCTCTTTTTAAAAACTGTTCTGCTTCCTTTTTTTGGTTATATAATATATCTGCATTAACAGCATCTCTTTGTTTTTTTAATTGGTCTGTGTAGTCACTAACTCCTGAAATTTTGTGCATATAATTCATATCTGAAATAATTTCGTCTTGTAATGAAGGGTGTCTAGAGACAGCTTCCTTAACAATTTCATTCATCTTATTTTGATATTGTGATTCGCTTAACTTTCCCTGCACATGACCAAGACGCATTTTATCCATCTTTGCTTTTGTATTATCTCTAACTAGATTAATTGATGCTATTGCTTCAGTTCCAGTAATCTTTATCCCATCAGGAGTACTCCCACCGAGAGTTCTATATGCCTCTTCTTCATACCAATCTCCGATATTCCTCTCTTGAGCTAGTTCTCCCTCTTGCTTTTCTATTATAGAATCTCTTTGCTCATTAGGCATAAAGGAATCTATTGCTGCTGCTGCTTTTTGCTTAGTCTCCTCAAGCACCATTCCATCGTGCATTTCTTTTAGATAACCTATACCACTGGTAATTCCCTCCGTCCCAATCTGTATGGCATCTGCTCCCAAACTACTGTATTTTCTTTTTACTCCGTCATATACAGTATCAATTCTGTCAGCCTTGACTTTTAGTCGATTGTCAGTCGGTGCGCCAAATTGAGCAGCTTGTGTTTGTTTTTTCTTGTTATAATCTATTCTACTAGCCATGATTTATTTGCCTTCTTGTAAATATAGAGGTTCTGTCTCTGGATCTCTTACTAGTTCTAAGATTTTCTTGATTTCAGGCAGCGCAGGGTGCTTTATATCTTCTAATCCTGATAATGCTTTATGTAAAAGCTCACTAGTTGACCTCGTTTGATTTTTCAAAATAGAATTTACTATTGATTGACCTACATTATTTTGAGATTGTTTATCCATAGTCATAAAGTGATCCATTATATTTTCTCTACTTTGCCGACCAATGGTGGGAGCTACCATAGTTAAAAAAGATGATAGTTTACTTATATGAGCAGCTTTATCTTCTTTTAATTCTGCACCATTTTTTTGTTTTGAATAGACATTTTGTAGCAATGTATATACTTTTTTAGCTATTTCTTTTTCATTTTTACCAAGTTCCATCATATAATTACTTACTTCAAACATTTTATATTGTTTTTGATTTTCTCCACCAAACATCCCTTTATAAATAATATCAGCATAACTAGGTGCTAGACCAAGGCTTTTGCCTTTTGATGAAAGGTATTGTCTGGCTTCCATCATTACCAATGCTTTTTCCATATTGCCAAATATTGTGGCAGTCTCAAGAGCTTCTCTTAAAATAAATTCAAACTGTTCAGCAGTAGTTATGGGTTTTATATGTGTCCAACTTTTAATTTCATGGTAAGTTTTAAATAAAGATGCTCCCATGTGGAGAACAGGAAACCTTGGATTATCAGAAGGATTTCCATTTGTAAGTTTAAGAATCTCTGCTATTCCTGCAATATGGGGAAATCCATATTCAGCAACAGGTGAGATACTTTTACCAATCATCACTGTTGATGTACTATCATCCTTTTCTAAACCCATTTTAGACCTATACACACTAATTGCCAGATCATAAGACTTATTCATTATTGGATCTATTATTCCAGTTTCAAGTGCCATTCTCCACTTAGGATCGGAAACGAAAGGCGCACCCTCCTCATCATTTAAAAGATCATAAATAATAGCAGCTAATGTTCCTCCTACAAGACCTGCATCGCCGAATAGGATGATTCGTGCTAAAGCTAGTCTTGCCCTATCATCATCATTCATTATAGTTGCAGTATCTTGAAGCTGATTCATTGTTTGTTTCTGTATAATGGCTTGGAACTGTAAGAATGGTTTTAACCAGTTATGTTGATAATCATAAGAAGCACCCTTATTCATTGATCCAGAAAGTTTTAAACCTTCTGCTGCAATGATTGCTTTATTTTCTGGAGTTCTCCAATCTAATGTTGGATTCTTTCTTTGCCATAGATGCTTCGCCATTGTCAGATTACCCACTCTTTGTGTTAATTCGGCAGGATCATAACCTACTTTTCTAGCAGCGCGGGGAGCGAATAATCCTACTTTATTTATATATTTTAATCCAAGATCTGTATAATCTTCTACAAGCATATTTTTAGCATCATTACTCATATCACTAACATAAGCATGGGAATCAAATCCTGATAACAAACCAGACTCCTCAAACCATGCCATTGTCTCATCAAATTCCTGATCTGACAATCCAGAACCTCGTCTAGCGTGGTACATTATTAAGCGCGATATTGGCCCCAAATCATGTGAAGTAGCCGTAAGAGCTAGTCTAAAGGACATCATTTGAGCCATAGTTTTTCCCCACTGATTAGGGAATAGTGAGTGCATCACTAGCATTTCTGCGGGTTGAATCATATATTGTCGCAGAATATTCATTGAAATCATATTCATTGTAACGAACTGCGTTGCCCATTTATAAGGGATATTACCTTGTCTAGATAAAAGATATAATTTATCTACCATCCCCTTTGATTCTTTATGAAACATTTTACTTATATTCTCAGGGACAATTAATCTCTCTGCTGAATTAGCCACACTATGCCACCATCTATTCCATCTAAAATCTCCTGCTTGTTGAATTTGATTGAACCTTTGGTTATATTTAAAATAAGCCTGTGCTTCCTGTAATCTAATCTGATTTTCTTTAGTGTTAGGTGTGGGAGGAATAAGTTCTTCTATAAAATCTGGCATTTCATTTACATAATGGGACGGAATCATGTCTCCAAAATTCTGAATAAACGACTCTTTTATTGCAAGACCATGATCCCCATGGGCAGCGTGTTTTGCTAAAGTACGATAGCTATCTGTAATAGAAACCCATCTATCTTCATTTCTAGCAAATCCCTTTAAAGAAAGCATCTTTTCTCGTTTTCTTTTCGCATGAAGACGTTCAGATTTTTTAAGTCTATAAAGATCTTCTATTTTTCTCATAGATACCGAACCAGTATCTTCCCTTGGTACTAATATCATATTAGGATAGTCTTTTATATATCTATATATAAATTCATCAGCATCCGCCTTTGTACGGAATCCTCCTAATGTTGTCTTAATTTTATATAAAGCAGCATGACTAGTTACTAGTTTTCCATCCATAATTGCTTTTTCAGGGAAAGCATCAACAAAGTAATTTTCTTTAACTGCTCTAGGAGAGTAGCCATCTATTTCGTCTAGGATAAATTCAGGTAAATAATTAAATTTAAGATTTCCATCTTGTTTTACCACACCATATTTATATGTACGAACAAGTTGACCTGCATCAGTTTTATCTATCTTAATATCTTCATTTAATTTAACTATAATTTTATTCTCTGCATCAAAAGCTTCTTTATTATATTCAACAGCTAAGTTCCTATCATAATCCCATAACATAGTGTTGCCCTTACCTTCACGAGCTAACAACGATGATATATCATTTGGTTGTAACTGCTTAGTTACCACACCCAGTAGTTCGTCTACTTTTCCATCTTTTTCATTTACTCTCCACAAAGCTTCCATACCTTGATATGCAAGTTTATTTCTATATTCTCTGTTATCAAAAAGATATTCAATCTTTACTGCTCTCCGCCATATTTGATGAGTTGCATGAAGACGTTCTAATGCGGGTACTCCAAGGTGAGGAAACATTACAGACAAACTTTTCATATCATAAAAAGCACCGTCAGTCCTTAAATGTGCATTCTGTTCTGCATGATTTATTACTTCATCTAACTCTCTATTATATTTTTTATTTTTAAGAAGAGCCTCATTAAGATTTTTTGTTAAGTTTGTAAATATTGCTCGTTCTATTTCCTGATTGACTATTCCTGCATTTTCCATCGGTGGATTTAATCTTCCAACTTTTGAAATATTGTCAAACCACGTACTTCGAGCCAAATCAGTAACATCTTTTTTTATTGGCCCAATACCCATACCTATCTTTTGTACGTGTGTATCAGTTAAACTTACTGGTTCATATAGTTGTTTCCAATTCCATGCGACAACATATCCCCCACCCTTTGGAATAACTTCAAGGGTACTTTCTATAGGGACTTGTCCTCTTTCAATTCTTTTCTCTAATGTTATTAAGAATCTCTTTGCACCAAGTTCAGTGGGAAATGGTAATTGTTTAGTTGTACCATATAAATCTGTTCCCTCTGAAACATTATTATTAATATTTACTCCACCAAGGTAACTATTAGCAGGAAGCATATTACCCTTAACTATAAGTTCTCTTTTAATGTCAAATACCGCAGCTACATCTGCATTACGCTTAGTTACATTTATAAAAAAAGGATCATATTGGGTGGATGTAAAAGCCCATTCTGCCTGTTCCGCCATATTTCCACCAACTTCATTCATCTCGTTTATTATTTCAGGACTAAGCTGATTATCAGTTGGGTGTGGCCTATGTATCCTAGCAAGTGCCATGGATTTCCAAACACCATGTATATCTCTTCCGCCTGACATTTCTTTAGTTAGTTTGCCTGTACTATCCTTCTTTATATTTTCAGCTATTATCTTTCTTGCTTCAAGAGGATTAGCTACATTCATAGTTTCATATATACTATTATGAGGCACATCCATATCAGGCATACGTTTATCAAAGCTATTTGTATTGCGACCAAAAATGCCGCCAATAATAATACCCGCCAGTGCGTTAATTGACATATTCATTACATCAAATTGAGGCTGTCTGAGAGCAGGATAAGCTTCTAATATGTAATTCTGCATTGCTGTATTCATTTCACCAAGGGTTACATTTATCCCACCATTCCATAACATACGAGAAATTATTGTGCTTGCGCGAATAATAGGTACTGTAAAGTCAACACCCGTGGTAACTGCTTGAGCTAATGAAGCTTTTAATGCTGTATCATAATCTACACCCTCATAATCTAATTCAGAAAATCTAGATGTACCATCTATTACTGCTGCTATAAAGGCAGCGGTAGCTATAGGAACAATAAATCCGCCCGTGAATAACGCAAGACTAGCAGGTGCTATTATCCCTGTCATGTGACCCAATGCTGAAGCTACTCTATACTCTTCTTGAGTTTTACGAAACTCTATCATTCCTGCATCATATTCTGCTTTAGAACCACCTAATATTTGAAGCTCTGATCCATCCCATACATGGTCAATCCCCTCAAAGAAAGCAGAGATATGTCCTCGTACACCTCTTTTGCTTACGTCTTCATCCAGTATTCTATCATAATGTGTGAGGACTCTCTGAGGCATCTGTGTTTGTACTATATTTTGAGATTCCCTTAAACTAGAAGGTAAATTAGGATTTGGTTTAGATAGTTTATTTATATAGTTTTCTTTTAAACTTGATGGTAAGTATCCACCACGACTATGTCTTGTTAGTACCTTTTTCTTAGCATCAGAATTAACAGTGGGATCAGCCATAAAAGACTCCATAACTGTTATTCTTTCCTCTTCATTTATTACTGCTGCTTGTGACTCTGCTTTTGTTACTATATCACTTTTTCCATCATTGATTAGTTGGGTAACTGATTGATTTTTATCGCTTTCAATGTTATCTCCTCCACCTAATTGACTAAGGGCGAAAAAAGTTTCTTGGTTAGCTTGCTCTTGTGTCTTAGCAGGTAACGGCTTTGCCTCTGGAGGAGGTATTCTATTATTTTCTGCTTCCAATCGGTACTCTTGTACTGTCTGCTGTGCTTCATCAGGAGCAGGAATCCTAAAAGGAGTAACATTACTCTTTTTATCAATAGTAGGTAAAGCATCTTCTTGAATAGGAAATTGCTCTACTTTCCCTTCCTGATTTGTAAGACCAGTATCAGCCCCACCCTCTGGCTCTATATATTCTACTACTATTTCTCTTTCTTTTGTACCTATGACCATGAATATGCACCACTTTTAATATTCGCACCAAACTGTTCCATTCCCCCGCCCGCTGACACTGCTGCTCCTGCTATTGAAGTTACTCCTTGGAATATGCTTTGAAGATTTCTTGTATTCCGTCCAATTTTATCATATTTATTTGAATACTGGGCAGATAAACTAGATAAGCGACTAAGTTCATCAGCAAAACCACCTCTTAAATTAGTATTACCTTGCTCTCGTCCTGTTGTCGTGGATAGACTAGATATTGCTCCCATAACACCAGACGTAGAACCACCTACTCCCGCAAGCACACTTTCATTTCTGATCTGTCCCTCGATTCTGCGCTTCTCTCGTAACTGGGCCATTCTTGCCCTAGCTGCATCTATTTTATCTCTCTTTTGTGCAACTCGTCTCGCCTCTTGTTCAGCAGCGAATTTCTTCTTTGCTATCCTGTTTTGCTTATCCGCACCCGATGCAGAAACAGCAGTACTTGCAGCAACTCCGCCCGCAGCAACCACCACTCCTGCTAATAGTATACCCTCCATTAGTCCCATTGTGGGCATTATAAATTCTCCTTGTTAAGTGAATACATTACTTGGTCTTCCATAGTTCCATCATATAAAAAACTATTTGTTAAGTTACCTTCTTTTTTAAAGCCACATTTTTGTGCTAGTTTTATTACTAATCTATTATGAACAGGAATTAGAGCAAATACTTTTTTTATCTTAGGTATAGAAGCAAATCCCACCCTTAATGCTTCTCTTGAAAAAGCTAATGTATGACCTCTTTCTTTCTTTATTACTGGTGATATATGTATTTGATAACATTCGTAAGATATAGGCACTAAAACTATTTGCCCTATAGCTAGATCATCCTTTCTCATAACTATTATAATGGTAGGAATTGAACCCCCATCATGTAAATCTACATAGAATGTCAAGGTCTTGCAGGTGCTTCCATTAATACAGCCCATCCTAGAAGTTTACAATCTTTTCCTGTTTCAGATTCTATTCTCAATGAAAGTGATTTACCATTTCCTCTTAATTTACTTTTCGTTACAATTATATTCTTACCATAATCAAATATATCTGATGCACCTGTAGGAATGTAGTTTCTCTTATATCTATATGTTTGGAAAGCTGTACCCCACTTGCCACTATTAATACTATCTGCCCAATCCCATTGTGCTTGTACCAGACAACCTGATGGATTGTCAGGCATTAAAGCACCCCCTACGTCAGTAAACCCATCCTCTGTCCTATCAAAGTACATGAATAAATAAGGAACATACTTTTTCCTCATTAAGTCACCAAATATATCGTATCCTGTTATAAGATAACTAGAATAATCTACTCCCGCAGTATTTTCTGTATACCAATCTAGGAAGGAAGTATTACTATACCTTCCTATTGTAATATCTGTACCTGCTGATACTAGAAAAGCATATGTAGTTCGTCTGTTAGACCTAAGAGAGGTTGTAACAGTAACTCCTACAGTGGCAGCTAGTACTACATCTGTACCTACAATAACATCTTCAGTACTATCCGTAGACGTAAATCTAGGAAGTGGTATATAATCTGCTATAAAAGGACTGCCACTTGCTAGTGGACTAATTGTATTAGGATAGAAAGATTTTAATGTTAAGTCAAGTACAAGTTCTTTATTATATTTATTTATGTAATTATTAGTGGCATAGTCTTCATCATCATTATATAGCCATCTAATTCTATTTTCTTGTTCTTCATACATCCCAACTGCATTTTGTATTGCTATATTAGATATATTATTATAAAGACCCTGAATAGTTGTCAAAGTTATTGATTCTGATTGATACCTACCTGTAGTATTGTCTTGGGTTAGGATAAAAATACCCGATCTTGACCAGTAAGCTACTGATCCATTTACTTCTATAATACTTCTAGGACTTTCTGTTCCTATAGAAGTTACTTTGGATGCTTGGAATGAGGTAGCTTTAAATCCGCCCAAATCACCAAAGATTTCCCATACGCCATTTTCTGCAAATACTAATAATGAAGACTTAGTAGAAACAAGTTTAACTACCTTAGTAATATCTGGCAGTTGAATAGTTCCCCCATCTGTATCTATAATATCACTAATTTCTGGTGATGTAGGGTCTGCTGACATATAGCATTTATCTAAAGCATCAGTAGAGGTTGCTACTTGTGTAAAAAATACAAAGCCAGAATAAAAAGGAGATTTGGAATCACCGCTTTCTACAGATGAAGAGACTCCTGAATAAAATACTCTACCCGCATAAGTAGCTACAGTAGTTAAATTACCCGTTTCTTTATCCGTAGGTAAGGAAGCAATACCACTTTCAGTTACTCTAGAAGCACCACGATGGAGAGCATCAATAACATAATGTCCTTTACCTGCGGGAGCATTATCTTGAAAAGCCCTATCCATAATAGTAGGATTATACTTTTCAAAAGTAGCTGAATCTGTAGTATCTGCCTCTTTACCAAAACTCCAAACATCAGAATTGCTAGGATATTCAGCGAGAGTTGTAAATGTACAATTGATTGCATCTGAACCACAAGTAGATACAATTTTAGGAGACCATCCTTGATTTCTTAAATTATAAAAATGTTCATCAGAAAGAGTTGTAGGTCTGAAATCATCAGCTAAACCATCATCTATTCCCCACACATCTCTTATTTTTAGAGTAAGAGTTGACTGAGTAACTGCCTCAGTTACTCTATTATAAGTTAGTAATATAGGGTCATCTATATCAGCAGAAACCAGTACAACATTATTATTAATAGTTGTAACCTGTATATCTGAATTAGCAAGTCCTGTTATTGTTATAGGATTGCCACTATTAAGATATTCAGTAGTAGGAGATACATTTAATAAATTAATAAACCAAAGTTTATTAAAAGATCGTATAATACCTACCACTTTAGATGTATCACCATCAGGACTATTCCAATGATGTAGGCTTTGTCTCGATCCCGCCAATACAGTTTCAGTAAGTCCCGTAGCTTTCTTTACATAGTTAGTTTCATAATCTACTCCTAATCTACGCAAACGTCTACCCGTCCGTTCTAGGACAAAGTTGTCTTCATCTACAGAGGCACTTTCTGGAAAGGTTAAAGCAGTCGCTTCAGTAATTAACCCTCTGACAAAGTTATTATGTTGTTTCTCTGAACTAGCCTTTGCCATGACTACTTATCTATTTCCAATCCTTTTACTGCTTCTTTTTTAGCTCTCCACATATTAAATGCTTTCTTAGCCATATCTTCTGCCGTAAATAATCCCTGTAATTCTTGGGGAATCTCTCCACCACTATTCCATTTAAAAGCTAGTAAAGGCGATTTAGGATCTACGCCCAAGTGAAGTTCTTTTCCTGCTGCTGTTGTGTACATTAACATTAGTATTTTTTCCCCTTTCTTCCAAAACCTGCGAAGTCAATTCCATTACTTACTCTGAATGCCTCTTGAGACATTCTTCTTCTTTGTATTACTGATTGTTGCGCTGCAATTGGATTCTCACTTTGTTTCAATATTACAAAACTTGCAGTCTTTGCATCCGCTAAAAGATAGCTAAATGCTTGTGATGGTAAATCAGGAGTAAAAGTATTAGTAGCAGACCATGTAGGCTGTACTTTACCAAAACATTGTGATTTACTTTGTTGCATATTAGTAGTATCTATAGCTGAATCATAAGAATCAAAGATTAAATACTCATCATCAAATGATGTATAAAAAGTAGCAGCAGCATCATTATTAATATTTAGAGAAACTCCAGTAGCATCTACAACAACATCTACAGTTGCATCATCGCTTTTCCTTACTGCTATTAAATCTACAAATTCTTTAGGAGTTTTATATTTTATATCTATATATTTATCAAATGTATCTGCTGCTGTCTTAGTATTATATTTAACCCATTCAATGTCAATAGCATTATCTGGTATTTTCATGTGAGTAGGTCTAGCAGCAGTAGCAGCCTCTAGTCGGATAAACTTTTTTAATTGAGGCCAATCTTTCCCATCAATTAGATTATAGTATGATGTTTTTATTATTTGAGCTACTTGTGTACTTTCTACAGTATCAGAAATATCTGATACATTATCTGAATCTAAATCAGATAATATGTCCTGTGTTAGTTCTAGTAACGTCATTGAAGGCATTAGGCTGTCCTACGAAGAATAACAGTTATAGTACAAGCGGTAGCAGTTGTGTTACTTCCTGTAACCACAAAATTTACTGCTTGATTTGCTGTTAAAGTATTAGCACCACTTGGGGATACTGTGTCTACATCACCCGCAGCACTACCTGATTGAGTAATAGTTATAACACCACTTGTTACTGCCGTTGTTCCTATTCTAGCTGTTATTGTGCAATCAGCAGTAGCAAAAGCATTATCAATTACACTTGTAATACTAGTAATTGTTCCTGCATAAGGAGTAGCTAGATAGTAAGTTTGATCTGCCACAATATCTGGAATAGTTACATTAAGAGCAAACTCTTGGAATTTCCACAATCCTGCCCCTGAATTAGCATGAAGGGTCTGATTTGTAGTAGCTGCCGACACACCTTTAGTTTCATGTAGCTCTGCATTAGTAATATTTTTATGTTCTATTGTCATAAGTTTTAGACTTTATTAAGAAAAAAGGGAGGGCTTTTATACCCTCCCTTTAATTTACATCAATGAATATTATTCATTCCCATTAAGCAGCAGGAACGTCTAAGTATTCAACAATGATTTGCGCTCTACCTGCGGTAAATGTACCTGTAGCTACGACTTGTAGTTGACCTACTGCATCTAGTTTGCCCATAACAGCATTACCAGAATTAGTACCGCCATGAGTAGAAGATTTCAATGCAGCAATAACTTCACTGCCATCAATTTCTGCTAGTACAAGAGCATCCCACAGTTTATCTTCGCCTGTGCCGATAGCCGTAGCATCAGTTTCAACGAAATCAATATCATAGCTTGTGCCACCTGCGAAAGCAGTAATAACTTGAAAATATGCTTCAGTTATATATGTATTTGCAGGTAAACGCAATACCATTTTATTGGTAGTGTCACTTACAGGAAGATCACTATAGTCAAAAGTCCATACCGCTTTTTTGGTTGGCCCTTGAGAAGGAATTACACCGCCAAACTTCTTGTCGGTACTCCTTGGCCCATAATGATTTTCTACGTTTCTAATTAAATTTGTCTCGAATCCCATAATAATCTCCTTTTAGTAGTTAGTAGGGTGAGTAGCAATAGCGATCAAAGTATCTGTTCGCTGAACACCTAACCCAAAACGTGAAGTTACTTGGAAATTATCACCGCGATTATTTGGATCGCGCCAACCTTCTGTACGTGGTTGTCTGCGCCATGCGTGCATAACTGGCTTGCAGTTATCATCTGCAACACACATTGCAATATTCATAACATCCCCAATTTCAGCAGTATCATTTGCTAGATTGTAACTAGAAGCATTTAGTGCTTCAGTAGCAGTCTTTACTGGTAGGAAGTTACTTGTCCAAATATCAAACCCGAATATATTTTTAACAAACTTATGTTCCTTAGAAAAACCTTCAGTAATAATACCTTCAAAATGAGGGTTATTACTTACGTTTGTCAAGTTACTAAGACTGTTAAAAGTTGCTTCTACAACTGGATCAACAATCATAATACGACCATTGGCAGGAACTCCTGCTTTATCCATAGATAGTTTAGCAGCGATAATGTCATCCATCGTCATTACGCGAGTAGTTGCTGATGCACCACCTGCAACCCAACGATGAGGCTGTCCATTAACCAAATTAATATCAGCATTGGTTTGTCCAGTTCCACTTTCACTACCTGCTACCGCCAAGAAACGAGTTTCATGGTTTACTGCTAATGCCCTAGTAGATTCCACTGCCCGCATACTCATAAGAGCTTCTACTTGCGCCCCATCTTCCCTAAGTTCATCAGATACACGCCAAGCATCAGCTTTGTAATCTGTGATTGAGAGAGTAAGGGTATTGTTATCGATTGCATTGAAATCAAGTGGTGTATCTTCTGCACCATCTTGGATCGTTACAGTACCGATTGTTTTAATGTTTAAAGTCGTTCCACTCCCGAAATCCGTCACATCACGCCACAATCCGTCAGGAAGGGCAAATGTTTGTAGATTATCAAGAATAAACTGACTATACTGTTCTGCTTCAATAAAAGCAGATGAGTTACTTGTCAATTGAGACATAAAATATTTCCTTTAAGTTAATTATAAACCAAGATTCTTTCTAGCTTTTTCTCCTGCAATTGCCCAAGCTGTCTTAACATCTTTAGTATCAAAACTTTTTACTTTAGAATTAAGATCTCCTGTAGGTTCTGCTTGATACGCTTGTGTATTAACAGACCCCATAGTAGGAGAAACATCAGTTTGTTTTTGTTCAAATCCTGCCATTTTAAAAACAGCAGTAGGTGAATTGGCAGCAATTATATTCAAATCAGCTACAGTAAGACCAGAATCTTTGGCAAGTTTGTTATAAACTTCCTCGCCTTTAGTACCATATTGCTTTATAAATCTTTGCGCTACGGTGCTATTATTCTGAGCCTTTACTTTACTTTGCTCTATTTTGGTTAACTCTTGATTAACCATCGTAGAAATGTGTTCTTGATTTACTTCTGCTCTAGGAGTTGTCTCCCCTGTTGCTTGGGTAGATCTCAATTCATCGACAAGTTCTCTAGTTGTTCTCTGTCCTTCCAATGTTTGCTTTAATGAAGCGTTTTCTGCTTCAATAGTTGCAATATGATTCTGGGCAGGTTCTATAGAAGCATAAGCTGCTTCAACTGTTGAGTACTTCTTCCCTTCCCCTACTATACCCTGCAATTCAGTCGGAATTACTGGTGTGGTTGGAGTATCTAATACTGGTGCTTCTGCTACTTTCTCTTCAGGTTTGTCACCTTCAAATATTGTTTCTTCGCTCACTTTTAGTTCCCTTTGTCAGGTAAAAAATTAAGTAACCTTTCAATGCGTTTTAAATCGCCTAATAGAAAGGATTGTTGTTCCGCCCATGATGGACTTGAAAAACTTTCTTCGGAGATCATCTTTCGATAAGAGGTGGCTTTTTCTTCTTCTAAATATTTTCTTAGGATATTTACCACATCCTGCTTCGACATCTTTCCCCATTCTTCTTTATCTACACGTAAAAACTTATTCATAAATTATATTTAAAGTAATAGTTATATAAAGCTACGTTTTTATGTACTCTACTATTATAACACGAAACAGCTTAAAAGTCAAGTTATTTCTTAATTATTTAATCAATCATCTCTTCTTCTAAAGGAATTGATTGTTCATTTTGTAATTGAACTTCTGCTTGTTGTGCTGCCCCTTGTGTTTCTTTTTGCTCTTGTATAGCTATATTAGGGCTAATTAACTGGAATTTCTGAAGACCCATTGCTTCTTCTAACATCTTAGCCAAGGCTATAGAAGACACATGGGGAGCTATTACTCCCGCTACTGGGCCATTAAAGATTCCCATAACATTCTGAATTAATTGATTTCTTGATGCAAAATGTCTTGCCCCCATAGGGATTAACTTACCCTTTGCAGTTATGTCTGTCTTCTCAATATCCATAAATTCAACTACACCAATATCCTCATCCATGACACGAATAAGATCTGATGTATCTAAATTTCTCCTAGAAACCTCAAGCATTTTATTTAAAGCTTTTTCTAAGAATCTACGTTCAAATTTATTTGTTTTGTTAAGGAAGATTCGTTGTGCTGCATTATCTAGTTTTTCTACTTCAAAAGCTGTCTTTTCTCCTTGTGTACGAATACCTAGAGCATTCTTAGGGCTACCTGCTAGTTCTTCCATAGTACCCATCAATCCACCAATCTCATTATTAGTTGCTAAAGCTTGTGGATTAAGGTTAAGCATTTGTACAGCACCATCTTCAGGTAGATGTACAATGCCTTTAGGCTGCCATGAGAAAGGTTCTACTGCTCCTTTAAGAGCTATCATAGGAAATACACTTAAATCAAACGCATCTGCTTTAAGATTTTCTAGATGATCTAATCTATATTGCAATCCTACTAAATTATCTAGAGGCCCCATTGCCCAGAGGTTATCTGGACGTTCCCGCCATCCAACATGAACCATGTCATCTCTACCCATCCAACTAGGATTTTCAATACTACGTAGGGTAAATTGTCGATCAATAACTGTAATGATTACATTTTCTTTTAATTCATTTTTATCTTGATCGAATAGATCTCCTTTAAACTCAAGAATTTCTACAAGTCCTGATTGTAAATATTCAGATAAAGAACCAAATCCATCAAAAGCTATTCCTTCTGCTTTATTAATTTCTTCTATACTAAAAGAACTTAACGCATTATTTCTACGATCCATAGCTTTATTTAGTACCGCTTCATTATATTGAAGATCTGGTCTTGTTCTAATTTCTTTCTTTAGTTCTCCTATATTTTTGAGTGTCCTAACAATCTTTGGGGATGCCTCAAAGCTAGAGGCAGCAGGATTAAACACAATGTCATAAGGAGACACACGCATAAGCTTTGGGCCAATAAAATTAATAGTTTCATCGCCAGTTTCTTCATCTACTATAGCATCCTTTACCCATATTATTTGACCAAATACATTGCCTGTATCTATATAATCATGGAGCAAATCTGATATAGTCTCCATAAATCCACCTTGTTGTACCTTATTCTTCATATAGGCTTTAATAGTGTCGGCTTTAACTTTTACAACATCACTCTCGGTTTCCCCATACCATTCTAACCAATTATCATTAGGAAACATAGAGTCCAAATAATGAGCATGAAGATTATCCCTAATCTGGGTTAGTTTAGGAATAGTGGTTCTATTTTTCCACCCACCTTGATTGTTAGAGGTAGTCGTGGTGTCAGTAGCAAAAAGATAGTTTCTTAACTCCTTCCACTCTTCTTCTTTAGATTGTTTCTGCATTTTCCATTTACGATAAAGTTGGCTAATCTGCCTAGCTTCACCTTCAGGCTGCAATAAATTATTAATACTAGCTACGTCACCTGCCATTATGTCTTCCTCTTTTTATTTTTTGTTGCTTTCTTAGCTGCTGTTTTTTTCTTTTTTTCTGTTTTATCTTTATTTTTATTAACGTATTTAAGTTCTCCTGCTAAATCCAATTTCTTTTTACTTACAGGAAGACCTGCTGTTTTTCTTTTACCCTTATTCTGCATTGCTATTGTTCTACTTTTAGTATTATCTTTAGAGACTTTTTTGCCTTGTCTTTTAGATTCCTTTTCAATCTCAGCATCAGTATATACTTTTAATCCTTTTGGAGGTAATCCTAGAGCTTTAGCCCGTGATTCTGCCTCATCCTTTCGAGATTTTTTATAAGCATTTCCTGCTACTATTTTTTTCTGTGCCATTACATCATACCTCCAAATCTAGGGTGAACTTTAAGACTATCAATACTCACAACATTATTTGCCCATTGTCTAGGGATAACGGCAATCTTAATAGCATTAGATAGGGCTTCTTTTACATCATCATGTGGTGGTCGTTTAAGTATCAATTCTTCTTCTAGTATTTGACAGTTACCTGACTTATAGTGCCACACAGATTGATTCTCATACTTAGGTTCGAGTATAGCTGATACTCTTTCTTCTTTATCACCCTCTTGTCTAGATGGTCTATACTCATCTATTACTAAAGGCAATCCATTAGGTTTGATATAGCTTTCTTTAAGTTCGTTTACTATTTGCTGTTGTGCCACTGTTACTTCTGCACATAGCTTCCTAAATCCCCACTTGTTTTGTGCTTTAACAATATGATTAAAATACTCTACAATACGATCTGTCTTAAACCTATCAATGTCTAGTACATAGAAATTACCAGAGGAAGATACACCTACAGTTACCAGTGCTGTATAATCAGCTTTTCTCTTTAAGGAGAATGCGAAATCTATCGCTGCATAAGTAGATAATTTCTCTCTAGCCATAAACCAATACTCCCCATTCTTTGTTAAAAGTCTAGGTTCATAGTATTGAAACTTCTCTGGGTTAATTCCCCCACTTCCTATAGCATTAGGATTATTATAATATTGTGCATAAAAATGTTCATGTATTAAATACTTAGCTTTAATACCTGCAAGTATCTTCTGGTTAAATCCAAACCATTGTCCATCAGTCCTTTGTTTCCGAGGCCATAGAAACTCACCTTCTGTTTCTACTTGCCGTTCAAAGACCTCATATACATTGTCTGTATCTGCTTCATTTCCCTCATCATCATATATAGTCACTTGCATACTAATAAAGTTACTGTAGATGTCTCTAGGATCATATCGAGTTCCTACTGCCACTTCTTCTGCATTAGGATTTTCAATAGATGCAAGTTGAGAATATAAAGCTTCTACCCTATCTCTGCCATCCTGAGTATAGGCATTATTAGGCACGACCAAATCGTCCAAAACCACCAAGTCTGCATGGAAACCAGTAACATTAGCAGTAATTCCAGCAGCCTTAACCGTACTATCCCTAACACCCTCTTTTTTCCTGATTGGATGATCTACGCATATTTCTTCTACAGCCCATTTCTCTCTCTTTCCCTCTTCTGTTTTTAACATCTCAGGCCAATATCTTGCATAGATTTCGCTATCCAATATTAACTTAATTTGATATAATTGTTTTTCTGCTAAAGGTGCGGTTGCTGATATATACAATACTGTAATGGCAGGATTCTTTGTTATCTTCCATGCAGTATAATATGCAGCAAGTTTACTTTTCATGTGACCACGAGGTAGCAATACAAGTCTATTAGGCTTTGCATCTTGCCTAGTAAGCCATTGCATTAGTTCCTCATGGATTAATCCTATTAGGAGATGCGGAGCAACTAGCCTCACAAAGGAGATAAAGTTGTTCTCCGCCAATACCCTAATCTGTTCTACTCTAGAGCTAACCACGAACTCTATTTCTCCATTCGTGTATTATCTTTAAAGCTGTCTCTGCTTTACTCAATCGTTTGAGTAATTCACTTCTGGAAAGCTGCTCAATGGATCTGGACAAATTGCGGGGGCGAGAAGCGTTTGACACCCTGTCAGCATCAATATGGTCAATAATATTGTTAAATTTCTCATCAAGTTCCTCTTTAAGTTTATCATTATGTTTATTAATTTTATTACTAGAGTCTGATTGATATTTCCCTAGTGCTTGTAATCCCGCAAGTTCCTTTCTAGCTGTATCCCTTTGACGGGCTGTATATTGTCTCCATCCATACATTCCGCCAAGGATAATTGTATAAGCTAATAGAACGTATGTCATTACATCCATACTAATCTATTGAATCTTTTTCTTTAATAGCAGTAACAACCAAGCCAAATACAAATGCTATGACAGTGGTTAGTTGTAATTCTTGTTCTACTGTTAGTGTTAATCCAAAGTGTGCGCCACCCCAAATTAAAGCACCAACTACTGCTGTTTGGGTACTCTTTTCTTTAAGTCTTCCTTTAAGCCAATTCAACATAATAAATCCCTATAAAATATGCTACATAAGCGCAGATGATACCTGCATAAGCGAACCATAAATCCCTTCGCCAAACCGTTACTTTCCGATGGTGCTGATAATACTCCCTGCTTAAAGGGAATAATATTACTAACCAGACAAACCATAATGGTTGCCATAGTATTAATAATGCGGGTACAAAGGCTGTAGCCCAGTGTGCAGGTTGATTTACCAACCACTCCATAGCCCAACTTCGATCTTTACTCATTTATTAGTCCTTACAATTATGTCGGAATAAACAAACCATGTTACTACAATCTCTCTAACCTCTGGGGAAGGAGTGGTATAGTGTCCATGAGTTGCGTGAGGCGGGAAAACAACAATCTTTCCCTTCTCTGTTTTTATTGCTTTATTCTGAGCAGGAAATATTAACTCCCCACCCTCTTTAACAGTATTAAGATGCAATACAACAGAAGCATATCTTAACAAGCATCCTTCATTAACATTTCCACCAAACTCTCCATCCGTATGATAATGACAAATCTGTCCTTTATCATATCTATGATATTCATAATCTTGGTCTGCTGATTCTCTTATCGGTTTATACCTTCTTGATATTAAAGATTCTTGAAGATTAGCAAATATTTTTTGTAATAATTTATCTACCTCACTTAATCCTTCTGTTTTTGTAATGTTGACAGTTTTTCCGTCCCTGTTATACATATGAGTATCACCCTTATTCACATAAGGATGAATACCACTTAGTATACTGTCTATATCTTCATTACTAACAAAATTAGGATACTCAAGTATCATTTACTAATCGAACTCTAGAATTAAAAGGAGTAGCAAGAATCTGTCTTGTCTTAGCCCCCTCTGTTACCATTTCATTTCTAAAACTCTCTGTAGCTGATGCTCCTTTACGGGCTTCATTTGCAGTGTTAATTAATAAGGCGGGCATCCATGCAATAGCACAACCCCAATCATCTGTGTCTTCATCCGTATTAACATTTTTACCTGATACTCTAATGTACCAAGGGCAACGAACTATAACTTGCTTACCATTAACGGTTTTAACTTCTTCACATTTAGCCCCTAAAGGGCATTCTCCAGTTTCTACATCCATTAGCTATCTTTGCTGCATAAAATTATGTCAATGTATGAGACATCTAAATTAATAGCACTCCCAGTAAAGGCGTGGCTATGTGTTGCTCCACTACCCGCACTACCTGTGGCTACACTAGTAGAAGTAGCTGTATAGGTTTGTGCGCCACCTTGTACTCCCGCAACAGAGGTGTTAATACCACCAGTATGAGTATGGGCAGGTATCTGTGCTACTGTAAGTGCAATTGCATCAGTTGTACCACTTGGAGTCTGACTAGCAAAAGCTGTTTCAAAAGCTACTGAGCCACCTGTACCTCCCCCAGTTCCCGATACTACTCTAAATGCTTTATCATTCTGAGAAGTTATCTTAGTCCACCCTGTTGGTGCATTGGCTTGCCAAAATAGCATGACAGTACCCGCAGGAATTGCAGAAGTAGGATAAGTAGGTAATGTTGTCCAATCAGCACTCGTTCCATTAGTTGTTAAGTACTTACCATTGTGAGATGTTTGAGTAGGTAAGTTAGCTGTAGCTACTAACTGCCATTTAACATTGCTTAAATCTGTACTAAATGTACCAGATGTATGTGCTAAAATACAAATATAACTTGTTCCACTATTCTCAACAACATCTCCTATTACATAAGCAGTAGTAGTTGCCCACGGCCCTTCCCAAACCCATCCTTCAATAGTAATTGGATTACCTAAATTAAGAATATTCTGTCCATTCATATCCAATGAACCTGTCATTGTGTTTGGAGCAGTTCCGTCCCTAGAAACAGTATTCTCTAATGCTGCTTCTATTAACGTATTGTTAGTATTAGCTGCTGTCGTTGATTGATAACCAGTGGTTACGTCATTTAATGTAAGTTTTGCCATTATTTCCCTTTAGGATACATAGTTTATAGCTCCGAAGTAAACTTACCTGATACTGTAAACAGTCTACCGTTGGCGGTAGTATTTGCTTGTCTATAAACAGCCCCTCCATTTACAGCAGTACTTTCACTACTATAAGCACCATCAAATCCAGCTACATTGACATCTGCCCAAACAATTGTAGGGGCGGCTCTCATAGTTACAGGAAGTTGATAATGGGCGCGATAAAACTCGTTATCCGCTGTATTTCCTGACCAGCCTGTCCTTGTTTCTTGGTAATACCGCTGACACAAAGCTAACTCTTCTCCATAACTTCTATGTTCAAATGGTGTGGCTACTGAGCCTTCTTCTAGTTGGACTCCAGTTATGTAAAAGGTTGCTGCATTTGTTCCAACTACCGATACCGAGCTATCTGCTGATAGTTCAGCCGATCCTACCCACGACCCTGCGGAGGCGGTAAAGTTTGTTCCCACACCCAACCCAAATCCAACTGTGGCAGAATGGGCATTAGTAGTTACCCAAGTTCCTGATGTATCTCCTGCGATGCTAATTGTCTTCTGTTCCCATGTATCTGCTGATGAAATTGTATAATTAAATGGGTAACTCCTAGCGTTTGCAGCATTTCGTACTGATCCTCCAAAAGTTCCTGTAAGACTAGACCGCACATAAAAAGAAAGTGTGACTGCTTTTGCAGAAGCTGTTCCCCACGCTAAATCAGAAAAGTTAAACCCTTCAATTCGTTGTTCAAATAGGAATAAATCACCAACTGCTAATGAATAAGCACTTAACGAAGTGATCTTTAATGAACTACTGAATCCCACAGGGGCTTCTGATTGTTGTTGAATTGAGAACTTAGATGCCTGATTTAATCCACATCTCCATCTGTCTGCTGAAAATATACCATCTGTAGGAGTGACAGCAGCCCCTGCGTTTCTCTGGTCAATCCGCATATCACCATTAATAATACGATTCCTATTCCCTGCTAACTGACCACCATTAAGTGAGGTAACTGTTGCAGCACCAATATTAGGAGTTACAAATGTAGGGCTAGTAGCTGTTAACGTATTAGTAATAGCTACGTCATCATTAGTATCCACACTTAGATAAGTATTGCCGTTATTCTTTAGCGTAGTAGTTGTGCTTGTAGTTTCTATACTAGATGCCATTATTTCTCCTCCAATGCTTCTATTCTTGTTGTTAGTGTTTCTATTATTGCTTGTTGTTCTTTAATTGCTGCTACAAGAAGTGGGATTGTTTCGGTATATCTAATACCTAAATATCCTTCTGCATCTTCTGATATAATTTCTGGTAATACAGCTTGAACATCTTGTGCAATTAAACCTACTTGAGATTTATTTTCTTCATCTGCAATCCATGTAAATTTAACTGCTCTTAATGTTTGAACAGCATCTAAAGCATTTTCAATATTGCCAGTAATGTTTTTTAGTCTTTCATCTGAAGTACCTGTCCATGATGTTGCTCCTGACGATATATAAACTCCTGCATCTGATGGTGTGTATACAACAAAAGCATCAGATGCGTTATTTCCAATTTTCCATTTGGCTGTTCCACTAGATGTAAATCCAATGGTAGCTTCGTTTCCCACACCACCAATTCTTTCAACAGACATTCTTGTATTTGCAACTGAACTAGTAGTTCCCACCAACACATTACCTGTGGAAGTGATACGCATACTTTCAGTTGCCCCACTTAGAAATGATAAGTGATTTGCAGTATTAGCGCTATTTACATACCCTGCCTGAATATAACTTCTAGAATTTGTATCATCTACGCCGATTTGGATAGCTCTTCCACCTAAGCCATTACTAACGGTAAGACCATTATTCGCCATATCCCCAGAAGTTGATGGTTGAGCATTACTACTTCCTAAATGTAAATCACTCATCGGGGCAGTAGTACCTATACCAACATCACCATTAGCTAATATCGTAGCCTTAGTAGCACTAGTACCACCAGTAGTTGTCTTTAATTCTAACTTGCCCTCACCACTAGATACCTCTGTGCCTGTAACTGTGGCTACAACAGGAGTCTGAGCGCAGCCAAAGTCTAAGCTATCTGATCCGCCATTTGGGGTTGTAATTTTAATTGTCATTTATTTACTTCCTT
>Ga0209252_1000633_pt1 | contig 26375 bp, 29 predicted proteins | sample SaaInlV_135m_DNA_3_FD_184673 | JGI IMG/M metagenome (GOLD analysis project Ga0209252, IMG submission 184673) | Marine microbial communities from expanding oxygen minimum zones in the Saanich Inlet - Saanich Inlet SI074_LV_100m_DNA (SPAdes) (version 2) | ecosystem: Environmental > Aquatic >... | reverse complement strand
TCGCTGGAACTGTGTGGCGGCACCCATGTTCAGCGCACCGGAGATATTGGAACCTTCCGAATACTGTCTGAGAGTGGCATCGCGGCCGGGGTACGTCGCCTGGAGGCGCTGACCGGAGAAGTGGCACGACAGTACAACACGGGCGAGACCGCAACGTTGTCGCGATTGGCGGCCTTGCTCAAGACTGGCCGGGCGGATCTTGAAGAGCGAGCCGTTGGGGTTTCCTCGCGGGTGCGTGAGCTCGAACGAAAGGTCGAGCAGTTGCAGGGGCAACTTGCCACCGGCGGCGCCGGCGATGACCCGACCAGCGAAGTACGCCAGGTCAATGGCATCAATGTATTGGTAAAACGTTACGATGGTGTCGATATCAAGGGGTTGCGCACCATGATGGATCGACTGCGTGATCGGCTCGGCTCAGCCGTTGTAGTTGTCGGCGGGGCCCATGACGACAAGGCGATACTTATGGTGGGAGTCAGCAAAGACCTGACAGACCGCTGTCACGCCGGCGATCTGGTCGCTGAACTGGCCTCGCGGGTGGGTGGCAAGGGCGGAGGCCGCCCTGATTCTGCCCAGGGTGGCGGCGCTGATGTCTCGGGCCTAGATGAGGCTCTTGCGGCGGTATCGTCGTGGATTGCCTCGCGCTGAGCACAATCCCCTTTCCCCCAAAGCCTTTACCGCGTCGCCCAAAAGGGGTTTAATGCGCGCCCCAATCGATAGTTAACGTAATGATATGTTTTTGGCGGTAGAAAAATACGGAGGCACTTCAGTCGGCTCGGTCGAGCGAATTAACGCTGTGGCTGACCGGGTGGCGACAGCCAGACAACGAGGCGAGAGCCTGGTGGTGGTCGTCTCGGCCATGGCGGGTGAAACTAACCGTCTGTTGGATCTGGCATCACAGATCGATCCTGATGCGCTCTCTCGCGAGATGGATGTGCTGCTCTCCACCGGTGAGCAGGTCACCATCGCGCTATTGTCAATGGCATTGCATAAAAGGGGCATTGAGGCACGCTCGTATACCGGTGGGCAGGTTCGTATCCTGACAGACAGTATTCATGGTAAGGCGCGCATTCGCGATATCGATGCGGCCAGAGTTCGTACCGACCTCGAACTAAATCGGGTGGTGGTCGTGGCCGGGTTCCAGGGTGTCGACGATGACGGCAATATTACTACCTTGGGGCGCGGTGGATCCGATACCACGGCGGTGGCGATGGCCGCTGCGCTCGAAGCCGACGAATGCCGCATCTTTACCGATGTGGACGGTGTCTACACCGCTGATCCGCGCATCGTACCGGAGGCAAGGCGTCTGGACCAAATCACTGTTGAAGAGATGCTGGAGCTGGCGAGCCAGGGAGCTAAGGTATTACAGACACGCTCGGTGGAATTCGCGGGAAAATATCATGTGCCGTTACGGGTGCTATCCTCATTTGAGGATGGCCCAGGCACTCTGATCACACACGAGGTAAGCGATATGGAACAGCCGTTAATCTCAGGAATCGCCTACAACCGAGATGAGGCTAAGGTAACAATACGGGGTGTGCCGGACCAGCCAGGTGCTGCGTCACGTATTTTTGGCCCGATCTCAAAGGCGCACCTGAATATCGATATGATCATCCAGAATGTCTCCCAGGATGGCACTACGGACGTTACCTTTACTGTAAACCGGGATGAATACCCCGAGGCAATGGCACTGCTCAATAAAACTGCCAAGGAACTGAATGCCCGTGACGTGGTTGGTGACGACACCCTGGCCAAGATTGCCATCGTTGGAGTCGGCATGCGCTCGCATTCTGGCGTGGCGGCGATGATGTTTGAGGCCTTGGCGGCTGAGGGTATCAATATTGAACTTATTTCGACCTCGGAGATTAAGATTTCCGTGGGCGTAAACGATAAATACCTGGAACTTGCCGTTCGAGCTTTGCACAAGGCATTTGGCCTGGACGGCGAAGGCACCGAAGAGCAACTGGCCGAGGCTAAAGACATCTGAAGCATGGTCGAAAGCCCTTGAGCCGTGGTGTAAAATGACCGCAGGGTGCGCCTGGGCTTATTTGCAGGCCAAGGAAGTGAACGTGATCCTCTTCTGGAGGGTGATACCAGGCAACGGAGGGTAGCCAAGATGCTGATTTTGACACGGCGGGTAGGCGAGACCCTGAACATCGGCGATGACATCCAGGTAACAGTCCTGGGCGTCCGGGGGAGCCAGGTACAAATCGGGATAAAGGCACCCAAGGATGTGGCTGTACACCGCGAAGAGATCTTTGAGCGGATACAAGATGCCGACGAACAGGGCGCAGAGGTTCCGGACGAACCCGGGCCCTGAAGAAATGTGCTAACGGAGAGGTGGCCGAGCGGCTGAAGGCGCTCCCCTGCTAAGGGAGTATGGGGTTTATAGCTCCATCGAGGGTTCGAATCCCTCCCTCTCCGCCATTTACATCTAACCATCGTCCGGGTTCCATTTTTACGTCTCGCGAAAGATTGGCGGCCCGGGTCGAGGTCTCGAGATTTGGGCCCGATTCCCTAGTACTCTGTCTGGACGGGCAACACCGTCTCCAGGCGACGGCGCAAAGCGCCGCTTTTCACATGGTAGAATCCGCAGCCTTCCTAATAGGCGCCCGTAGCTCAGTTGGATAGAGTGCGTGGCTACGAACCACGAGGTCGGGAGTTCGAATCTCTCCGGGCGCGCCATAAAGCAACGGCTTACACGCCCTTAAAAAACAGAGTTGCCACAAGTCTGCCAATCTGGATAAGCAAAATACCACGTGGGTTAGCGGTGTGTAGATTCTGATTCTGTGGGAAGAGGCTGGCCGATTAGCGCTGATCGAGCTTTGGGTAACTTTGTAACGGCCCAGGAGTGCGTCGTTTCGCTCCCTCGTGGCGCCGATAATAGAGTTGTCTTCTCACCAGTGGTTCCTTATGCTTGTTTACGACTCCAAAAACTGAGCAACAGCGTGCTGAATGTTTGGCATTGCCAAAAACTCAACGAGTTTCTTCATCTAGTGTTACCCCAAGTCCCAGTACGACACGATTTGCGTAAGCGAAGTACCCGGCCACTTGGTTAACCTCCAATATCTCACCATCACTGGCTCCGGCCTGTCGTAAGCTTTCGATCGATTCAATAGTCAGTGCGGCTGGGTCAACGGTCAATGTCCCTACATAGCCTAGAAGGGCCAATTCCTTACCGTCAAACGCATCCGCTAAGACCCCACCCGCCAGGGCATCTGCAATGGCCGACCACGCCTCCGGTTTTCCAGGATACGCCAGCCCACCCGCATGGGCATGGTGATCTATGCAATATGTGCACTGGTTAAGAACACTGACATAAAGACCCACCGCTTCCAAATACCACAGCGCCAGTACATTGCCAGTATGTCCGAGGACGGCCCGATAGAGTGCCGCATGGCCTTCTAGAGTATGTGGGCGTAGCGAGTGGGCGCTGTATATATTGGCAATAGTGCCATTCGGACGCTGATATTTTTTGTACTAGGCCCTCAGGTGGCCAGCCGCGTTCCTCCTCGATACCGACTCAATCCAAGTCATTGTTTGTAGGCGGCGATTGCCGAATGGCGCCCTGTGGAAGGTCGGTAAGTCGTTTTATCTCAGGCGCTTCCATCAGTTGGGGGTTTTCCAGGTAATCGAGCATCATCTGGCTCTGGTCAAGACCCCAGAAGCGCTCTTGGTTGATTAAGATAGTGGGGACGCCGTAAATACCCGCGGCAATCGCGTTGTCGGTATTGCGCCGCAATATATCCTTTGCGCCGGTGTTTGATATCAACAGTTCAGGATCATCAATACCTAGATCTGAAGTGAGATCTAAAAAGCCCTCAACAGTGTGTGCAGGCTTTCCTTTGGCCCAGATGTAGTCAAAAATGACTTTGACAATTGCTGGCTCGCAATCCAATGCAACGGCGAGACGCAAGAACGGCAGGGGGTTAAAAGGGTGTGCCGGGGGCATCTGGAAAGGGATGCCTGAATTTCTCGCATACCAGTGACAATAGCGATAGGTATCACTCCGTTTTGGGAAGATCTCTGCAGGGCCTTTTTGCCCCCAATGTGCCAACAATCCAGCAAACAAAACAGGAGTGAGAGTCAGTTCAAGCGAATCCGGCAGACGATCTAAAGCCTTGAATTGGAGATAGGAAAATGGTGAAACAAAATCAAAAAACCATTGAGCGTTCTGGGACATTTTATTGGCTTGGCCTACCAACTGGGGGTGTACCGACAGCATAGCGGGTGTTGAAAGAACATACACTCGCCAGAAATATCGGGTGGGCTTGGCTGGTAACCCGTTTGTTGGATCACCAGAGTTTGAGGCTCGATGTCATATGGCAGGCTAGCTGGCGCTAGCTTGTGTTAATTCAAGCTGCTCTGAGGTGGATGGGGCGCCTAGCCACTCAGCTGTAGCGATGAACGCTATTAAATGCATGACAAATACAATTATGCTGGAAGGCCATGCCTTGAGATTTATAACCGATGGGCGAGGCTAATTCATGAGGGATGGCAGCAGCAACACGATGGACGGGATCAGCATCAGTATCAGCAGGCGTACTATATCTACGATCCAAAACGGAGTCACGCCACGAAATATTGTGCCTAAGCTAACGTCCTTCAGCATGCTTTTGAGCACAAATACATTAAGACCGACAGGGGGTGTAATCAGGCTGATTTCTGTAATTACCACTACGATAATGCCAAACCAGATCAGCGCCATCTCTGGATCAGCAAGGGCATCAGAAAATCCGCCTAATTCCATTCCTAGCACTAGTGGGTAGAACACTGGCACTGTCAGCATAATCATTGACAGGCTCTCCAATACTGTTCCCAGAATCACATACACCAGCATAATCAGCAGGATCACGGCAATGGGAGGCAGGTTGAAGGAGGTTACCCAACTCAATAGCAGGTCGGGTAAGCCAACAATGTTGATGAAGTTGGAAAAAATTAACGCGCCGATCAGGATAACGAAGATCATTGCGGTGGTACGGGCACTTTCCAGCAGTGTTTCAAACAGGCTGGGCCACGAAAGTTTGCGTCTTAACAGGGCGATCATGAAGGCGCCTGAAGCCCCGATACCGGCCGCTTCAGTGGGGGTAAACATGCCTGCATAAATCCCGCCAATTACCAGAACAAACAAGGCCAGGACAGCGCTCACCCCGCGCACGGCGTGCCAGCGTTGATGCCAATCTGCACGTGGGCCGCGGGGGCCGGCTGTTGGGTCGATAGTGACGGTAATCAATACTGCCACAAGGTACAGCAATACCCCCAGCAACCCAGGTAGTATGCCGGCGATGAACAATAGGCCAATATCGCTTTGAGTCATAATCCCAAGAATGATGAGAATCACACTGGGCGGAATGAGAATACCCAAAGTTCCCCCTGCAGCGACCGAGCCTGTGGCGAGGGCATCGGAATAACCGAACCGTCGCATTGGCGGCAATGCCACTTTGGACATTGTTGCAGCTGTCGCCAGGCTGGAACCGCACACAGCACTAAAACCACCGCAGGCTACGATTGTGGCCATGGCTAAGCCGCCCCGTCGGTGCCCCAAGAAGGCGTGAGCAGCCGTATAGAGTTCATCTGAAAGGCCGGCCCTTGTAACAAAGTTCCCCATCAGAATGAACAGAGGCACTACTGATAAACCGTAATTTATTGCGGTCTCGTAGGTGATAATCGTGGCCATGGCTAACGACGCATTCCAACTGGTTACCAAGCTAAAGCCAACGAATCCCACCAACCCCATAGCGAAGGCAATCGGTATACGTGCCAGTAGCACCAAGGCTAACATGGCGAGAAACGCGTAAAGGGATTCAAGCATGCTGAGTTTTTCGCAAAAGGGGTATGGTGAATCCGGGTAAAACTGAGTTGCCGAACGCTTGATTGGAAGTCAATTGTTTCTTTCTTGGTGAGGAGTCAATCAATCAGGCAGTATCAATCTGAATATTGAAGAGAGTCGCTTTGACAGCGCCGTATATTGACAAATGCCGGCTCCCTCGGAGCCCTCAGGACACAACAAAGCCGGGAACTTCGAAGATTACATTGCATTGGCCTGTCCCGGAGCTGGCAAAATAGTCGGTTACAATTTTCACTGGCCCCTGGTAGCGGTCCCAGCCCAAGGCTCCAAGCAGCATGGCGGTATCGTGCATTCCACCTTCACCCTTACAGGCATCGGCGTATTCGGGCAGCATTGCGGTGAAAACATCAAAGCGCCCAGACTGCCATAGTTCGAGCACTCTCAGGTCAACCTGGCGATAGAACTCGTCGCTGATATCAAACATTGATTCTTCGGGACTGCCATTGTCTTGAAAACGATGAGACAACGAGCCGCTTGCCAAAATTGCCACCCGGCTGTTGCTTTGTTTAATCCCGTCCACGACTGCTTCACCAAATCGGCGGCTATCTTCCAGGCTGTGCCAGCCACACCACGCGGCTACTGAGACCACTTTGAAATGCTGGTCTTCATTCATGTACCGATTGGGAACCAAAGTGCCATACTCCAGCCCTAGGCTTTCGACCTTGTGCGCGCGGGTGTTCAGCCCTTTGGCTTTTGCGGATTCAGCAATTAAGTCGCCTAGTTCCGGGTTGCCAGGGCAGTCGTAGGCCATGCCCTGGATAAAATGAGGCAACTCACTACTAGTGTAAACACCAGAGAAATTCGATGCACAATTGATGTGATAACCGGAATTGACCAGCCAGTGCACGTCGAACACAACTAAGGTATCAGCACCGCGTTCACGAGCCTGACGGCTAATCTCACGGTGGCCATCAATCGCGCTTTTCCGACATCCCTGGTGCGGGCCCGGCATCTCCGAAAGATACATCGACGGCACGTGAGTAATTTTTGCAGCTAGAACAAGCTCACCCATATCGATGTCTCCTGTTAGTCTGCCAGGCCCAACTGCGGAACGCGATGATCAGTGGTCGCGACACAGATATTCTTAGTTTCCATGTAGAAGTCAAAGCTGTAGTCGCCACCGTCCCGACCTATGCCGCTGGATTTCATACCGCCAAACGGGGTCGGCAGATGCCGGACATTTTCCGAGTTAACCCAGATCATGCCGCAGTCCATCTGCCCAGCGACACGATGTGCCCGCCCCGCGTCGCCCGTCCATAAATAGCCGGCAAGGCCGTAGTCGACTGCATTGGCCTGTTGGACTGCCTGTGCTTCATCGTCAAAGGGCAGCACTGAAAGCACCGGCCCGAAGATCTCCTCCTGGGCGACTCGCATCTCATGACTGACCCCGGTGAGTAGCGTTGGTTGGAAATAACAGCCGCCGTCTCGGTCGATCGCCTGACCGCCGACTCGAATCAATGCCCCCTCGGCTGCGCCAATCTTCATGTAGTTGCAGACCTTGGAATGATGGTTGGGGTGAATGAGTGGGCCGAGCTCGGTATTTGGATCAAGTGGATGACCCACCTTGATGTTCTTAACCCTCTTCGCCAGGGCATCAACAAAGCGATCATGAATGCTCGATTGCACCAGCAGGCGGCTGGATGAGGTACAGCGCTCGCCATTGAGGCTGTAAATCATAAAGACAACAGCATCGAGCGCTCTTTCGAAGTCGGCATCCTCAAATACAATCACTGGGTTTTTCCCGCCGAGTTCAAAGTGCACCCGTTTAAGTGTTGGAGCACCTTGTGCCATTATGTGTCGACCGGTTTCGGAGCCGCCAATAAAAGCAATTGCGGCTATATCGCGATGCTCGGTCAGGGCGCGTCCGGCGACCTCACCGATGCCATTGACTAAATTCAGTACGCCTTGTGGTAATCCGGCCTCGTGGGTAATTTCTGCCAGCAGCATCGCCGTCAATGGGCTCCATTCGGCCGGTTTGTGAACCACTGTGCAGCCTGCCGCCAAAGCAGGTGCAATTTTCCAGGTCGAGAGCATGAATGGGGTATTCCAGGGGGTAATAACGCCTACTGGGCCCACTGGCTCTCGAACGGTGTAGTTCAACTGGTTTACGGCCGGCAGATGCAAGCCGTCCCGCGCCGAAGGTGCACGATCTGCAAAGAATCTGAAATTCTCAGCGCCGCGGATTGCCGCCTTACTCATGAAGCGGATAGCCTGCCCAGTATCCACACTTTCGACCAGTGAGATTTCTTCGGCTCTCGCTTCGACGGCGTCAGCGATCCGGTGCAGCAATTGCCGCCGAGCAGTGCCTGACGCGTTCCGCCAGTCAGAAAATGCGTCTGATGCAGCACCTGCAGCGAGATTTACCTCTGATTCACCTCCCATCGAGACAGTATTCAGGGTACTGCCGTCAATCGGAGTCGAGTTTTCCATGACATTTCCATCATAGCCAGCAATGCCCTTGCCACCGATCAAATGACCCAAGCTCTTTGTTTTGAACCGCGCTAGGTATTGTTCGGCTTTGCGCTGATTTTCTGCGAAACGATCGCTCATGATCGATTCTCGCGGCGTTGCTTCACATAATCATGCAGGTTGTTCAATTTATAGCTGGTCTGGGGAACTATCTCTTGAACCTCTAACGAAATGCCCAGTGGATGCGCCGACATATCGTCTGCAAGAAAATCACATAGAGCTTCAAACACGGCGCTGGCAGCCCGCTGGCGAGTTTCAATATCTCGTCCGGACCGGATCCGCAACATTAGGTGAATAAATGCATTGTCGGCATGGCCATCGGCAATCATGTAATTCTCGCGAGGAATGCAGCGTGTTCTGATGCCACCCTCGGGAAAGACTCCGGTATTCAGGGCGGTCTGATGGATGATTCGGGTGAGATCGCCAAGATCAACACGGCTAGAGAGATTCGATGAGTGTTCAATAAGAACGTGGGGCATGGGTTTAACCTATCCGACGACCAATATGATTGGTAGTGCTAATTGACTTTGGGTGCATGTTAATATTTAACATGTTATTTAATGAAACGAAACCCCTATAGCGGCTGAATTGTAGCCGTCCGCTCCATGGAGATGCGCGAATGTCTTCAAGCATTCAACGGCTAAAAGGCTCTATCCCACCTCTGATTACGCCGTTCCGTAACAGTGAGATCGACTTGGAGAGTTACGCACGGTTGGTTAATTTTCAGGTGGAGCACGGCTCGCATGGGATTTTAGTAAACGGAACCACCTCCGAGCCTTCCACACTAACGGTTGAAGAGCGAAATCGGTTAATTGATACTGCTATGGAAACCGTTGCCGGGCGAGTTCCCGTAGTGGCGGCGACTGGGTCGCAATCCCTTGCCGAGACAAAGCTTTTGACAGACCATGCGGTAACGGCCGGGGTAGATGCTCTACTAATTGTTACCCCGTATTACATTAAGCCGCCGCAGCGCGGTCTGATTGAATACTATTTAGAGGTGACAGCACCCCACGAGGTGCCATGGATGATCTATCACATTCCCGGCCGCACAGCGGTAGCTGTCACACTGGATACAGTCGCCGAACTTCGAGACCGCTCCCCCCAGTTTGTGGGCATGAAGCACGCCGTGAATGACCTTGGTTTTGTCTCAGAGTGCCTGGCCCGGGTTGGGCGGGACTTTAGAATATTCGTTGGTCTTGAGGAGCTCAGTTTTCCTATGATGGCGGTTGGCGCCTGCGGCCTGATGAACGCGGTCGGCAACTTGCAACCGAAACCGCTTTCTCAACTGTGCGAAGCGGTTTGGCGGAATGACTTGGCCGATGGGATTGATATTCACCAACGACTGCTTGAGATTAACAAGGCAGTTTTCTTCGATACCAATCCGATTCCAATCAAGTACATGATGAAACGCCTTGGGATTATTTTGGAAAATGAACACCGACTGCCGATGATGCCAGCTCAAGCAGAACTTGAAGTGCGACTCGACCATGTGCTCGAAAAAGCCGGTTTGCTGAACTAAGGAATCGGGTTATGAAACTTGCGTCTTTCTCAATTGGCAACAGATGTTCATACGGCGTCGTGACGGATGAAGGCGTGATTGATATCAGCCAACAACCTGGTGCGCCCGGTAATCTGCGCTCTGCATTAGCCAAATTAACCACCGAAGAAATAGCGGCACTGACTGCAGGCAGGCTACCGGATCACGAACTTGGTGACATTGTCTATTTGCCGCCAATCACTGACCCCAAAAAGATACTTTGTATTGGAGTGAACTACGTTAATCGCAACGAGGAGTACGACGAAACCACGCTGCCGCAGTATCCCAGTGTATTTATTCGCACCCCTGGTTCTTTAGTCGGACATTTGCAGCCGATCATCCGACCAATGGAATCCAAGCAGCTGGACTACGAAGGGGAGATCGCGATCATCATTGGTAAGGCCGGTAGGCGTATTCCGCAGGAGAGCGCAGAGTCCTATATTGCCGGGCTGACTGTTCTGCAGGAGGGTAGTGTTCGAGATTGGATGCGACACGGAAAATTCAACGTTACTCAAGGGAAGAATTTTGAGCGTTCCGGCGCGATTGGACCTTGGCTGATTACCGCTGATGAATTTCATGGATATGATGATCTGACCGTATCGACTCGAGTGAATGGCGATCCCCGCCAGTTTGATACTACGGCCAACCTGTTGTTTTCTTTTTCCTATCTGATCAGTTATCTCTCTACTTTTATCCATCTAGAGCCGGGCGACATTATCTCGACTGGCACACCAACCGGTGCTGGTGCGCGCTTTGATCCACCTCGCTTTCTTGAGCCCGGTGATGAGGTTGAAGTGGAAGTGCCAGGGGTTGGCCTGTTAAAGAATGTGGTGATCGATGAGTAACTCTAAACTCGCAATATCCAAGAAACAGAGAACCCAAAAAACCTCTCATGGGCTTAATGACTTCTCCCATACTTTGCCAATAAGGCTGTTGCGTGCACGCCAAGCTGCAATAAGCCAGTTCCGGCCGATCTACCAACAATACGATGTCACGGAGCAGCAATGGCGTGTTCTGCGCATGGTGACATCCTCTGATTCTTTAACTGTCGGAGACCTGTCACGGGCTGTTTTTATCAGCATGCCCAGCCTATCGCGGATCATGACTTCGCTGGAAAAACGAAAACTGATCCGTCGTAAAGCCGATAAACGGGATCTCAGGAAAATGAAAGTATCAGCGACCTCGGCGGGGCAGGCAATGGTGACCGAGGCCGCTTTATGGTCCGACGCTCGTTATGATGATATCGCCCGATGGTTTGGCAAAAAACGGCTTAAGGAACTTCAAATCCTGTTGGATGATCTGGCCCAGATTCTGAACGCACACCAGTAGGTCGAGTTCTGGGACGCCTTGGCGGTACGATACAACACCGGCGCGCTGGTGGATATATTGTCAAGGCTATACGGATTGCTTAACTCACAGTCCTTCAAGCCACTTTAATAGACGTCTGGCTTTTTAATTGTGGCAGCTTTTGCTGCACTGCTAGGTTCTTGTACCACCCGAGATCTGTAATTACCCCCCGTGGTTGCGGCTCTTTTGCTGGAGGCAGATCGTTATGCGGGGTCACAGTGCGTTTTTTCCAGAGTAGCTCGGTCGGCGCTGAGCGAGCATTGATCGCCCAATAAATAATGGTTGCGAAGGTGGAGCCAAATATTTAACATGTTAACTAGTCGGGTAAGACAATCAAGGGGATATCTATGGGGGCTCGAAACGGTGCCGATTACCTTAAGGGAATAAAGCAGCGTGACGCCGAGATCTGGCTTGGCGATGAGCGTATTGCAGACGTTACCGCTCACCCTGCACTACGAGGTTGTGCGCAGTCGATCGCACAACTTTACGATATGCAGCACGAGGCGAAACTTTGTGATGAGATGACCTATACGTCGCCGACGACTGGCGATCCGGTTGGTCTATCTTTTCTCACGCCTCAAACCGTAGAAGACCTGCAGCGACGTTCACGAATGATGTTTCGTTGGTCCCGCTTTAGCGGGGGCATGCTCGGGCGCTCATCGGACTATATCAATGTCGAGATCATGGCAGCAGCTGCCGCTGCGGGTTATTACAGCCAGAATGACCCTCGGTTTGGAGAAAACGCTAAAAACTACTACGAGTATGCCCGTGAAAACGACTTGTGTATGACACATACACTGGTCAACCCTCAGTCTAATCGGGCGCTGACGGCCAGTGGTCAACCCAGCGCCGATGTCGCATTACGGATCGTTGATGAAAACGCAGACGGCATTGTGGTTCGTGGTGCACGCATCCTGGCAACTCTTGGGCCTCTGGCAGACGAAATCATGGTTTTTCCCTCAACCGTCCTAAAGGCGGCCGCCGATACTGCGAGTTTTGCCTTTGCTTTTACGATTCCGTGTGCCACACCGGGCCTGAAGATGATCTGTCGCGAAGCGCTTGCCTATGGTGAGTCGCGAATCGATTACCCGCTCAGTTCGCGTTTTGAGGAAATGGACACATTTGTAGTATTTGACGATGTCTTGGTGCCGTGGGACCGTGTTTTTTTGAAATCGGACCCAGACTTATGTAGTCGCCATTTCCCTGAGACAGGCTGTCTTGCTCACATGGCCCAGCAGGTAATAATCAAAAACATCTGCAAGTCTGAATTTTTGCTTGGGATTATTTGTTCGGTAACGGAAGCGCTTGGCTCTACAGAGTTTCAGCATGTGCAAGAGAAGATCGCCGAGTGCATGATCAATCTGGAAACAATGAAAGCCTGTCTTCGCGCCTCTGAGGCCGATGCTAAGATCGATAAGTGGGGTGTCATGCGACCGGCTACTGCGCCGCTCGATGCAGCGCGTAACTCCTTTCCGCGGATGTACCCACGGATGGTCGAGATCTTGCAATTGCTTAGCGCCTCCAGTTTGATGATGATCCCGCCTCATTCGGTATTCGCCAGCCCAGTCGCGCAAGATATCGATCGCTACTTGGCTTCGCCTAACCGAGATGCCCGCGACCGGATCAAGCTCTTCAGACTCGCCTGGGATGTCGCTTGTAGCGCTTTCGGCGGCCGCCAGGTCTTATACGAACGGTTCTTTTTTGGTGATCCGGTTCGCATGATGTCGATGCTCTACCGTACGTATAATAAGCAACCGCTGATAGATCGAGTTAGCGAGTTCCTCGCTCGAGAGGATTGAGCGGCTTTTAATTGCGCGCAAGCCAGTCCGCCAGAAAACACAGCTGGCCTGCGGATACATGATACGGCCGATAGCTTCATGATAGAACATCGCGTTTCCCGAGTTGATTTTCTCGAAGCCCTGAGTTGCACGGCGGCTACAGTCTCGGTGGTCACGACCGATGGACCCCATGGTCGGGCCGGCCTTACCGTCAGTAGCATGTGTTCAGTGTCTGATGACCCTCCCTCGGTATTGGTTTGTGTTAATCAAAAAAGTGGAGTTTGCGACGTCATCCGAAAGAATGGCGTGATTTGTATCAATGTCCTCAGGGTAGGGCATTCATATGTTGCGGATGCGTTTAGTGGACGTGTGGCAGACCCAAACCGAAGCCCGTTCGATTACGCGAATTGGGAAATCCTAACTACTGGAGCGCCAGCGATGTCACAGGCATTGGTTAGTCTGGACTGTAGAATCAAACACGAGTTACTCTACGGAACTCACTACATGTTTGTCGGGGAGATCGAAGCTCTGAGTCAAAATGCCCCGGGCAAGCCACTGGTCTACAATGCCCGAACGTATCAGCCTCTTGGGAATTCGGAAGCTTTATCGCTCGAGGAGGTAGAGTATTCCAGAGAGCGTTACACGTAGTGACTGAGCCAATATCAAAATGAGCAAGCCATCTATAACGACTAAAAGAGTTTTTAAATAAGAGAATGTGATTAGAATATTTGGCATGTTGCAAATACCTAATAATTAGTAAGTTGTTTCCTTAAAAAGATATGGAGGAGTATGCAATGAGAAAATTATTTAGTGCAGTTATAACCGTCGGAGTCCTATTGAGCAGCACGGCCGCTAACGCTGGACAGACGCTACTAATGTCGTCTTGGCTGCCACCCAAACACCCTGTTGTCGCCTATATCATTAAACCGTGGATCGAGGTTGTTGAGCAGGAAAGTGGCGGTGACCTCAAGATAAAGATCCTGCCCAAAGCCCTGGGCGCACCGCCATCTGCATTTGACCTGGCAAAAGACGGGGTAGCGGATGTGACTTACGGTGTCCATGGATATCAGCCAGGTCGCTTCAAGCTTACCGCTGCCACCGAAATGCCTTTCCTTGGTGAAAGCGCTGAAGATGTCTCAGTGGCTTATTGGCGTACCTATAAGAAGCACTTAGAGAAAGCGAACGAGCACGAAGGAGTCCACTTGCTTGGTCTAATGTCTCATGGCCCAGGCGTTATTCATAACAACGTCCGAGCAATCAACAGTGTAGAGGACATGAAAGGCCTTAAGTTTCGAGTCGGTGGTGGCGTTGCAGGCAACGCAGCTAAATCTCTGGGTGTTACTGCCATGCTGGCATCGGCTACCAAGAACTATGAAATGCTTTCGAGTGGCGTCGCAGACGGCACCTTTCTACCAACCGAGAGTATTAGATCTTTTAAGTTAACGAAACTGTTGACCCATGCGACTACACTTCCTGGCGGTTTGTATAACACCAGCTTCTTCTTAGTAATGAACCCTGCCAAATATGATGGATTGACTGAGGCCAACAAGGAAGCGCTGGGCCGGGCCTCTGGCGAGAAGTTTGCCCGTATCGCTGGTCAAGGATGGGATCGTGCAGACGCAGAAGGGCTGGCCGCTATGCAAGCTGATGGCATCAAGATCATTGCCGCCAGTGAAGCCTTTGTCGATCAGGTCAGGCAGGCTACCGCCCACATCGAGTCCGGCTGGGTAGAGACAGCCAATGGCCTTGGGGTTGACGGCGTGCAGGTTATGGCAGATATGCGTGCGGAAATCGCCAGTCTCGCAGCCGAATAATGACCGATAGCTCAAACCGCCGGCGTTTGCGCGTCGGCGGTTTGCCGCAGGTGTTATTGCAGTGGGGTTTCGGTGGACTTGCCGCCCTGGTTCTTTTTCTGATGATGCTCTTGACGTTTGTGGACGTCATCGGCCGATATTTGCTCAATGCTCCCGTTACCGGCAGTTTTGAAATCATTGAGTTAATGGTCGCGGCTTTAGTATTTTGCGCGCTCCCGCTGGTGACGGCGAGGGAAGAGCACGTAACAGTGGACCTGTTCAGCCACCTGCTTTCGGCACGAACCGAACAGACTCGCGCTGTGGTCGTTGGCCTGCTCAATGCCATTATCCTGACCGCAATGGCGGTTAAAGTCTGGCAGAAAGCGGCGGAATCAGCACGCTATGGTGACCAGACCGCGATGCTCTATTGGCCTACTGCGCCTGTTTTCTACTTTATTAGCCTGTGTCTGGGATGTAGCGCGGTGATCGCAATGTCGCTGGCCTGGCGGTATTTCAAGGGGCAGTCAATTGACTCTACTACTGGATAGCGGTAATTCCGATGTCGAGAAAACAACAGGTGCCAACTGCGGTTCCTGAAAGTGTTGTAGGGTTGTCCGATTGATCCAATGGCAAACCCCGGATCAAATTTGGGGCCATTCACTCTGACGTCAAAAAAGCAGAATATTCATGGGCCAGTCAACAATCCAATGAGATCAGTTCAGACAAAATGCATTCTGAGCAGTTCTGGCTTTGCTAAAATCAATCTTTTGATACCAGATCTTAAGCCATCACCACCTATCTTATCTGATCAAATGTTTTCCCAACTTCCAGATTTACACGGGATAGATTGGTTTGTTTTCAAATCGTCTATGGAAGGGCGGCCTTCGATCGCTCAGCAGGCAGTGCTTGCTTGGCCGAACACGCCGGGCTATGCCATGGCTTTCGAAGTGTCGACAACCGTTTATGTGACCTGATATTTGTGTATATTGCTGACGATCTGCATTTTTTTTACACCAGAGTAAACATTCAGAGTTATCACCTTGAGCCACGATCCGGACAGCCAGGCACTTGCACACGCTTGCAGTGAGGCCATGCACCAGGATGATCGCTGTTCTCAGGCGCTCGACATGGTTGTCGTCGACATTGGGCCTGGACGCGCGCAACTGTCAATGATCGTTCGTGAGGATATGATCAACGGCCATGGCACTTGTCACGGAGGCATAATTTTTACACTGGCAGACACAGCCTTTGCTCATGCCTGTAACACCCGAAACCACATCAGTGTGGCGGTCAGTTGTCAGATCGAATTTCTCGTACCTGTTTCATTGGGAGAGGTGCTTACGGCAACGGCTGTTGAGCAGCATCTGAAAGGGCGTAATGGAGTCTACGACGTCGGCGTGGATTTATCTGATGGCACTCGAGCAGCTTTGTTTCGCGGCAAATCAAGGGCTGTTGGCGGCACTTTAGTAGATAACCGAACGACTGAAAAATTGTGAGCGAAGTCCCAATCTATGACCGATCTGATTATTCGTTGACTGCTCGAGCGGTGCGGCTATGGATTTCAGTGTATTCGATGCCCGCTGCCTTAACCGCTAGACACCGGAACTGGATGCCATGACTGTAAAGCGAGCCCTGGAAACCGAACTGGAGCCCATTGAAAAAGTCAGTATCGACGAACTGAGGGATCTTCAGCTATCGAGACTGAAATGGTCGCTTAATCATGCGTACCAAAATTCACCGCTGTACCGAAAGAAGTTCGACCTAGCCGGCATACGCCCAGAGGATTTGCAATCTCTGGATGACCTGGCGCGATTCCCGTTGACCGCCAAAGACGACCTGCGGCAGTTCTACCCATTCGGCGCTCTTGCGACCCCGATGGCGGATGTGGTGCGAATCCATGCATCCAGTGGCACAACCGGCAAACCGACGGTAGTTGGGTATACCCAGAGTGATATTGATGTCTGGTCAACGGTGATGGCTCGGTCAATCAGGGCCGCCGGGGGGCGTCGGGACGACCTGATTCATGTCAGTTACGGCTATGGCCTGTTCACGGGCGGCCTGGGGGCGCACTTTGGCGTGGAAAAACTGGGCGCCACTGTGATACCAATGTCCGGGGGGCAGACCGAAAAGCAAGTGCAACTGATCAACGATTTCAAACCGAGCATCATCATGGTGACTCCAACCTACTGCCTGAATATTGCCGATGCCTTTGAGGCAGCAGGCCTGGATCCGCGGCAGTCCTCGCTCAAAGTCGGTATTTTTGGGGCAGAGCCCTGGACCGAGTCCATGAGAGAGAATATCGAGGCCCGATTCGATATCGATGCGGTCGATATCTATGGTTTGTCTGAGGTTATTGGGCCTGGGGTTGCCCAGGAGTGCATCGAAACCAAGGACGGTCTGACCCTTTGGGAGGATCACTTTTATCCCGAAATCATCGATTCCGAAACTGGCGAAGTCTTGCCCGATGGAGAAGCCGGCGAGCTTGTTCTGACTTCTCTGACCAAGCAGGCATCGCCTGTCATACGCTACCGCACCCGCGACCTGACCCGTCTGCTGCCGGGCACGGCACGCCCTATGCGCCGTATGGCCAAGGTTACAGGCCGAAACGACGACATGATGATCGTGCGTGGCGTCAACGTATTTCCTTCGCAGATAGAGGAGAAGGTCCTGGCACAAGCTCTACTCAGCCCGCATTACCAGATTGAGTTGGCCAGAACCGGAAACCTTGACGATCTCACCGTCCATGTCGAGCTCAAACCCAACGCGGGATCTGACAGTCAATCTGCTGATGTCAGCGCAGCGTTGGCTCGCGATATTAAGACCCATATTGGTGTAACGGCCAAGGTCATTGTGCATGGCGAAGGTGGGGTGCCTCGATCCCAGGGTAAAGCGCAGAGGGTCATTGACAGCCGTTGACTCAGGAGATCGAATGAACCTTGAACTTGCGATCGAACGCCTACTGGCGGATTTTCGAACTCGCAGGCCGGTTCGAGCCAAATCCCTGCTGATAACGATTTTCGGTGACACGCTTGAGCCCCGGGGCGGTGGTGTGTGGCTGGCCAGCCTGATTCAGCTGGCAAAACCAATCGGATTAAGTGAACGCCTGGTTCGCACTTCGGTGTATCGATTGACTCAGGAAAAGTGGCTGGCCAGAACCTCACTTGGTCGCCGAAGCTACTATCAACTGACTGAAGCCGGTCACCGGCAGTTCGCAAACGCCGAGCACCGCATCTATGGTGGCAGCAACCGCCGCTGGGATGGTCAGTGGCGAGTGGTTATTGTGCCGCCAAAGTCGATCAGCGCTTCGGCGCGTAGTCAGATTAAAAAGGAGCTCAAGTGGCAGGGTTTTGGCACGCTCACTGCGGATGTCCTGATCCACCCGACTGCTGAGCTAGAGCCTGTGAAGGCTATGCTTGCGCACCGGAACCTCACCGATAAGGTCAAGGTCATTTGTGGAAACTCTGTTGGCGACAGCGAATCCCCAAGTGCGCTTCTTAATCGCTGCTTCTATCTGGATAATATTGAGAAGGAGTACGATCGTTTTAATCATCGTCTTGAAGATTTATGGCAGGCAGCCAGGCGCAAACGAAAAACGGTTGATGGCGAGGCGGCCTTTATCGGGCGAACGTTATTGATTCATGAGTACAGGCGTATCCTGCTGCACGACCCCGATGTGCCCGAGGCACTGCTACCGGCAAACTGGTCTGGTACCCGGGCAAGAAAACGCTGCGCCCGAATCTATCTGTCGTTATGTAAGGCAGCAGATCGTTGGGCCGTGGCGTGCTGCGAAGACACCGGCAGTTCTCTTGGACAGCCAGGCAAAGGTTACCTGAAACGGTTTAATCGCTAACGGTCACAATGCATCGAAGTCGAGCACGATGTGCTCACTGGCAGGTTTCGACTGGCAGGTGAGTATGTAGCCGGCCTTGCGTTCATGTTCCTCGAGCGCAAAATCCAAATAGGTGTCTACCTGCCCGTCGAGCAGTTTGGCCCGACAGGTAGCGCATACTCCACTTTTACAGGCGTAAGGGACTTCTGGGCGGACTCGTCTGATCGCTTCCAGAATCGTATCGTCGTCCGGTTCCATTGTCAGCTCGGTTGATTTCCCCTCCAGGAATACAGTGACGGTACTGAGACCGCTTGGGGGTGTTCCAGTTCGGGCTCGTCGGGAGCTTCGGGCGAATGCCTGTCCTGGCGCGGTAAAGAGCTCGAAGTGAATTTTGGACTTATCGACTTCTTTCGCGAGCAGGGCATCTTGTACACCGTCGATCATATCTTTGGGCCCACATATGAAAAATTCGTCGTAGTGCTGTGGGATCAAAATGCTACCCAGCAGTAGATCAACTTTAGGGCGGTCGATTCTGCCATCTAGTAGGGGGATATTCCGACTTTCGCGCGACAGTGCGTGGACGATGGACAGCCGATCCAGGTAACTGTTCTTCAGCGCTTCCAGTTCTTCTCTGAAAATAATACTGCGTGTCTCACGATTTCCATAAACAAGGGTGAAGGCGCTGTGCGGCTCAACCGCCAGAGTCGTTTTGATGATAGAGATCACCGGGGTGATCCCGCTACCAGCCGCAAAGGCTGCATATCGCTTTCGATTATCCTGGTTAAGGGGTACGTTGAAGTGACCGATTGGCGAGCCCACATCGATCACATCACCAACGGCAAGTGTCTGGTGAATGAATCCAGAAAAGAGTCCTTTGGGAATTGACTTAACTGCGATCCGAAGATCATTTTCAAACACCGACGTGCAGATGGAATACGAACGCCGGACTTCCTCTTGGTTAAATTCACGTCGTAGGGTCAGGTGTTGCCCCTGGGTAAAGTCGAATTCACCACTCAGATCATCCGGTATCCCAAAAGATACTGAAACCGTATCGTCGGTCTCCGGATGCAGGTCAATAACGGGCAACGGGTGAAAGCGCATGATGATTAATGGGGCTTGAAATAGTCGAATGGTTCAAGACAGTCACTGCAGCGCCACAGAGCCTTGCACGGGGCCGAGCCGAAGCGGGACAGCACCTGGGTGTTATGCGATTGGCAATAGGGGCAAACCACATCGGTGTCATCAGGTAGCGGATGAGAAGCACAACAGGCCGGTGGTGAAATGCCTGCCTCAAGCAGCCGTTGCCTGCCCCTGTCGGTGATCCAATCGGTGGTCCAGGCCGGTTGCAACCGGTTTTTGACTGAGACGTTTTGGATCCCGGCGCGCCCAATCACATCGCGAATGTCAGCTTCGATAACCGAAGTGGCGGGACAACCCGAATAGGTAGGGGTGATGGTGATAACCACGTGGATATCCTGGCCCGTACCATGGACTTCGACATCACGGATGATGCCAAGGTCGTTGATGCTGAGGGTTGGTATCTCGGGATCGGCTACTGAGTCCAGCAACTCGAGAACTTGCGCCTGAGTGGTCATGGGCATAAAGGCTACGCTCACCACGATGCTCCCGGGTAGGCGCGCTGCAGAAACTGCATTTCAGCCAGAATGTATCCCAGATATTCACTGTGCAGTCCTTGCCGCCCGCCCGTGTGCGCGCTGAGAATCTCGGGCATCTGCAACGTTGCCTCAGCAAGAACCCCGCTCACCTGGTGTTCCCACTCGGACTTTAGCAAGTGGATTTCGGGCACAATACTGAGACTTTCAAGGTCAAGATAGATTTGGTCAGCCTCGAAGAGCTCCGGTACGCAGGGTGCGCAGTCATCCAGTGCCTGCTGCATGCGGGCATGGCTTTCCTCAGTACCATCGCCCAGACGGATAACCCAGTTGCTACTATGGCGCAGATGGTAGCGCACTTCCTTGACTACCTTGCCCGCAATACCTGCAATCTCCGTGTCACGCCCACAAGCCAGGCCCTCCAAAAGGAGCAGGTGATAGCTGTCGAAAAAAAACTGTCGAACCATGGTTCGAGCGAAATCGCCGTTGGGTAGCTCCACCAGGTGCAGGTTGCGCCAGTCTCGAACATCACGCAGGTAGGCCAGATCATCTTCAGACCGACCCTGACCTTCAGCTTGACCCGCGGCCGCAAGCCACAGCCGGGCATGGCCGATAAGGTCCAGTGCAACATTCGTTAGTGCAATATCTTCTTCCAAAGCCGGAGCGTCTGCAGACCACTCAGACAGCCGATGGCCGAGGATCAGGGCGTTATCACCCAGCCGTAAAAGCAGCTGGAAACGAGCCTGGTCAACTTTTAAGTTTTTACTCAAAGGTTCTCAACACCGTCTGGAACGGGGTAAAAGGTTGGATGCCGGTAGACCTTGTCATTGGCTGGTTCAAAAAACGGACCCTGATCCTGTGGCGATGACGCTGTGATTTCGCCAGAAGGCACGACCCAGATGCTCACCCCTTCTTGTCGCCGAGTGTAAAGATCCCGGGCGTTTCCAAGCGCCATCGCGGCATCAGCCGCATAGAGACTGCCGATATGTTGGTGGGTGAGGCCCTGTTTGCTCCGTACGAAGACCTCCCACAGTGGCCATTGGCCTGATTCCGTTTTCATAGTTATCAGATCTCCCGCGATTTAGAGCTGGTGGATTGGATTAGGCTGCCCGGTGACTGCCAGAGTGTTTACGTGCATAAGTGCGCGCAGCCTCGCGCACCCACTGGCCGTTTTCATGGGCGTTGACTCGGGTTTTCATTCTTTTATCGCCACACAGTCCCGGACCATTCACGGCCGCCCAGAATTCGTCCCAGTCTATGGCACCAAAATCGTAGTGGCCGCGAGCTTCATTCCACTTAAGCTTGGGATCCGGAATGGTCAGTTGTAGATGGTCTGCCTGGGGGACCGTAATGTCGATGAAACGTTGACGCAGTTCATCGTTGCTCTGGCGTTTGACTTTCCAGGCCATGGATTGACTGCTATGGGATGACTCGCTGTCATGCGGGCCAAACATCATCAACGACGGCCACCACCACCGATTTAAGGCATCCTGGGCCATGGATATCTGACTAGCGGATCCCTTTGCCAGAGTGACCATCATTCCGTAGCCTTGCCGTTGGTGAAAACTCTCCTCCTTGCATATTCGAACCATGGCGCGTGCATACGGGCCATAGGAGGTGCGGCACAAACTAATCTGGTTGACAATCGCCGCGCCGTCTACCAGCCAGCCGATGGCTCCGATATCTGCCCAGGTCAGTGTGGGGTAGTTGAATATGTTCGAGTACTTCATCTGCCCGTCGTGCAGTCTGTCAAGCAGTTCGTTGCGCGCAATTCCCAGTGTTTCGGCAGCACTGTAAAGATACATTCCATGACCACATTCGTCCTGTACCTTGGCCAGCAGACCAATTTTTCGCTCAAGTGTCGGAGCCCGGGTAATCCAGTTCCCTTCAGGCTGCATGCCAATGATTTCAGAATGGGCATGCTGAGCTATCTGACGGATCAGCGTCTTGCGATAACCCTCGGGCATCCAGTCCTTGGGCTCGATCTTGATTTCTTCGGCGATCTTGCCCAGAAACCGCTGTTGCAGCTCTTTGTCATCAACTTTCGATGGAGAATTTGTCAACTCGTGACCGACCATCAACGCCACCCTCGTGATACGGTTTAAACTAATCTGTTACAGAATATTATATTAAAACAAATAACCTGTGTCACTTTGATTGACAGGAACCCCTTACTCAACCGGTCTGGTTTATCACGTTACCGGGGTCTTTTAGTGTCTCAGGCGCCCAAGACAATGATCACTCTTGGGGGCGAAGGTTCCATCTCCCGTGGAAACGTTCATATTTTTTGCTGGCTGAACGAAGTTGCCTGTGGCGGCGAAAGACGGGTCTTTTGTTTGGTTGCCCCGACACCTCCTTAAGATTACGATAGGTTTGAAATTACAACTTTTAATGGTCCAATCAAATGGAACAAAATGTTTTGAAAGAAGAGTTCATTGATGGGTGTCTGGAATTAACCCTGAACCGACCTGAAAGACTTAATGCTTTTACACCGGAGTTACACAAAGCGTTGCGGTCGGCACTCGAAAAGGCGGCAGATACCCACGCTTGCCGGGTTGTATTATTAACGGGCGCTGGCCGGGGTTTTTGCGCTGGGCAAGATCTTGGCGACCCTGATTCTGCATTGGGCGACAAACCACGAGACCTGGGTGCGTCGATTGAGCAATTTTATAACCCTCTGATCCGCTTAATTCGGTCATTGGAAAAACCGGTTATCTGTGCCGTGAATGGCGTTGCTGCCGGCGCGGGTGCAAATATTGCCTTTGCTTGTGATCTGGTTATTGCCTCCCGAGGGGCAAAATTTATTCAAGCCTTTTGTAAAATTGGACTAATTCCGGACTGCGGCGGAACCTGGACTGTGACCCATCTGATTGGGGAAGCGCGGGCAAAAGCCCTCATGCTCACCGGCATGCCTATCTCCGCCGAGCAAGCCGCAAGTTGGGGTTTAATTTGGCAGGTATTTGATGATGAGAGTCTTTTAACAGAAGCGCGAAAACTCGCCCAGCAGTTTGCTACCGGTCCGACCGCGAGCCTCGCTATGACTAAAAGGGCCATTCATGCCGCATTGACTAGTGAGCTTGATCAGCAACTCGACCTGGAGCGAGATCTGCAACGAGAGGCGGGGCGAGGGGGGGATTACGCCGAAGGCGTGGCTGCATTTCTGGAAAAACGTGCGCCAAATTTCAAGGGCAGGTAGTTGACTGGGCCGAGGAGCGGGATCGAGCCTTCAGTTGCCTAAGGCCTGGGGTTGAATGGATGATCCTCGCCAAGATGGCCGATTTAGTGACAGGAGTTCTTATAGTAAGCCTTAAGCCAAGTTGATTGGAACAGGACTTTTTGTCGTTACCTAGCAGTCAGTGGTACGGATAATTCCAAATTTATCAGATGGTGGCCAAACGCGCTTTAGATGTTAGCGCGGCCGTCAGAAGTAACACTGGACCCGCGCGTCATTAGGCTTGCCTGCCGCTGGATTTAAAGACTAGTGGCGGGTTGCCTGATTGGTACCGCCGGTTTAAGGTCAGCAAATATCGAAAACTTCACGTGTGAGTCAAGAACAGGACAATACCCTGAATGAACCGTCATTATGTTTTTGCCATTGTGGCGCCAATTTTTTGGAGCCTTGCAGGGGTGATCGTCAAGTCCCTGGAGCAGGCAACAGAATGGCAGATCAATTTCTATCGCTGCGGCTCACTGGCGCTCTGGGTGGCGTTGGTGATCCTGATTCGCTATCGCCGCTCGGTGGCCACAGTCATTCGTGCAGGAGGCTTCCAGGCACTCTTTGCAGGGGTCTTGCTTGGTGGGGCAATGGTTTGCAACGTCATCGCACTGAAGTACACCACGGTGGCGGTGGCAGTGTTAGTGATGGCTGCTGCGCCGATATTTGCGGCGTTATTGGGACGCGTGTTTCTGAGTGAGACAGTTGGGATCCGTGGCTGGATCAGTGTCGCATTAGGTGTGGTCGGTCTCACCATTATGGTGGGCGGAAGACTCCAGTTAGGCGACACCTTAGGAGTGGCAGTCGCTATTCTTGGTATTATGTTTTTTGGTGCTTATACCGTCAGTCTGAGGGTAGGTAAGATGCTTGATATGACACCGGCAGTCTTCTATGGGGGAGTGATCGGCGCGTTAGTCGGGTTGTCGATGAGCTTTGTTACTGGAGTGGGGCTGGCAATACCCCTGGTCGAGGCATTTTGGTGCGCTTTCCTCGGGATCGTTCAATTGGGGATCGGTAGCGTACTATTTGCGTTGGCCGCGCAAACGGTTCCTGCGGTTCAATTGACGGTATTCGCGCTGGGCGAGCCGTTATTGGCTCCGTTATGGGCGTGGGTGGGTATTGGCGAAGTCCCGTCCGGGGCAACGATGATTGGTGGCGCCGTACTTTTCAGCGCACTCGGGTTTCAGGTCTCGGCAAAACACTCCTAATCCGCGGGCCTTGGCAAAAGTAAAGCAAACCGCTGGGCCCAGTAAAGAAAACAGGCGGTGCCAATCCCCGAAGCGCCAAAAAGCATACACATCACCAGAATCTGGTAGCGGGCAGCAATTAATGGCGATACACCCGAAAGAACTTGGCCGGTCATCATGCCAGGCAAAGACACCAGCCCGACCGCTAAAAGGGAATTGATCAGCGGGTTCATGGCTGCCTGGAATGCATGTTGCCGGGCTTCGCCGGGCTCGTGCCCGGTGCCCAGCTCAGCATGATAGCGTTCAGCTGCAATGCTTACCGAGTTCATGGTGTTGGCAAAAATCATACCCGCCAGTGGAATCAGGTAGCGAGGTTCATACCAGGGGTTGATGTTGATCACGACCTGTGTGGCAAGGATAAGGACCGGCAAACTGCCAACGGTAATTGCCGCTACTGACACCCAGTAAAGGCGTGGCCGCTGGTCTCCCAACGGTCGCAAGGCAATCCAACTGGCGACGGTGATCATGATAAGAAGTACCGCTGATACCACAAGTGGACTATCTGAACGAAAAAGAAAAACCAGTACATAACCAATCACAAGCAACTGGGACAACATGCGGATAAGGGCATAGATCGTGGTCCCGGCCGATAAGGACCAACGCCATTGGATCAGTACCACAACCAGTACCGGAATGAAGATCAGCAGCAATCGTGCCAGCGGGATCGATTCTACCGAAGGGCCCATATATAAAGCGGCGAATTCCCGCTGACCAGGTGGTTGAAGATCGGACTCGGCAGCCTAAGTCAAAGCGGCCGATGTGTCAGATCGATTGACTCAAGGCTCAGACTTTCTTCTTGGGGACAGTGCGCAGATTCAGGTCTTCGATCAGAACGGTGCAATATTGTGCTACTTCACGCTTGGTACCTTGGCGATAGCCCGTGACCGAAGATACTGAGTTAGCCACTACGTACCGGTAGCAGGTGCCGTTGGAGCCGCCACTGGGTAGTTCGGACTTTTCTATTTCTACTACGTTGTAGGATAGATGCGGGAAGTCTTCAAAGTTCAGGACTGGTTCGGGTTTTTTTGATGAGGCCCTGGAGTGAGCCATAAGGGGGGGACTCCGTTTGTAGCGGTTGACTGCCCCGCGATCGGTTGACTCGAGGACCGCCAGTAAGCGCAGTACATAACAAACCTGGGGAACATTCGAACAGCCTTCGATTATAGCATATACATCAATGGTTTTAGAGTTATCCAGCCTTTGCCCGTTATGTGAGCCGACCAAGGTCTGCCTTACCGTTGGGGCGTATTGCTAGCCGCATCAGGCCCTAGTTATCGCTTAACCAAAATAGAAGCTCAAATTTGAGAACTGGCAGAGGCAATCAGGCTCTTGTCTTAATTTAGAAGATAGCTCCAAAACCGGGCAAGCCAGGCATAGCTGAGCCGGCAATTATTCTGGTCAACGACAGGTTTGCCGGGTTTAGCGATTTATTTTGTGAATTGCCCGTCCGGCCGTAGCCAGCGCCGCTTCATGCGTTGCTTCGGCGAGAGTCGGATGGGCATGAACGGTCCGCGCAAGATCTTCGGCACTGGCTTCCATCGCCATGGCAAATCCTGCCTCGCAGATGAGTTCTGATACCTGTGGGCCAATCATGTGTACGCCCAGGATGCGGTCGGTGTCAGCGTGAGCCAGGATTTTGACAAACCCACCTGTCATCCCAACTGCCTTAGCCCGGCCGCTTGCTGCAAAAGGGAAGACTCCGG
>Ga0209252_1000631_pt1 | contig 26393 bp, 24 predicted proteins | sample SaaInlV_135m_DNA_3_FD_184673 | JGI IMG/M metagenome (GOLD analysis project Ga0209252, IMG submission 184673) | Marine microbial communities from expanding oxygen minimum zones in the Saanich Inlet - Saanich Inlet SI074_LV_100m_DNA (SPAdes) (version 2) | ecosystem: Environmental > Aquatic >... | reverse complement strand
AAATGGGATTGATGGTGCGCACAACGAATTTGTTCATCCTACCCATGGTTTTTCTGGAGAAGATGATGATTATAAATCACCGCCTATAAATATTACAGAAACAGAATGGGGTACTGGTTTTTTTAGTCAGATGTTTGCACCTCCATTAAAAGAAAAGAAGATGCGTGAAGCCTCAGGTCGGAATAAAAATGCAGTCATGGAAGCAGGAACTGGTCATCATGGAATATCAATGTTATGGACTCACATTCATCCAACAGCAGATATCTTTATTCATCAATACATGTATGAAACGCCAATAGATGAAACGAGCACTAATCTTTTTCTTATTAATACTAGAAACTTCCTGATTGAACCAGAACATGATGAAAGAGTCATGGAACGCAATCAAGTAGTGGCGCTCCAAGACCGTGATGTACTTATAAATTTGCAGCCAAAATTAACTCCAGAAACAATAAAAAATGAGTTTTTTGTAACTATGGATAAGCCAATAAAACGCTACAGAAAACTCTTGGATCAATGGGAGAAAAAAGGATGGAGAATTAATAGCAATCTGGTTAATCAAAATAAATTATCTCATGCATACGCAATTCCTAGCCCAGAAAGAAGAAAGAAGAAAGGATGGGTTGTTGACTCGATACCTCTTATATAAACTTAAAATAGGATATTGTTACAATTAGTTACTAATTGATTTATAAAAATTTAATAACTAATACTATAATTAATTAATTTTTTTACTCTAGGAATAATAATGTATATAAATTTTTGGTACCCTGTTTGTCTTAGTGAAGAGCTTAAAGAAAAGCCCTTGAAAGCAACGATACTTGGTCTTGATTTTGTGGCTTTTAGAGACAGTAATGGAAAAGCTCATTGCCTAAGTGATGTTTGTATTCATCGAGGTGGCTCCTTGTCAGGAGGACTTTGCCATACAGAAGATAACACCGTTGCTTGTCCTTATCATGGTTGGCGATTTGATAAAACGGGAAAATGTATCAGAATTCCTTCTTTAGGTCTTAAGGGTAAGATTCCAGCTAGAGCAAAAGTAGACAGTTACCCAGTTATTGAAAAATACGATATTATTTTCGCATTCCTAGGAGATCTTAATGAAGAGGAAAGACCTCCTTTATATGAAATAGAAGAATATGGAGCAGATGGTTGGAGATCTAATAAAACAATCACAATAGATCTAAATTATAACTATGAGCGATCTATTGAAAATGCTCTAGACCCAGCTCATAATGAATTTATCCATCCAACTCATGGTTTTGAGGGATCAAAAAATGATTATCAAGTCAATCCATCTAAAATTACTGAAACAGCTTGGGGGGCCAATTTTGAACAATTATTTGATGCACCTCCACTAGACCAAGATGTCTATGGTGAAACTGCAAGGGAAGAATCTGGCGAATTGACTGTGTTTGGTGGTTATCATGGTCCAAATGTGGTCATCACACAAATCCATACAAAAAAAGAAATTAATTGGTTTCATCAATATTTCTTTGAACAGCCCATCAATCAATTCCAAACTAAAGTGTTTTTTGTCAATATGAGAAATTGGATATTAGAGGAAAAATGGGATGATATGGTAATGGAAAGAAATCTTGTCATCGCTGGGGAAGACATAACTGTTATGACTGACCTCAGACCACAAGTTACTCCAGATACAATGACAAAAGAAGTTCTGGTTCCTGCAGATTTAATTATGGGGCAATATAGAAAAACCATGAAAGGTTGGGAATCTAAAGGTTACAAGATTGATAGTGAGACTCTTGATAAAAATAAACATAATATGGCTTTTTCAATTCCCTGTCCTGCTAGAAAAAAAGAAAAAAACTGGGTACTAGACTCCATACCATTAATTAATGCTAAATAGTTAATCAGTTTCTTTTTTGGTATTAAATACTCGATCCATATACGATTCATTTTCTGACACTGGTAAGGACTCTTTCTCAGGAATAATACCAGAGAGTGCTTTAGCCAATTCCTTCTTAAAATCCAATTGCATTTGCCTTGAAATCTGTATCCTTTGTGCTTGAGGAGATCCAGCACCATGCAGTGATTCAGTTAAATAACCTACAGCATTTCTACCTAAAGTCATATTTTCTATCAAACGCAGTATTCTGATACGATCCTCAGGATCTAGATTAGACTTGGTTGCTAAATACTTCTTGATAATTTTTCCTAAATTAGGATGCTTTAAATCTTTCTCAGATGGCATGGATGCGACCAGTCCGCCAGCTAGATCTTGTGCTAAGCGACCAATATCATAGGTAAACTTAGTTACATGATGCTTACAAACATTAGCAAGCAAATCATCATTAATAAATACGCCTGATTTCAATTTCTTAGCTTGATAACTAGATGAAATACCTGTTCCATAAATGGTCTCATTGAGATGAGTCATTTCAGTCAGCTTGTCTTTAATATGAGAGGCTTTCTCCACTCCATTGTATTCTGCAATTGCTGCTGCAGCGCCAATTAAAACATCACCAACGCCTGATTTACAAACATAACTTCGCCTGTGATAACAAGTAAATCTTTCAACTAGGCTGGCAGAGAAATCATATTCTCCATCCATAAAAATTAGTTCATTAGGAATGAATACTTTATCAAAAACCACAAGAGCTTCCTGGCCTGCATAATTATTATTGCCAGCATCAATTGGAGTGTTATCCATATGTCGTTCATCCCCAGATTGCCTGCCATAAATGTAAGTAATTCCCTTTGCATCAACTGGAATAGCTCCAACAATTGCATACTCCTTATCATTCTCTGTTAACCGAAGAGTGGGCATTACAATCATCCAATGTGAATTAATGACTCCCGTTTGATGAGCTTTAGCTCCTGTGATAAATACTCCATCATCATTTCTGTCTATAACATGAACAAAAAGATCAGGGTCTGATTGTTGATGAGGTAATAAAGATCTATCTCCTTTGACATCTGTCATTGCACCGCCAATGACTAAACCTTGCTTCTGTATAGTTGTTAAAAAACTGATAAATCTATTGTGATAATTTGTTTTATGACTTTCATCAATATCATAAGTAACTGAGTGAAGGCTATTAATGGCATCCATTCCAACACATCTTTGAAAACATGTACCAGTTAATTGACCTAATTTTCTTTGCATCTTATTTTGCAAAATTAAATCTTTCTCGCTTTCTGCAATATGCAAAAATCGATTAATCCGTTGTTTGGTATATGGTGAAAAAGCACTTGCTAAATCAGGATTTTCATTAGCAAGATCATAGGTTTTAGCTAATGCATTAATAGACGGTCTGATTATGGGATGCTCTACTGGATCTTCAATGAGCTCCCCAAATAAATAAACATTCAGATCTCTATTTTTTAAACTCTCTATATATTCTTTACCACTTGAAATTATATTTGTCATAAAAATTATTATATCAACTTAGATGGATCAAGTATTAAGTAAGATTTATAAACACATTGATTAACATTAACCAATAAAGATAATAAACTTAGTCTATATATAAAAAAGGTCATTCTTTTGAACAAAATAAAAACAGAATTTTGCACCCTCCAAGGCAAATGGGGTAGAAGACAAGTTAGATACTTAGTATCAGGTACAGGCCCAATTATTTTTCTTCTGCATCAATCGCCCAAATCAGCTGATGAATATAAACCACAAATCAATGAATGGGCATCAGAATTTACAATTATTGCTCCAGATACACCAGGTTATGGTGGCTCTGATCCACTTGATGCTGAAAATATTACAATTCAAGATATTGCTGAAGCTACCATTGAGTTAGCGGACTCATTAGAAATTAATCAATTCGGATTATATGGTTTCCATACAGGTGCAAGCATCTCAATTGCTATCGCTCATCAATTTCCGGAAAGAATTTCTTCGATTGCTTGCAATGGAGTTGTTGTTCTAGAAGACAGTGCTTTAAAAAAAATCATGAAAAACTATCTGCCACCTTTTATACCTCAATGGGATGGGAGTCATTTAACCTGGCTCTGGTCAAGAATGAGGGAACAGCTTATTTTCTTTCCATGGCACGAGAGAACACAAGAAGCTAGAATGAATTTTGATATTTCTCCTCCAGAAATACTGCATGAAAATACGCTGGAATTTTTGAGATCGGGTGACCATTATAGAACAGCTTATGGTGCAGCTTTTCAGTATAGAAATGAGAAGTTTGTTCCTCAATTAACCATTCCAAATTTTATCACAGCTGCTGATTCTGATCCCCTAAGTAAATCTCTAAAAAGGCTCAAACCTTCAAGTATCTCCATTATAGAAAATTCACTGAATCACCAAGAAGCATTGGAAAAATCAAAAAAGCATTTATTAAAATTCCCAGCTTCATCTCACTATAAGAAACAAGAACAAAAATCATTGGATGGTGAGCTCTTGAACTCAATTATTCACTGCAAAGAAGGAGATATTAGCCTTAAAAAAAACTTTAATGGTCAAAAAGAATCATTATTCATTATCCATCCTGCAGGAGGATCATCAAAAACAATAAATTATCTAACGAATCCAATTGCAAAGAGTAAGCCTCTAATTTCTATTGATTTGCCTGGACATGGAGAGTCTTTTAAGGATTTGAAAATAAAACAATTAATGTCATTGAATACAAACATTATTCAACAAGTTTTTGATCATCATTGTACTCAATCTGCAACAGTGATTACTATAAATGACAGTTGCTCTTTGTCTATTGAATTGGCTTTGAAATCTAAAGCAATAATCAATCAACTCATACTGATTGAACCCTGGTTTTTGGACAAAATTGAGATTGATGATTATTTAGAATATGGCTTTCCTAAGATAGAGTTAGATTGGGCTGGAGGACACCTTTTGAAATATTGGCATATGATCAGAGACTCAAAACTTTTTTGGCCTTGGTATAAAAGAGAAGCTTCTGCAATCATATGGGAAAAACCTAACATCGATGAAAATCAACTACAAATTGAATTAACTGAGTTGATGCGATCAAGTAAATACTGGAGAGCAAATTTACGTGAGCATCTCGTTTACAGTTATGAAGATAATTTAAAACAACTAAGAGTACCTTTATTCATTGCTGCTAAAGATTCACATCCATTGATAAAGAAATATCAATCTCTGACTAAAGAATTAAATAATTGCTCATTAATACAGCTCCCAGAGAATAACAATGAATGGGGTGAGATCATTCTATCCAAGATATAAATAATTCATTAGCAGTTACATTTACTGTGTTGCATGATAATATTTTTTAATCTCTTAATTTCTCTCAACAGAGGAAATATAAATAACTCTAAGGAAAATAGATGAAAGATAAACTAGGGCCAATATTCTTAGCAGAAGGAATAAGTAGGACCAATGTTATTACTTTTTTCTATTCCTGTTTTATCTGTATAGGTCTGCTAGCTGGAATGAATTTTGTACAAGGCTATATACTTACCGTAGTCCTAGACATTCCTATGTCAGGACAAGGAACCATTACTGGTAATTTAGCGTTTGCACAAGAAATTATAGCTATTGCACTCATTGGGCCATTCGGAATTCTTTGCGATCGCATAGGTAGAAAACCTGTTTTTGTTTTTGGAACTCTTCTGATCTCATTGGGCTTTGCAATTTATCCTTATGCCAGCACATTAACAGAACTATTTATTTTTAGAACATTCTTTGCAATTGGTGCTGCATCATTATCCTGTGTTTTAGCTGTTGTTACTGGAGATTATCCTGCAGAGCAATCAAGAGGAAAATTTGTCAGTGCTCATTCAGTTCTTAATGCTTTTGGTGTACTTGGGTTTGCTATTATTTTGGGATTTCTACCTAAAAGCCTTGAAAGCAATGGTTTTGAACCTATTGAGGCTGCCAAGTTGACAATGCTATTAGCGGCTATAATTGGTTTAATTTCGGCATGGGTTTTCTACAAGGGACTAAAAAGTGGAGTACCAAATGAAGATAACTCAAAACAGAACGCCAAACCAGACACCAAAGACCTTATAAAAGTTGGCCTCAAGTCAATGAAAAACCCTAGAATTACTCTTTCATTCGCAGCCACCTTTTTGGCCAGAGCTGATGTTTCAGTGAACGGTTTATTCATCTCGCAATGGGCAATTACGAGTGGTTTTGCTATGGGACTAACGCCTGCAGAATCAATGGGGAAAGTAGTTCCAGTCATTGTTATTACAAATCTAATCAGTGTATTTTGGGCATTTATTTTTGGATGGATTATTGATCGTATTAACCGAGTTGCAGCGATGACTATTGCTATGGGAATGGGAATGATGGCTTATTCTTTAATCATGACTGTTGATTCCCCTCTTGATATGAGTAATTTACCAGTTTTTATTCTAATTTCTTGTAGTGCAATTGGCACGGTAGTTGCTACTGCAAGCCTTATAGGACAAGAAGCGCCCATTAGAGAAAGAGGCACAGTAATTGGTTTTAGTTCATTCTTTGGTGCTATTGGAATTTTGATTGCTACATCAGTTGGTGGTCGTCTATTTGATATTTCTCCAGCAGGACCATTTCTATTGATTGCTTCTGTGAATGCTATTTTATTTATAGCTTCTGTATTTATATTGATTAAGTCACCTGGTAAAAACTTCAAAAAAGATCAAGAAACTACATAGTAATGATAAAAAAAGCCTATGCAGATACCTCAGCTGGTCAATGCCACTACCGCTTTACAGAAGGCGATGGTCTACCCATTATTTTTCTTCATCAAACACCAAGCTCTTCATTAATGTTTGAGGCAATGATGAAACAACTGAGTGGAATGAACATGTATGCCATTGATACACCTGGTTTTGGACAAAGCTTTGACCCCATTGGCACTCCTAATATTGGTGATTATGCAAGATGGATAATTGAAGTAATTGATTTCCTTAATCTTGATCAGTTTCATTTATTTGGACATCATACCGGTTCATCATTAGCAACACAGATAACCTTAGAACGACCTAACAATGTTATGTCTTTAAGTATGATTGGTCCTTTTTTTGCTGATAAAGAAGAAAAAATTGAATTACTAAAAAATATGAATACTGATTGGTCACCGGATGAAAATGGTGATTTTCTCAATACTGTCTGGCATTTAACTGGAGAGGTTCTTGGTGCTACTGGCAATTTAGCATTACAACATAGAGAAACACTTGATGCACTTAGAGCTCATTATTCCTCACATCAATCTCATCATGCAATATGGGATCAGGATCTTATTAATTCATTTAAAAGTATAAAATGTCCCTGTCTGGTTATGTGTTCAAAAGACGATGTCATGTATCCATTCTTTAAAAAAACGAAACTCATTAAATCTGATTCAACAACTCATGAAATAAAAGGAAAAAATCTTGGGCCCGATTTAGATACAGAAGCTATTGCAAATAAATTCAAATCATTTATAAACACTATAGAAATATTATGAATGATCACAAATTAAAAACTCTGTCTTCAATCACTAGCTGGATAGTATTCTTGCTATTTTTAGTTGTCTTTAAGAATATATCTGAAACACCGACCGTACCAACTGAATCTCTAGAGAGATTACTTCTACGTAATTTTCACATAGCAACAGGGTCATTGTTATTTGTGTGCAGCTTTTTTAGAATAGCACTTTGGTTCATCTTTACCCCTCAGAATAATAATTCTAAATTACCGGATTTTGCTTACGCACAAATTCATGTCCTTCAATTTAGCCTTTATTGTGCTTTTATTGCACAAGGTATCTCAGGAATGATGAGCGCATGGTGGGATGGATTGATTCAATTTGTTCCAGGTATCGATACTATCAACCATGGATTATGGGTCACAGTTGGCTATTTACACAGTGCTTTTGGTTTTTTTTATATCACTCTAATTCTCTTTATTATATTTTTTAGAATTTATCACATGATTCGTTATCAGGTTTTTAGCTTGAATATATTTGCCTAATTATTATGAAAAAATACCTTAAAACAGCAAAAAAACGTCATTGGTTATTGATTATTATTCTTTTATCAGTTTCCTTTTACTTACCCTTTCTTATTTTTGGAGCTTACCCTTTTGCTACAAAAACTAATCTATCTGAAGAGGCTATCAGAGATTTAACTTCTGAAATCAATTTACCTAATTACTATGATTCTAATTCTTCCTATCAGAAAACGCTTCCCAAGCTAACAAAACAACAAAAAGTTCTAGAAGAAAATGCTTTCAAAAACTGGGATGGTGGAAAATGTAGGTTCTGCCATTCAATCAAGAGCGGTGATCGTGATCGAATGGCCCCAAACTTAAATCAAATTTTTGGTAAGCCCGCAGGTGTTGCTAAGAACTTTACTTATTCAGAAGCTTTAATTCAACAACGAGAGAGTGGATTAATGTGGACACCTGAGACAATCGATGGTTTCATATCCAATCCACAACAATATATTCCTGGAAACAGAATGAAAGTTGAAGGAATTGAAGATGAGGCAACTAGAAAATTAATAATCAATCATCTTTTAAGAGAGTCAAAATAAAAAGTTACGAAATGTTACGAATGTTTAATAGCAAGAATGGGAAAATAATCACTGCTTATTCTCATTCATAAAAAATAGTTTTAAAGGGAGAAAAAAATGTCAATACAATTTGAGACTGAAATAAATTTTCAATCCAATACATGGAATAGAGATGCTTGGGCGAGAATTCAAGCTGATCTTGATTCTGAAAAAGAATCAATCTGTTATACCACAGGACAAATCTTGGGTGTCAAACCAGGTGAGGCTGTTAAACAATTATGTGGTTTCGAAACTTTTTTATGCACGCGATTAATGCCGGCAGCTGAAGATGGAAGCATTAGACGACTAAATAAAGAAGTCATTTTCTATACTGATTCCAGAACAGGACAAATGATTGATCAATGGACTAATCCATGGACTGATGAAGTGGTTGATGTTGTTCATGTAGCCAATGACCCCTTTAACTATACTATTTCAGAGTGGCTGATTCTTGCACCTGAAGATTTTGGTGGTGGAGAAAAAGGTGAACCGAGAAAAATACCTTTGCTATTTCCTTGGAAGCGATCAGGAGATGTTATTACTTTGAATACTGATATGCATCTGTATTACCCCAATGCACTTCAACCGGATAAATGGGTTAGAGAATCATCTGGTAAAATGGCACAAGTTTCTGAAATGATGCGATATTTCGTTTCCGCTAAAGATCTAGAAAATCCAGAATTAACCTCAGTTGATTACACTGGTACTTGGAATAGAATTACTCCTTGGTTACCTTGGATGCTTATGGGCCAAACTCCAGGTCACTGTTTGTATATGAGTACAATGTTGAAATCAGATAACATTGATATTATTCCAAAACATATTAGGGATTTTTCAGAAGAAAGGTACCCTGGGATGTTATCTGCACCTACAGAGGACTATGGACCAAGTATTTCAAGCCTAGAGTATTATTCAAGAGAACAAACTCCAGCACCACCATTGGAAGATTAAAACCTAACACTCATTAAAAAAATAGCTGATGAATAAGAATAATTATCCATCATCTCAGCAAGCTTGGTATGGAGTAGTTATACTCACCCTTGCCTATATTCTTTCTTTTCTAGATAGGCAATTACTGTCTCTGGTTGTGACCGATGTAAAATCTGACCTCAACTTGACTGATAGTCAAATGAGCTTAATACTTGGTTTTGCATTTGCTCTTTTCTATACCACCATGGGTATACCAATTGGAAGGCTGGCTGATAAAAAAAGTAGAAGAACAATCATAGGCATTGGAATCACTTTTTGGTGTTTTATGACGGCAGCAACAGGTATCGTCAAAACATATATCCAATTATTTATTGCAAGAGTTGGGGTTGGTGTCGGTGAAGCAACACTAAGCCCAAGTGCTTTATCAATGATCAGCGATTACTTTCCAAAAGAAAAAAGAGGCACAGCAATGGGATTTTTCAATATGGGAGTATCTGTCGGTTCAGGTATTGCATTAATTCTGGGTGGCCAAATAGTTGCCTATTTTGCTGATTTTCCACCTATTATTCTACCGATAGTAGGACAAATCTATGAATGGCAAGCCTTATTTATCTTTATAGGAATACCTGGCTTATTGGTTGCACTACTAATGGCTTCGATTAAGGAACCATCCAGAAAAGGAATAATGACAGTTGTTAATAAAAGTGGAGATTCAAGCGAAGAGATCTCTATTAAAGAAACCATACGATTTATTTATCAAAGAAAAGAAGCCTATGGATGGCTATTCTTATCCATGGCCTGTTCAGTTTTAATTGGGTATGCTTTTCTTTCTTGGTTACCCACAATGTATATTCGTGCATACAGTGCTTCTATACCCACTATCACTTTGTGGTTAGGCTTTGCATTTCTAATAGGAGGTCCTTTTGGAGCTACTATGAGTGGTTGGCTTGGTGACAAGTTATACAAAAAATATAACAATAGTTCCCATGTTATGCTCTTTGCATACAGTATGATTATATTGACTATTGCAGCAGTCTTAGTTCCATTGATGCCAAATTATCAAACAGCGACACTAATGTTTATACCACAAATTGTCATGGCCGCCGGCCAAACAGCACTAGCTCCTGTGGCTATGATTAATATCACTCCAAATCAAATTAGAGGGCAAGTCACTGCAGTCTATTTCTTTGTTATTAGTATGACGGGTTATACACTTGGACCAACAAGTGTGGCATTGATCACTGATTTTGTTTTTAAAGATGAAAGTTTAATTACCTACTCCATGTCTATCGTTTCACTAGTGGTCGGTTTAATTGGTATTTACGCAGGCTTTAAGTCGCTCAATTACTTTCGTGAACAGCCTACAATTATAGATATAGACTAAGAGACGATTTGTTTACTAAATAGAGCCTCAATGGTTTTTTCATCGCAACCAATTTCTCTTAAAATCTCTTTGCTATGTTCTCCGATTTCAGGAACTGGATGATGCAAATCAAACCTTTGATCCTTCATTTCAATAGGCAAGGAAGGAAGTTTTGTTGTCATTTCTTTATAGGGAACCTTAATATCAATTAAACCATTTGAGGCATTTAGATGTTCATCATTAAATAAGTCCTCAGGTTTTGAAATAGGAGCGAAAGGTAGTCCAGTCTGGTCTAATTTTTCCATTAAATCTGCCTTATTATAGTTTTTAAATAAAGCTTGGATATGCGGAATAATGATATCTCTTTTCTCGACCCTGCCTGCATTGAGATCCATCTCTTTGTCTTCAATGAATTCATTGATTTCAAAAGATTCACAGAATAATTTCCATTGTCCATCACTGACTACACCTACAAATACTTTCTCTTCATCTTTGGTCTCAAAAATATCATACACCGCCCAGGCGGAAACTCTGACCGACATTGGTGGAGGCGCAGAACCAGTAGTAGCCGTTTGTGCCATGTGCTGTCCCATCAAATATACTACATTTTCATAGAGTGCACTTGTGACCTTCTGACCTTTATCAGTTCTATGTCTCTCTTCTAAGGCGGCCATTATTCCAATGGCACCAAACATACCACCCATAATATCAATGACAGAAGAGCCAGCCCTTAGAGGTCTACCTGGTGGTCCTGTCATATAAGCCAAACCGCCCATCATTTGAGCTACTTCATCTAAGGCTGTTCTGTGTTCATAGGGCCCTTTCAAAAATCCCTTCGCTGAACAATAAATAATACGTGGATTTAATTTCTCTAAATCATCATAACCTAGACCCAGTTTATCCATAGCGCCAGGTCTGAAGTTTTCGATAAAAACATCAGCATTACTAAGTAGCTTTGTAACTATTTCTTTCCCTTCAGGAGTTTTAATATCCAATGCTATGCTTTTTTTATTTCTATTGTAGGTGAGAAAATAGCCAGAACCTGATTGCTTTAGATTTCTTGTTTTATCGCCCCCTATGGGCTCTATTTTTATAACTTCTGCCCCCAAGTCACCAAGTATTGCACCAACAGCGGGTCCCATAACCATATGAGTCATTTCTATCACTTTAATTCCTGATAATGGTAATTCCATAATTCTTCCTATTGTTTTTTTAACTTTAATAATGAATATTTTACTATTCTAATTAATATTATGTTTATATATATCTCACAAAATTATCATGAAAAAAAATCAAGAAAAAGAATTAGAGGCAGCTGTTTTTAAAAGGCTAATAGATCATTTAAAAAATCAAACCGATTTACAAAATATAGACTTGATGAATCTTACTGGTTTTTGTAGAAACTGCCTCAGTAAGTGGTATTTAGAAGAAGCTCAATCTAGGAATATTAATATTAACAACGATCAAGCAAAAGAGATTATTTATGGAATGCCTTATGATCAATGGAAAGAAAAATATCAACAACCAGCGACTGAAGAACAGTTAGCAATAATGAAAAATAAAGTTAAAAAATAGTGGAACAAAAACCAAAGATTGCATTGGATAAAGTTATATTAATCATTGGTTTGGTTATTTATGGTACTGGGTTTTCTCTTTTGTATATAATATTTGCCCCACTATCTAGAAGTATAGGTATTACAACCAATCAATTTGGAATCCTGATTGCAATCTCAAATGTTGCCTTAGTTTTTTCTTCTTATTATTGGGGTAAAAAAAGTCAAACAATTGGAAGAAAACCTGTTTTTATTATTGGTCTTTTTTCTTATGCAGTCGCTTACTGTTTATTTGCTTTTGGTATACAAATTGGTATTTGGAAAATATTGGCACCCATGCAACTATTTATAATGTTATTTATAATCCGGCTAATTTATGGAAGTATGATTGGCGGTATACAGCCTTCTGCAGTTGCCTATATGTCAGACAATACAAAGCCATCTGAAAGAGCTAAAGGAATGGCATTAATTGGTATGGCGTCAGGAATAGGGACTATGATAGGACCAGTTTTAGGAGGTGGTCTAGCATTTATACACCCCTTATTTCCAATGTATGTTGGTGCACTGATAGCTATTTTTGGTGGATTTCTTGCTATGAAATATTTAAAGGAACCTGAAGTAAGAAATCTAGAATCTCCAAGCTCTTCCCTCAGATTTTATGATAAAAGAATTTTTCCTTTTCTATTTGGATGGTGTATTGCTTTTTTAGTGTTTACAGGAACTCAAGTTATAGCTGCATTTTTTATTGAGGATAAATTAGGAGTAATTGGTCAAAGTGAGATTATTAAAGCAACAAGCATCTCGCTACTCTCCATGGCTTTGACAACAACCCTTATGCAAGCTGTAGTCTTACAAATATTTAGTATTTCTTCACAAACATTATTAAGGATCTGTTTCTTAATTTTTGGATCAGTTTTAATAGCCATAACTCATGTAGAAAATTTATCTCAGTTTTATCTAGCGTTTTCAGGAATTGGAGTGGCATTCAGTATGATTACTCCAGGGCTTAATGCAGGAGCAACCCTAAGCGTTGAGTCTAATGAACAAGGAGAGGTAGCTGGTCTTCTAGCTGCAGCACCAGTGGTTGGAATGATCTTTGGACCACCTTTGGGAGCTTTTCTCTATAACCTAGATATGACTTATCCTTTTTATTATGGAGGATTATTAACTTTGATTTTAGGTGCTTATTTTCAATTTATAAAAATACCTAAAGATCATTTTCAATAAATATTTAGGTTTTATTCGCTTCAGTAAAACCATCGGAAGCTTGTTCATTTTTCTCATCTTTTCGCCATATTTGTCTAGGCCCAAAACCATCTTTCCTAAGAAAATGCTCTGTATAAACGATTCTATCTGGATCTAACTTCATTAAGGTGTATTCTGGTGCTTTATCAAATCCTGTTCCAATTTCTGCTGCAGATGCTTGCCATCTAAAAATACCCATACCATACTTCCATTCTTCTGTGCCAGGCTCCAATAATTCAGCTCTACCAAATAATTGTGCCCCTTGTGCTGCAACCCAGCCAGCCATTACACCAGCGACAGCAAAAGAAACTCTTGGATCACGTTGCATAGCTTTTAATTTAGGACTACCAGGCTGAGGAAGAACATATATGGCCATGTTATCAGCGTAGAATTCCAATGGACTAACAATAGGACCATTCAGACCAAGTGTTCCTAACATGCCGATATTACCTAAGGTTAGAGCTCTTTGTATCTTATGCTCTAGTTGGTCTCTTGGCAGCTGTTTAGTTGTCCAAGGAATTTGTTCCAGCCATGGATGTGCTTGACTCATTTTTTTTCTCCTATTGTTTTATTAAACTTAAATTATTCTTTACGCGTACAGTTGACGCTCAATTATTATTTTATGAACTATTGCTCGCTTTTTTTCGGCTCAGCCAAGTATAAATAGCCATAAGTAATACTAGAAAATTCATACCTCCCATTAATAAAAATGGTCCAGTATAAATATAATCAAATAAAATACCGCCTACTCCTCCAGCAATAATTTGCCCAATAGCACCGCACATAGCGAAAGCACCGAAAACCGTTCCCCTAATAGTAATCGGTGCCGTTTTTCCTATTAATGTTGTGGATGAAATAATGCATGCACCCTCTCCAGCACCCAATATTATAGCTATAGGTATAATTGTATTAGACATAGGATCATTAACTAATCCCATCATGGTATAACCAATTGTGGATAAGCTAAATGCAATCATAACACCATAGATTCTATCAATACGGTCCATAATAAAACCAAAGATAGGTGAAGTTATTAAAACAGTACCGGCTATAATAGGAATCACAAATGCCCCTCTTGCATAGCCTTGATTAATTGAAAGGCCATTATCCAAAGCAAAGTTGGACATCCATAAAAATGTAAAAATGCCAACTACGAAAATATCACCTCTTGCTGCAGCTGATGCTACAAAAGCCAATCTTATTCTTGAATCTGATTTTGCAGCAAAAAGTCCATCTCGAAATAAATCTTTTAGTGAAGATCTAGAGGGTTTACTTTGCCTTGAACCTGGTTTTAGCATCGTTGCAACTAGTATTGCAGCAGTCAGACAAATAAAAGTTCCAATCCAAAGCGTATAAGTTCCTGATTGAATTGCATCAAATCCTTTTTCTTGGAAAATAGCTGGCATCTTTGTTAAAAATAAAGAAGTAATAGTAATTCCCAATCCTTGGAATAAACCCATAAATCCATTCCATTTAGCTCTGGATTTTTCCTGAGGATAATCTCCTGTATAGATTATTAAAACAGTTGATGCAGCTGACACACCAATAGCAAATAAAACTCTAATTAAATAAAGGTGATATAACTCAGTTGCTAGTGGAAAACAAAAATAAGCCACAGACATTAATAATAATCCAAGAGAGAAAACAGGTTGGCGACCAAGTTTATCTGCTAATGCGCCCATTAAAGCTGTAAGTGAAAGAATGATTAATTCTTGCATGGTACTTATCGAGCCGACAACAGTACCTTGAATACCTCTTGCTATACCCAAATGCTCAGAAAGAATATACGGTTGCATGAAATTCATAAATGCAAATACTGAAGTATTGAGCATGGCAACAGGAAAAAAACTCAAAGCATTCATCCTGCCTACATTAGGCATAAGAAATAAAGGTCCGATTTTTTTAAACTCTTCTTTGATTACACGTTGTTCATTTATTTAAATTTAACTCTGACTATACTAACATTAGAAAGTAGGTAGCGAACTGAGATTTTTCATTCGTAAAAAAAGGACAATAAATGTATACAAACGTTTGGTATGTTGCAGCTAGAAACAGTGACTTATTAGACGAGCCCTTATATGTTCAAATGCTAGGTTCTGATTTTGTTTTGTTCAGAGATAATAAAGGAACACCTGTTTGCTTGAATAATGTCTGCCCTCACAGAGGAGCAAGCCTTGCTAATGGCAGTCTGAGCAAAGAAGGCTTAATTGCATGCCCATTTCATGGTTGGGAATTCAATGGATTAGGCCAATGCATTCGAATGCCTTCTATTGGCAATGAAGATCCTAAAAAAGCTGCCCCAGGTGTAAAAATTGATTCCTATCCAACCAAGGAAAAACATGGACTTATTTGGACTTTCCTTGGAGATGATTTAGAAAATGCAAACCCTATTTTTGATATCCCTGAAATGAATGATCCGAGCTATACTGTTTTAGAACATGACGTTGTATTTGAATCCAACTTTCATACAGCTAAATTTAGCAATCTTGATTACGTCCATCTTCCAGTGGTTCATGGTATAAAATTTGAAGACCAAGATAATCCATACCGTCCTCCTCCACATGTTGTTGAAAAAACTGATTATGGCTTAACTGCTCATATAGAAACTGATTCCACACCTAGCGAAGGTAAGTGGGAAGGCATTCGAGAAAAAGGCACTAGAGTTAAATCAATTCTAAAATATTTTACAGCGGGAGCAACATTAAGAGGTGAGGTAGAGATTGGTGCTATTAACTCTGGTCAATTCAATGCTTTTTATGAGTTTTCAACACCCATTACACAAACCTCAACAATGATGCGATATTATTTTTTTAGAAACTTTATGACCGATAAAAAAATGGATGATTTTGCTCTAGAAAGGAACCTTAAAAATATTTATGAAGATAAAGCTATAGCTGAAGCACAAGAACCAAAATATGGACCCAATGATATGCCTAATATTGTTGGGAGACATGAAGATACTATTCTCAAAGTATACTGGGAGTTAATGCATGAAATGAGAGATAAGGGTTGGCAAATTGATAACAAGAAATGGAATCAAATGACTACTGAAGGTAAGTATTGCGTTATGCCTTCTGTTGATCGAAAAAATAGTAATGAAAAATGGGGATACCCAATGATACCAAGGTTGAAAAATACATGAGTAGTCTAGGAACTATTCTTATTACAGGTTCTAATCGAGGGATTGGACTGGAATTTGTAAAGCAATATTCTTCAAGAAATTGGGATGTTATTGCTACTTGCAGAAATACAAGCCAAGCTGAAGAATTAATTGAGTTATCAAAAAATCACGATAATCTTGATTTGATGAATCTTGATATCACCAATCAAGAGAGTGTTCAGGAAGTAGCAAATAAATTAGATGGAAAACCAATAGATATATTGATTAATAATGCAGCGTATTTAGGAGCACCTGATCCTCAAAAATTCGGCCAGATTGATTATAGTATGTTTACGGAAAGTTTTGAGGTCAATGCTATTGGTCCAATTCGCATTACTGAAACACTAATTGAGAATGTTCGAGAGTCGAATATGAAAAAAATTATTTTTCTAGGAAGCGGAGCAGGTTCCATTACACAAATTGCACCGCCAGTTACTCTTTACTCCTATAGAGCCAGTAAGGCAGCATTGCATTTAGCAGTTAATAACCTTTACTATGAGCTTCGACCTGAAAATATTATTGTCTCATTGATTAATCCTGGAATGGTTGATACTAGGGGATTTCTTGACCTTAAACTAGGAGATCCAATACCAGAACATTTAACAAAAATGGTTCCTGTTGCTCTTATAAAAATGATTCAAGAAGGAAAAATACCAATGATTACTACTCTTGAATCAGTTCAAAATATGATGAAATACATAGATCAATTATCCATTAATACCAAACCACTTTTTGTTAATTGTGACGGCACTCCTATGCCTTGGTAGGCATTAAAGTTTCCAGCCAGTCTTCTTTCTTATTCGAATAGACATTGGTGTCACTTCAACCAGTTCGTCTTCCTCAATAAACTCAAGTGCTTGCTCTAGTGTATGCTTTATATGAGGAACCAAGATGAGATCTTCATCCTTCCCAGCTGCTCTAATATTATTCAGTTGTTTAGCTTTGGTTGGATTAACAACTAAATCATTGCTTCTGGAATGCAATCCAACAACTTGTCCTTCATAAATATCCAAGCCATGGCCAACAAAAAGGTTTCCCCTATTTTGTAAATTAAATAAAGAATAAGCCAATGTTTTCCCAGGGACCTTAGAAACCATAACTCCATTTTTACGCTTTGCCATATCTCCAATCTTACATAATCCATAATGGTCAAAAATACTGGTCATGATTCCTGTACCGCTGGTAATGGTCAAAAAATGAGAACGAAATCCAATCATGCCTCTTGATGGCGCGATAAATTCAAGCTTCACTCTTCCATTGCTATTGGGCTCTAAACTTTGTAAGTCAGCCTTTCTCGGTCCCATCTCCTCCATAATTGGACCTTGATGCTCACTTTCAATGTCAATCACTATTTGCTCAAAAGGTTCATGAATCTCTCCATTCACTTCTTTTTGAATCACTTCAGGTCTTGAGACTCCCAATTCAAAACCTTCCCTTCTCATGGTTTCAATTAAAACGGATAAATGCAGTTCACCTCGGCCAGAAACAATAAATTTATCTGATGACTCTCCATCCTCGACCCTGAGTGCCACATTATGTAATAATTCTTGTTCCAACCTTTCTTTAATTTTTCTTGAAGTAATAAATTTTCCCTCCAGACCAGCAAATGGAGAGTCATTAACAAGAAAGGTCATGCTGACAGTAGGCTCATCCACAGATAAAGCTGGTAGAGCTTCTATATTTTCTGGATCACAAATAGTATCGGATATATTTAACTCATTAATCCCTGTAATACATACAATATCTCCTGCCTCTGCTACATCCACATCAACTCTCTCGAGTCCTTGATGGCCTAATACTTGAAGCACTCTTTCTTTTCTCTTATTCCCTTTTGTATCTATAACTACAACATTTGCATTCGGCTTTAATCGCCCCCGGGTAATTCGCCCTATTCCTATAACACCCACATAGCTGTTGCTATCTAATGCACTAATTTGCATTTGTAATGTTCCATTAATATCAACCTTAGGTGGTTTTACTTTTGTCGTAATAATTTCTAAAAGGGAATCCATATTTTCTTCCATTTTTTCTGGATCTAGACTAGAAATACCCTGTAATGCAGAGGCATAAATAACTGGAAAATCTAATTGATCATCAGTAGCATCTAATCGATCAAATAAATCAAACACCTGATCTAGTACCCAAAATGGTCGAGCTTCTGGACGGTCAATTTTATTAATAACAACAATTGGGTTTAAGCCTTGCTCAAATGCTTTTTGAGTCACAAAACGAGTTTGTGGCATGGGTCCATCAACAGCATCCACGAGCAACAACACTGAATCAACCATCGATAATACTCGCTCCACCTCTCCACCAAAATCTGCATGGCCTGGTGTATCTACAATATTGATTCTATATTCATTCCAATTAATCGAGGTATTTTTTGCGAGTATAGTGATCCCTCTTTCTTTCTCTTGATCATTAGAGTCCATGATTCTTTCTGCAGAAAGGTTCTTTCGATCTAGTGTATTAGTTTGCTGCAATAACTTATCCACCAAAGTTGTCTTTCCATGATCAACATGGGCAATGATGGCAATATTTCTTAAATGATGTGTTTTCATAGAGATTAGTAAAAAAAAGGATTATACGAGAAACTCAAAAAACTGCTATTGAAGAAGAAAATCATATGGCGCGCCCGGAGGGATTCGAACCCCCGACCGCCTGGTTCGAAGCCAGGTACTCTATCCAGCTGAGCTACAGGCGCATTAATATAATGATGAGATTATATATGAATAAAATAATTCATCATTTTTTTTAAAGAAAAAAATATTAATTGCGCAAAGTACTCTTATCATTCAAAAGAATTATAAAAATAAAATAAAATGTATATAGGACAATTATTTTATAGATCTTTTTTTTAATAATATTATTTTTCAGTTAGTTACAGAATCAACTTAATCTAGATTTTTTTCATTTTTAGGACATAAAAAATATATGCGTAAATATATTATTTTTATAATTCAATATTGCTTGAAAAAAATATGGCAAAAAGTATTATTTGAATCATCTCTTAAGACCGATTTGAAAGTAACTTAAGACGCAGACGAAAGAGTTAAAAAGAGAAAGAGACCTAAAAGGTGAAAGCGAATCAGGGAAAATAAGCTAGCAAAGAAAAAGAACTGATTCCCACCAAGTCCGAAAAGAGAAATCGGGCAAGGAGCTGAAGAAGAAATCTCACTTCAGACACCTAAAGGACTCGACTTAAGAACAGAGCTTAACGCTCTGTTTTTTTTTGCATGAACGTGATTACTATAGATTACTTATTGACTATTTTTTGAGCACGATAGCCCGTCCAAGACAGTAATGCTGCAAATGGCATAGCAAACCAAGTTGCACCCATCGTAGTTAATCCCAGTAAAATAATTCCCTTGGTTGCAAATAAACTACCGAGCACTTCTCCACCTCTTGCTAAAAAAGTATCCATGAAAACTGTAGATTTATAACGTTGTTGTATTTGTAGTGAGGTAAATAATGTTTCTCTTGTTGGTTTATTAAAACCATATTCAAAAGTTCTAAGTACGGCTACGACTATAAGAACAGTCGTCACTTCTGGATAGGAGGCATAAGCGAGTAAAGCAAGAAATAAAATTAATCCATACACAACAAGAATGATTTTTGTGCCTAATTTTCTCAAGATAAATGAAGTTACAAAGAATTGGCAAAAAAGAGTTAATGGAGTCACTATTTGCTCAATTCTGGCAAAGAATGCAGTTCTTTCACAACTGTCATTAGACCATTCCTGAATAATACCCAGTGCAATCATCCAGCCTAAAGTCATCAATCCTGTCCAAAGAATCATATAAAAACTCAGATTTCTAATTGAAGATAGTCTAAAAACACTGAGTATGGATTCAAAACTAGAACCACCAATCACATCAGTTTTATTTAAACTCGATCCTAGTCTTCGATTAGGAAAACTGTAACTTAGTAATATAGCGATGGTTAAGCCAATGACTGAAACTAATATAAGAGAAAAAGGTCCCCAATCTGACATTGCCTCATTACCGCATACTTGTGTAGAAAAATAACGAGCAATGGATGAGCCCGTAAAAGCACCCAATGATCCTCCTGCACTGATAATTCCAAAATATAATTTTGCTTGATTACTGGAGAAATAATTAATCATTGCAACCCAGAAAATTGAAACAACAAAAAATGAGAATACATTGCACCAAATATAAAATGCCTTAGCAATAAAGACTCGTCCTGGGGCATCTAGAAAATTCCAACCCATAAAAAAAAGTATCAGATTTAAAATAAAAAATAGATACGTATAGACAATTACCCTATCTTTATTAACTTTTGATACCAGCCAAGAATAGACGGGATTCGCAATCAACATTATCAAAAGGACTATGGATAATAGCCCTGGTAAATTTTCAAGGCCTGCCTGAACAGCCATCTCGTTCCTTACCGGTCTTAGAACATACCAAGCACAAAGAACAGAATAGAAAAAGAAAAAAGCCTTCAATAAAGAATTTAAATCTTCTTTTGGAACATATATGAAATCTTTTAATCTTTTAATTGCGTCCATTTTCTGTTGACTAAGAGTTAAAGTTATCTAATGGTTAGTTTACTATAAACCATCAAGCAATTTTAAATTGGAATATACATCAAACAATTATAAGAAATTGATTAAAAAAAAATGAGCATTTCAAAGAAAACTATAGTCAATTTTGATAACACATATGCTTCTCTTCCAGAAATCTTTTATCAAACGATTAACCCTTCTCCAGTAAAAGACCCTAAATTAATTGTATTTAATAAGAAACTAGGGAAAGAATTAGGTTTGAATATTAAAAAAGATAATAATTTCTACACTGAGATATTCTCTGGTAATACTGTTCCAAATGGAGCTTCTCCTATTGCACAAAGATATGCAGGACATCAGTTTGGAAATTTTGTCCCTCAGTTGGGTGATGGTCGCGCCATTCTTCTAGGTGAAGTTATCACGAAGAATGATAATCGTTTTGATATCCAGCTAAAAGGTTCAGGAAAAACGGAATTTTCAAGAGGTGGAGATGGTCGATCAGCTCTTGGTCCTGTAATCAGAGAGTACCTGATTAGTGAAGCCATGCATATATTAAATATACCTACAACTAGGGCGCTTTCAGCTGTAGCAACTGGTGAACAGGTATATCGTGAAACGCCTCTTCCCGGAGGTATTCTCACTCGCGTGGCAAGGAGTCATTTAAGAGTGGGAACCTTTGAATATTTTGCCTCTCGTCAATTAAGTGATGAACTTAAAATAATTGCAGATTATGCAATCAACAGACATTACCCAAAAGCAAATGAATCAGATAATACTTACCTTAGCTTCCTGGATCTTTTTGCAAAAAAACAAGCTTCATTAATTGCTAAATGGATGGGAGTTGGTTTTATACATGGAGTTATGAATACAGATAATACTTCAATCTCTGGTGAAACTATTGATTATGGACCTTGTGCCTTCATGGACAATTATGATCCTTCAACAGTGTTTAGTTCTATCGACCGACATGGTCGATATGCATTTGGAAACCAGCCTCAAATTGCTCAGTGGAATCTTGCTTCACTTGCTGGTTGTTTAGTGCCATTGATTGATAATAATGAAGACAAGGCAAAAAAAAGTGTCAGCAAAATCATAGACAGTTTTTCTGAAATAGTAAATTCTGATATTTCAGATGTCATGTGTTCAAAAATAGGACTGAACTCAAAAGATAAAAAATCCCAGGAATCCTTAAAAAATCTTCTAACCTTAATGAAAAATAATGAGGTCGATTATACTCTAGCCTTTCACTTTCTAAGTGATTACCTAGAGCATAACAATAATACGTCTTTCAAATTATTATTTGATGATGAAGTACTGATTAAAGAGTGGTTAAATAGGTGGATGGAGCTTATTAATACTAGGGATAAAACGAAGAAAAATATCGTTAAATCTATGAAAGAAATGAACCCAATCTATATACCAAGGAATCACCTTATAGAAAGAGCAATAAAAGCAGGCGTAACTGATGGAGATTTCTCAGTCATGCTCAACTTATCTTCTGTGTTAGAACACCCTTATACACTTCAAGATATTCATCCAGATTATATGAATCCACCAGAACCTTCAGAAAGAGTACTTCAAACCTTTTGCGGAACTTAATAAGATGCCGAACAATAAATTAATATTGCTACTAGGACTTTTCATGATGTTGAGTATGATTGGACTCTTGCTTTTTGGAGTTTTTGGGGTCTAAGATTGGAATTCAGGCTTACTGGCAAAAACTGAAATCATCTCCATGGCTATATGGGAGGCAGCTAGTGAAGTAATCTCTGATACATCATAGGCTGGAGCTACTTCAACAACATCCATACCGATTAGATTAATACCCATAAACCCTCTAATAATACTCATCGCTTGATGCGTTGTTAATCCACCGCATACTGGTGTGCCTGTTCCAGGTGCATAACTTGGATCTAAACAATCGATATCAAAAGTCATATAGACAGGATGATTACCAACTATAGAAAGCGTCTTTTCAATGACCGCATCGATACCATTTTTATGAACCCAGTCTCCATCAAGAATATTGAAATCAAAAGTATCAGGATTTTCAGTCCTCAATCCTATTTGCACTGATTTTTTTGGATCAATCATTCCCTGCTTCATGGCTTTATAAAACATAGTTCCATGATCAATTCTTTCCTCTTCATCATCTCTCCATGTATCGCTATGAGCATCAAAATGTATTAATGATATTGGTGTTTGGTACTTTTCTGCATAGGCACATAATATTGGATAAGTAACAAAATGATCGCCGCCAAAAGATAAGGTCGATGGACCTTGATTAATTATTGTCTCAATATGAGACTGAATATCACCAGGTATACTTTCTGGCTTTCCAAAATCAAATAAACAATCGCCATAATCTATTACAGCCAATCGATCAAATGGATCAAATTTCATTCCATAAGGTCTTTCCCAAGCCATATGCGTCGATGCCGCCCTAATCGCTCTCGGACCAAAACGAGCACCAGGGCGATTAGTAGTAGCTGTATCTAATGGAATCCCGGTAACAACCAAATCTATACCATCTAGATCACGTGTTGCCTTTCTTCGCATAAAAGAAGTCGAGCCAGAAAAAGCAGGCTCTATGATTGTTCCATACAAACTCGATTGTTCTTGCTCTTTTTTTTCTTCACCATTACTCATACTTTACCTTTAAATCTGCGGAGAGGGAGGGATTCGAACCCTCGATACGCTATTAACGTATACTCCCTTAGCAGGGGAGCGCTTTAAGCCGCTCAGCCACCTCTCCTATACCTTTATTTATAGTGCTTTCAGGGTTTTTCATAATCCCTTAGTAAATGTCTGTACTGCATATGTACTGCAAACACCTTCTATTTAAGCACTATTTTTAAAACAGTATTGACAATTTTCTTGCCAAGAGAAAGCATTATACATTGATTGCGCTTCTTTCAACAGAGGGTAGGCAGGTCGCCATATGGGGCAGGGTACATATAATCTAATGGTCGAAAATTTCTAGGAAGTTTTTTGGTTATAAACTAGAGGATGAGTTATTCACAATTTAGACACCATCATCAGTATATGGCTTATCTGATACTGTAACTTCTAATGGCTTATCTGATACTGTAACTTCTATATATTCATATGGTTTTCCATAATCGGTAAGAAGTCCGAACCCTGTACATTTTGCACATACTCCAACATAAGAATCTTCATCAATTGCTATACCGTCACCATCACATTGATAACATTGATGAACTAATTCATTATATCTATATGGGTTTCCACAATCGGTAAGATTTCCGAACCCTGTACATTCTGCACATACTACAACATCATCATCTTCATCAAATACTACACCGTCACCATCACATTGATCACATTTATGAACTGATAGCACCTCTCGGTGTGTTGGATTCCAATCAAATGCCATCTTCTTGCTCTAAATTAAAGCTGAACAATAGTACTGACATAAGAATGATTTTTTTCATTATAAGAAAAACAATGATCCAAAGAATGCAAAAAAGATTGCACCAATAATGGCTAGGATAATAAAAGCAGGTATGGATGCTATTGCCCATTTGACCATAAACATAACCATGTCCTCAAAAGGCATATCAAAGCTTATTACATGGACACTTTTATCATTTATCTCTTGGTGTTCTTTAACAACTTCTAGCTGAGCTTTTTTGGCTGATTCCTCATCATGAGAAGTATATTCTTTAATAAAAGCATCTCTACAGGATCTATGGATTTCTTCTCTTTCAGGAGAGTCTTTCATTGGCATCATTAAGACTGCATCTAAAAACTTAATATTTTGTTTGCAAACAATACAAATTCTAGCCATCTCTACGATCTCCTTTAACTTCTTACTTACCTTATAAATAGTATAACACCCTTGACATTCTCCAAATACTACGCTACTCTCGAATATTATATCGCAAAGCGTATAAGCCCTCGAGATACCTTTATAGTACCTCACCATTACCGCCTATCAACGAGTCCATTACAACGCAAATGCTGAAGCCTTAGAGGTATTTCTGTATGCTATTCTTAAGGTATATATTTAATTGAGGAATACTATGAAGAATTTATTACTCGGCATCATTGCCATTAACTTAACTTTTATATCAATCAATTTAACATTGAGGTCTGTCGAACCTGCTTATGCAGCTAATTCAAATGCTGAAGCTTTAGTTTGGGCAACTTGCTATGGAGGTATTGTGAGTGCAGGTGTACCCTTCCAATTCTCAGACGTTGAGATATGCCGAGATATTGCCTACAAGAGATAATGGAGGATTGATTATGAAAAGACTATTAACACTATCACTAATACTACTGTTCTCAGTTGATGTGTTTGCTGATATGTTTGCTGATGAATACTGTTATGTGTCTGGCGCTAGCGATTCTACTCTTAAAATTCAGATTAAGGATAGATGCGATGAGGGTGATGTTGTCTATGCTATGTTAGATGATTCTTTTTTTGATCACAATTTTAAAACATACATTATGAATAGTTTGGCTGTTGGTTTCTGTGATTTTGAAAATGAGATTATTATCAATTCAAATGATATGAATATGTTCCTTCTGTGTGTTTTGAATGATAACGAACCAAGAAAAGTTTCACCCTGACTCTAGTTCTTCTAAAAGCTTATCGAGCATTTCAAGTGGATAGCATTCGTTGAAACCATCTTTGTGATATTTCTTCATCTTCTTAATAGGTAGCCTTTTTCTAATATATTTTTTATGAAGAGATGATTCATATCTATGCGCTTCCCTGCCTGTATCAAAATCAATAACCTTTAATCTCCTAACTTTTGCATCTTCAGGAAGTTTATATCGTTTTATTCTGAAACTTATCTGCTTTGCATAGCCTAGCTTCAACCATATAAATGAGCCTGATTGAATCTTCAATAAATAAACTTTGCTAGGCAAATCTCTACTTGTTTCTTCGCAAATGTTACATAAGAAATTATTATTACGAACACCATCTGCTCGTATTTCTTGCTCATGCCTACACTCATTAAAGCGATAGGTTTTGTAACGAGCCTTGCTACCTTCTCCAATCAGAGTCAAGCCAACATCTTTGGCTTCTTTTTTTAGTTTGATTTGAAGGCATTGATTACATCTAAATTTATTATTACGAACTTTATCTATTCCTAT
>Ga0209252_1000630_pt1 | contig 26447 bp, 23 predicted proteins | sample SaaInlV_135m_DNA_3_FD_184673 | JGI IMG/M metagenome (GOLD analysis project Ga0209252, IMG submission 184673) | Marine microbial communities from expanding oxygen minimum zones in the Saanich Inlet - Saanich Inlet SI074_LV_100m_DNA (SPAdes) (version 2) | ecosystem: Environmental > Aquatic >... | reverse complement strand
CGACAACCGGAATTCACTCAAATTGATATTGAAATGTCCTTTATTGATGAGGAAGATATTTTTGTACAAATGGAAGCATTAACATGTCATGTTTTTAAAACTGTAAAAAATGTTGAGCTCCCTAAAAAATTCCCCAGATTGACTTATGCCGACGCCATGGAAATTTATGGCTCGGATAAACCTGACCTTCGTTATGGTATGGAGCTTCAAGACGTGAAAGAATTCACAGATGCTTCGGAATTCAATGCCTTCAAATCCGCTGAAAAAGTAAAAGGAATTGTAGTGGAAGGTGGAGCCAAATATTCCCGGAAAAATATTGATGGGTTCACAGATTATGTGAAGAAATATAAAGCCAAAGGATTGGCGTGGATGAAAGGGGACAACGGTGTATTCACCGGTGGAATATCTAAATTTTTCTCCGAAGAACTCCAAAAATCAATCTGTGAAAAATGTGGTGTGAATGATGGCGATATTTTATTCATGATTGGAGATAGTGCATCCATCACTCTGAATGCTTTAGGGCATCTTCGAGTTGAAATTGCAAAACGAGAAACTCTTGCAAATAAAGATGATTTTAAACCGGTTTGGATTACAGAATTCCCCATGTTTGAATATGATAAAGATGCAGATCGATTTATTGCCATGCATCATCCATTTACCGCACCGAGAGAAGAAGATCTTGATATGCTGGATTCGGATCCATCCAACACTTTGAGTCGTGGCTATGATTTAACAATGAATGGATATGAAATTGCTGGTGGATCTATTCGGATTCATTCGCCTAATGTTCAAGAGAAAGTATTTTCATTATTGGGATTGAGTCGAAAAGAAGCCATTGAAAAATTCGGGTTCCTCGTGGAAGCTCTAACTTACGGTGCGCCACCACACGGTGGAATCGCTTTTGGATTTGATCGCTTGGTTATGCTCTTAGCAGGAACTGGAAATATAAGAGACGTGATAGCGTTTCCAAAAACAACTTCTGCCACATCCTTAATGGACGAAAGCCCTAGTAATGTGAGTACAGATCAGTTGGATGATTTAGGAATTCAATTAAAAGAATTAGAAGAATAATTTAAAGTAGATTCATACGAAACAACCGTTCGCTTACTGTAATTTCGTATGACTCGTTATTGTTTTTAGATTTTTAAAAAGTAGGTAATTTGCATAACGATATGCTTAAACCACATTTATTAATTAAAGAGTTAACCCGCTAAACGCAGTAATTGTGTTTAGCAAGACGTTGTATATAATTAAATGATTTAATGGATTCAAGAGACAAATTAATAAATCAAATTAAGGAAGTTGAAGATGACAGCCCGGTCAGTGATTCCTCCAACAAGAGTATTCTCGCAAGAGGTTGTGATCCAGTAATGGGTAAACGTGCGATTGAATTAATACCACCAATGTTAGGTAACCCTGAAATGGTTGCAGTTACAAATGATGATGATTTTATCAGAGAATTACATAGAAAAAAGTGGTCAGTTATTCTCTTTGCGCCAGGAGCATGTAGATATGATGCAGCAAAATTACCTATTCCAGGTAGTCGAAAGATTACGAATGGTTGGGGTTTAGAACAGTATCGGGAATTAGTAATAAAGCACCAAGGTGAGGAGATAAAAATTGTTGAAACCATGGATGAGCGTCAAATCGTTGATCTACTTAGGGAAGCCTTAGAAAGCATTAATGAAATCTAAAATAACTACATACAACAAAACCTAAACTGCATTAAAACGTAGTTTAGCCAACCGTTGTAGCCAATTTGAAAAACCGAAAAATGGAACAAAGTATTTTACCAGTTGAATCAATTCAAGAAAGAGATGTTGACTTAATCTTGCTCGAAGAATTATCGACTGACAATTCATTTTGTGAATGGTTTATTAGAGAATTAGATTTACCTACATTGACTTCGGTAAATGGAGCTTGGAGTAGTATTTCAGCGTTTGGACTTGGAGAAACGGATATATTATTTTCATACAATTCAAACGACAAAAAAATATTTGTGCTTATAGAGAATAAGCTAGACGCTTCATTTCAAGATGAACAATTCAATCGTTACTTAAAGCGTGTAGACAAATATTTAACAAAAAAAGAATGCGACAATGCTTTTGCTGTTTTGATTGCACCAAAACTTTACTGCGAAAATCAAAGCGATTTTGAAAATTATTTGACTTACGAAACAATTTCGGAAAAACTTGAATATGTTGGAACAAAGAGAAAATTATTCAAAAGTAATTTGCTGCAAATCGCAACCGAAAAATTAAGGCGTGGTTATCAACCAATAAATTCTATTCCAGTTCAAAAATTTTGGCATTCGTATTGGAAATTTAAAGAAGAAAAATATCCTAGTTTGATAATGAAAAAGCCGGATATTGTTCCTCATAACAGCGATTGGCCAATGCTATATGACAGCGACTTGAAAAATATTGTGTTTTACCACAAACTTGGACAAGGAAATACTGATGCAACTTTTAAAGGATTTCCTGAAGAGGTTGAATTTAAAATAAAAGAACTACTTCCTGAATGGGCAAAATTTGAAAAACACAGCAAAAGCTGTTCGATTAGAGTTTTTTCAGGAAAAATTGATCGAACAAAAGATTTTAATGAACAGATTGACAATGTAAATAATGGACTAAAAAATCTTGAACGAATTAAAAACTGGTTAATTGAAAATAAAAACTGGCTAAAAAAAGGTGTATAGTGCATACCCTTCGGGATACGCGCCATACACAAACCGTTGAGCTTAATTGGGGTTTATATGAGAACTTAGGTCAGTCTCATAACCCGATTGATGTATAATCTATTAATTAAAACGACTTTTTGTCATTTTAATAAAATCATTTTTAGCATACTGGCATATAATTATTGTTGGAATAATGATTGTCTATTTCGAGCATAATAAAAAATAACTAAACTATAAGGATAAAAAATGAAAGCATTACAAATATTAATATATGGTGAGATTAAAGACAGTTTAGCTTTTAATGAAGTTAGCAAACCGACAGTTCAAGCAAATGATGTACTTATAGAAGTTGAGGCAGCCGCCATTAACCCTATAGACAAGAGTATTATCCTTGGAAACCTGCAAGGTATGCTCCCAATACCTTTGCCAAGTACTTCTGCTTATGACGTAAGTGGAATTGTTGTAGAAAAAGGAAATGAAGTTAGCAATTTTGAAATTGGTGACTTGGTGTATTCAAGAGTTCCTCAGGAGCAAATGGGTACATTGGCTGAATATGTTGCTGTAAATAGTGATGCAGTTTCAAAAAAACCTGAGAATATTTCATTCGAAGCAGCAGCAAGTTTACCCTTGGCAGGTCTTACTGCTTTACAATCTTTGGAATACGCAGGTATAAAAGAGAATGATAAAGTTCTAATACATGCAGGCTCTGGTGGTGTTGGAAGCTTTGCTATTCAGTATGCCAAAGCAAAAGGAGCTTATGTCTATACCACAACAAGCACAGGTAATGTAGATTGGGTTAAAGAGCTGGGCGCAGATAGAGTAATTGATTACAAAACAGAAGATTACAAAAGCATAGCCAAAGATGTAGATATCGTGTTTGATACACTTGGTCAAAACTATTCTCTTGAATCTTTTGAAGTTGTTAAAAAAGGCGGAATAGTAGTTAGCGTTGTTGGTCCGTTGGATGAAGCGAGTGCTAAAATGTTCGGCATGGCCGATTATAAATTACCGGAGGAATTGACTAAAGCAAGTAGTGATAAAGACGCTGATTATAAATTCATTTTCATGCACCCAAATGGTGAACATTTAAATGAAATTAAATCAATGATTGAAGAAGAAAAAATCAAACCGATCATTGATAAAGTTTATCCATTCTCCGAGAGTATTGAAGCATTCGAACATCTTGCAACGGGAAGAGCAAAAGGAAAAATTGTGGTAAAGATCAAATAAACTACTTAAAACAATGTATAAAAGCTATAGCGGTTTGGGTGCAAACTTGAACCGCTATTTGTATTTATTGAGTATCTTGCTTCCTGAAAAGAAGTAGCTTTTTATCCGCTACTGCTCATATACTAACCATTAGCAACGTTAGTTTCGTATATTAAAAATAGGTTTTAATTTCTCTATACGCGAGTATTAAGATTAATCTAAAGTATTAAGTAATTTTGTCCTCATGATTAAAAACATTTCACTTCAAGTCCTTCCAGAAGTTGCATCTACTCCTGATTTATTATTAAAAGAAGTTTCCATAAAAGCGAATGTAAAAAATACTGATATATATCATATTGAGATATTAAAACGCTCCATAGATGCCCGGCAAAAAATAATAAAAATCAATTTAAGAATTGATATATATATTAAGGAAGCATTTACTGGAAAACGCGAAAGTTATCCAGATTATAAAGATGTAAGTCATCAAGATAGTGTCACGATTGTTGGGGCAGGTCCAGCAGGACTTTTTGCTGCATTACACCTCATTGAAAAAGGATTAAAACCTATAATTATAGAAAGAGGAAAAGATGTAAAAAGCAGGAGAAAAGATCTCGCGCTTCTGACCAAGGAGCATATTGTTAACGAGGATTCAAACTACTGTTTTGGAGAAGGGGGAGCTGGTACTTATTCTGATGGGAAATTATATACCCGAAGTAAAAAGAGAGGAGATGTAAATAAAATTTTAGATATTTTAGTTCAACATGGTGCTTCTACTGATATCCGAGTTGAGGCGCATCCACATATAGGAACGAATAAATTACCTAAAATTATTCAAGCAATACGTGAGACTATAATTGAGTTTGGCGGGCAAGTGATATTTAACAGCCGGGTAACAGATATCCTGATAAAAAATAATTCTGTTACGGGTGTAGAATTAAAAGATGGTACAATTATCGATTGTAATAAATTAATATTAGCTACAGGACATTCTGCCCGAGATATATTTGAATTATTATATAAAAAAGAAATTGAGATAGAAGCCAAAGCATTTGCAATTGGCGTTAGGGTTGAACATACCCAAGAATTAATTGATCAAATACAATATAAATGTAAAACCAGAGGAGAGTATTTACCACCGGCAGCCTACTCAATAGTTAAACGAGTAAATGGTAGAGGAGTTTATTCATTTTGTATGTGTCCGGGAGGCATTATCGCACCTTGCGCCACACGACCTGGTGAAGTGGTAACCAATGGTTGGTCACCTTCAAGTAGAGATTATGCAACGTCTAATTCAGGAATTGTTGTTGAGCTCACTCTTGAAGATTTTGCTCCCTTTAAAGATTTTGGACCATTAGCAGGAATGTATTTTCAGAAAGAGATAGAAAAAACTGCTTGGGAAATGGGTGGAGAAACTCAAAAAGTTCCAGCACAAAGATTAGTTGATTTTACCCAAAATAAATTGTCGACTGATATTCCTAAAACGTCATATTTCCCTGGTACAAGATCTACAAAATTAAGCAAAGTTTTACCTCCATTTATTCATCAACACTTACAGGAAGGCTTTAAGCAATTTGGAAAACAAATGAAAGGCTATTTAACCAATGAAGCAGTTGTACATGCACCTGAAAGTAGAACATCATCTCCAGTTAGGATCCCAAGGGATTCAGACACGCTACAACATCCACAAATCAAAGGATTATTCCCATGTGGGGAAGGAGCGGGATATGCCGGCGGAATTATTTCAGCAGCTATTGATGGTGTTAAGTGCGCAGAAAAATGTTAGGCCTTTGCCATGAATATTGATCGGGGAGAATAAAGGAAAAAGTCCAGGAAATAAAACAGAGAAATTGAATCACGATTTTTTCTGTTTATAAAAACACCCAATCCCGGTTATGGCTAATGCGGGTGCAATGATCAAATTTATTAATGAAAGAAATTGCCAATGCCAATAGTCTGCAACAGGAACTCCTAATGTTGGCACAATGAAAAGTGCTGTGGGTGTCCATGGAACAATGCTTTCTAACATCGTTCCCGTATCTTCTAGTGAACGGGACAAAACTTTTCTACTAATTCCAAGTTCATCAAATTTGGATTTAAAGGATGCTTGTTTATTGTTCATAAAGGATTTGTTATTGGCTTCTTTTTTTTTAACCGCCCCTGATTTGTTGAAATTATCAGATTTTCATTTTGCATCCCATTCTAGAAAAGGAGGGGGGATAGGGGTAGTTTAAATTTTTTGGTTCAAACGCCTATTTCTCTTGCACCTGCTAAGCCAAATTTCCCCAAAAATTAGAATCATTAGCCCATAGCATTTAATGGTAATGAAAATATTCAGGCTAAGGATTGAATAACCGATTTATGATTTTTCTAAAACAATCACATCCTGGAAATATAATCCAGAAATCTCTTTCCAATTACCTTGATAATGTTCTTTCACAGTAAGACCGGATTTTGAAGTCATTTCTTTAAATCCATGGTCTGTTATGCCAATTGCATTTTCAGGGATCTTGACCCATTCCGGGCAAAACCATTCTTTTGAATCATAAGCAGGTTTATCAAATATCCAGCGGGTTTGTTCTGTCCCATGAAACCGGCCTGTTTCATTCGTCCTTTTTTCCAGAGATTGTTGATAAATTTCATCTAATATAAAAAAGGTAATGATGGCTTTGCCTTCTGGTTTGAGCACCCGATGCACTTCCTGAAGATAAAATAAAGAATCTTCTTCATTTAAATGGGTCCATACCGAGAGTGCTGATACCAAATCAAACCGATCATTCTCCAAGGGCCATGGAATTTTTTCAGACGCTTGGGATGGGGCGTAAAAGGGATTGTTAATATCAAAATGAATAAATTCATGATGCGCAGGCGGATAATGACTCTTGCAAAATTCAACATCTTTTTTCATCACATCAATGCCCACATATTTTCCTCCGTCCTGGACAAAAGGTGAACTTGCAATGCTGAGTAATCCTGTTCCGCAGCCAACATCTAAAATTGCATTCCCAGCATTTTTATCCAAATGCTGATAGAAGAGTGTTTGAAAGATGCCAATTACATGGGCCCATTCCGCATAGGAATGTTTCCCACCCCTTCGATTGGATTCCGGTGGAATGAGTTGAATATTTTTTGTTCTTAAAATTTGGGGTTTGTCCAGCGAAAGATAAAATTTATCCAATAGTTTGTAAGGAATAAGCCGGGCTAATTTTTGGAGGAGTGTTAAAATCCTGTTCAAGATGAATGGTTCCTTTTGATGTATTCGTTGATGATGACTAAATAAATAGTCAGAAGTTTAAGGGTAGTTCTCCTCAATCCACCAATCAGAAAGGGTGGCTTTTTTAGAGATGATGTTATCAATAATTTTGAATTTCATTGCTTTTTTCTCATTTTAATAAAATGACTTCGTGTTGAATTTATTTCTTACAAACTATTGAATATTAATTCCAAAATCAAAAAGCACTCAAATTTATGATAACCCCTGACTACGCAAATGCTACGTCAGGCAAGCATTATCCCCTTTGGAAAGTGGAATTATAGGTATGCTTTTTGTTTTTTGGACTCAGCAAGGCTTTTAAAGAAAATTATAATTCAATTCCCATTTTACCCAATACCAGGATCATGATCCAATAGGACACCATTGTAATCAGAATGGATAGTCCCAAACTTGCATAAAAATTCATCCCTGATTTTAACAAGATTGGTAATGAAATAAATAAGGCTAAAGAGGGAATCACCAGCCAAAGAATACTCTTAGAGAGTGCGCTGATTGATTCAATATCTTTTGTATCAAAATAGAGCCATAAAATGGCCAAGACAGACACGAGTGGAATGGAGGCAATCAATCCTCCAAGAAAGGAATTCTTTTTCGCAATCTCGGAGACAAGCACAATAATCCCGGAGGACAATAATATCTTTATTACAATTTGAATCATTCTTTGTTAAGTCCTTTGGCTGAACACATCGCCACTTGGTAGGGAAATAATTTTCCAGTCATTACATTTCGGTAATATACCATATTTTGAGCCGGAAATATCTATATCATCTGGAAGAATTGATAAAATAAATAGAATTAGAACAGTGTTTAAATATTTCATTTTTTCATTCCTTATTTTTTTCATATTAATTTTCTTTGTCGTCCCACTGTCTTTTCAATAGCAGCTTTGTATGCGGTATTTCCAATCTTCATCTCTTTATTTTTTTTGTCATTAACATGTACGCACCCATCATGGAAGTCAAAGCGGGCGTCGAGCTGCGGATGGATTCACCTTTTCGAGCCACTCGATGAATTCAGCTTTGTCCATTCCCCCTTTTTTCCATTGTAGGACATTACCTTGTGGATCAGTGACGATCGTGATTGGCGTCATGCCGACGCGGTAACGACTCAACGTTGCGGCCGCATCAGGATCATCCACGTCTATCGTCACAGGGATAAACGCTGCATTGACTAAAGCTGTCACCTGTTCATCGGCCCAGACTTGACGTTTCATGATTCGACAGGGAACACACCACTTGCCAGTGAAAAAGAGTATAATAGGTTTATCAGATTCGACTGCCAATTGTTGAGCCGTTGTATAGTTAGCAGCCCAATCAATGCGATTGGAAGGCGCATAGAAGGAGTGCCAAGCGTAGGAGAGCGATACCACGAGGAATGTAAACCAGAAAGATTGCCAGAATTTGTCCGACTTACTTTTATTGGGTAGAGATTCGGGTTCAATGGGCATTATTGGTGGTTGATTGTCATTCATGAAACATTCTAAATCTTTTTACGAATAAATTAACCAGCTTGTCCGCCAACGTTTTTCAGGCGGAAGGACGGCTTTTCTATTCTCAAATATTTCACCATAATTAAACAGGAATTCTTTAATTCCGAACCATTCGGGTAAAGAACGCATGATCTTTTCACAGATGAAATGATCACCTGTTTTTAGGGATTATTTTTCTGTATGAGAATCTGTAAGCATGGCTAAACGTTTGGGTTTTAGTATATATAGGAATTGTGGCAACTATTGAAACAATTTCCTCATTTGGTTCACCGCATTTCGGACACAAGTCTCTGTAGCTCGGTGAAGTTCTAAGCTACTATACCAAAATGAATTTGACCAAACGATTGTTCCAGAATCAATATCTTTCAATTTGATCATTATTCCGACTCTGGCACTTGTATAATTCACTTTATTTCCGGACGAAATTGCGCCACCGTCGGTTTTGGTGGTTGTGGAAGATGATGTGTTTGCTTGATCTTCTTTTCTTTCTGTAGAAATTGTTTGTTTGACAGTTGTCGTGGTTGAGCCTCGGTTTTCGTGGTGATACGGTACAATAATTATTTCTGAATCTGTGTATTCTGTTATAATGCAAGAAAGCTCGAGTGTTTTGCCGCCTTCTTTTAGTGTAATGGTAGGCAAGCGATCGGATAATTCTTTTATATTAAATCCATATTTTAGGAAATTATGGGTTAGACTCGATTCAACCATTTCTCCTGAACCGGGCAAATAAGAATGATCAATTACAGGAATAATCTCTATTGAGCCTACATCAGAAAAATTATATGATTCACTAATTGCCGCACCATTCCAACAGGCAATTGTAGCAAAGAGAAAAGAAATAAAAACTAATTTTTTCATTATTCAGTTGACAGATTTTGGATATGTACTTTTGCTTCGCTACTAATAAATTCATCTTTTGAATATTTTAAGCAATTTTTCCAGGCTGCTAGCGCAAGTTCAAAATCTTCCAATGCTTCATGAAGTAACGCTTCCATTCGATAAATGTCCGGGTTGGACCTATCCATTATTTGCGCATCAGAAATATGGGACAAGGCTTCCTTATACATCCCTGCTCTCATGGCTGCAGATGCTTTATTTAGAGAATCATTTCCGCTTCCCATCAACGCGCCGAAAAGGCATAATATTATTAATTTTCTCATGATGATTGTTCCTCTTTAGATAATTGATCGATGGCACGTAAAACATCTCTTCTGCTAATTTGCCCCACTAATTTCTCACCTTCCATAACGGGAAAACGACGAAATCGAGATTTTATAAATTTATCAGCTACATTGGATAAAGTATCATGGACATTAACAGTCATAAGATTTGTTGACATATATTCTTTTACAAGTCCACCCAAGTTATTGTAATAGGATGATTCAAATAAGGTTTTCATACAATCTTTTTCCGAAAGAATTCCCACAAGATTTCCATCATCAATGACAGGAGCGCCTGATATTTTATTATCAAGAAATGATTTTATTGCCGTTTCGATGGGTGTCTCTGGCGAGAATGATATAAGATCAGTCGCCATAAAATCACGAATAGAATAATGTATATTCATTAGAGTTCCTTAACAGGTTTGATTGAAGTTAGAGCTATCACGCCACTAAAACAAATGGGGGAGTATTTGTTTCAGATTCAATACGATGATTTGTTTTTTTAAAAAACAAATTTATTACTCAAATAAAGACGTTTCCCGGGAAAGTAAAAATTGTGCTCTATCTTGATAAAATAAGTTTTCGGTCATCATTTCTGGGTAGGATGTCAAATCAGTCTTAATGACTTTTTGGAGAAGGCTATGAAATTGTTCCCGATTCCCTGCTTTTTGATGATAGAATTCTGCCATATGGACTGCATTCCCAAGGTATTCTGGGTTATTGGATAATGCTTGTATAAAATAGGTTTCTGATTGAGATAATTCAATACCAGGAATTCGTGTATAAAGAGAGCCAAAAAACCGATAGGGACCACTATAATGAAATCCCGGTTCTAAGGATAAAGTTCGATGCATCATAACTTCAACCAATTCCCGATGATTCAATCGTTCAATCACAGGCTTGGAATTAAGATAACGAGCAAGGTTGGTTGCCCACCAAAATAATCCAGGCACAACAGAACTAGGAGCACCCGATAAAGCTGTAAGCATTTTAAACGAACTATCGCCCTGTGCACGTTCATAGATACTGGAAAAATCGGGATGAGTTAAGACCGCATTTTTACAATGTTCACTTGCGAGTAAAAATAAGGCATCTTGTTTGGATGCCTCTTTTTCAACAAATAATCCTCGAGTATATAAAATTTTACTATATAAGACGGCCAATTCAAAATTTGAGGGTCTTTGTTGAATGGCTAGGCTAATAAAATGTTCAGCTTTTTTTAGAGCCAATGAATCGGATCGTTGCTCCCAATTTAGTTTTCCCTGTTCAATGAGAAAATCTACATTTTGAACTTTAGCATGGGATTGATAATTCGCACCTGCACAATTCAAGATGAAAAATCCTGTAAGAAGAAAAATAATTAGATTGAGTTTTTGTTTCAAGTTTAAATGTGTCCTTAAGCCTAAATTTCCAGCCATGAAAATACAAATTACTTAAGGCTATGGAAAAGACCATTGAATTAAAAACATTAGAACCGACAGCTTTACTGGGCGTGGCTGATTCACATATTAAACTAATTGAAGCTGCTATACCTATCACAATTATCGCACGAGGAGAAGTAATAAAAATTCAGGGCGATACTCACGATGTAGACCATGCGCATGAAGTCCTCCACGAAATGATGGAAACGCTTTCCAGTAAGGGGAGTCTTTCTGTACGAGATGTTCAAAATTTGATTCGTCTGATTACGTCATCCAATGGAAAATCCAATGGGGAGCATCATACACCAGACTTGGTTATTCACTATGGGAAAAAAGGTGCAATAGTTCCAAAAACTAACGGGCAAGAAAATTACGTTAAAACGGTCTATAAAAATGATGTGGTTTTCTGTATTGGACCTGCCGGGACTGGAAAAACTTTTTTGGCAGTTGCCCTCGCGGTAGCCGCATTAGAAAATAATGAAGTTGATCGAATCATTTTATGTCGCCCAGCCGTAGAAGCTGGAGAGCATCTTGGTTTTTTACCGGGTGATTTAAAAGAAAAAGTGGACCCATATTTGGCACCACTATATGATTCCCTGGGGAGAATTTTTCCTGAGAATAAATTAGCCCAACTTTTGGAAAAAAATTATATTGAAGTGGTTCCACTAGCGTACATGCGTGGACGAACTTTGGATAGCGCCTATATGATTTTGGATGAGGCGCAAAACGCCACAGCTTTACAAATGAAAATGTTTTTAACAAGACTTGGGATTGGATCGCAGGCAATTGTAACCGGTGATATTACTCAAATTGATTTGAAAAAACGCTCAGATTCAGGTTTAATTCAAGTGACGAACATTTTAAATAATGTTGAAGGAATAGGATTTATTACATTAGATCCAAGTGATGTGGTTCGCCATTCTCTTGTAATGAAAATTATTCAAGCTTACGATGAAAATTTGAAGAATGAAGATTCTTCAAATTGACGCACTGAATCCAGCCCTTTTTAATAGTATTTTTCTCAAAAAATAACTTTAATCTATTTTCAGTTTTTGGGGAAAAGATTTTTTAATTTACAGACTCTTTTATACACGCTTTTTAAAGGAAAACGATGCAACGGAAATCAGTTATTGTTTCGGCGAAACGGACACCCGTCGGCGCATTTCAAGGTAATTTGTCATCTGTAATTGCTCCAAACCTTGGAGCAACGGCGATTAAAGCAATTTTAGACGAAACCGGGATTGACCATTCTCAGATTGATGAAGTAATTATGGGAAATGTTTTATCGGCAGGTTTAGGACAAGCACCAGCTCGGCAAGCAACCCTCAATGCTGGATTACCTAATTCAGTTGAAACGCTTACCATTAATAAAATGTGTGGCTCAGGTCTAAAAGCAGTGATGTTGGCGGATCAAGTTATACGCGGTGGCAATGCAGATGTTGTAATTGCAGGTGGAATGGAAAGTATGTCTAATTCACCTTATTTGCTTCAAAATGCACGAGGTGGACAGCGACTAGGTCATGGCAAAATGATTGATAGTATGATACATGATGGACTTTGGGATGCTTACAAGGATACACACATGGGGAATTGTGCAGAATTACTTTCTTCAGATCGAAATTATACCCGCGAATCGCAAGATGAATTTGCAATCTCATCCTATAAACGCGCCCAAACTGCTCAAGCAGAAGGTGTCTTTGATTCCGAAATTGTTCCCGTCAGAATCCCCCAACGAAAAGGGGATCCAATTGTTGTATCAGAAGATGAAGAACCGGGAAAAGCGCGATTTGATAAAATCCCCATACTTCGTCCTGCGTTTGAAAAAGATGGGACAATTACTGCTGCAAATGCGTCCAAATTGAATGATGGTGCTGCAGCCATTTTGGTCATGAATGAAGAAAAAGCGAATGAATTAGGGCTCAAACCACTAGCAAGAATTGTAGCACAAGCGTCTGCTGCTCACGAGCCTGAATGGTTTACAACTGCTCCTGGAATAGCCATTGGAAAAGTGCTGGAACAAGCAAACCTTTCAGCGGATGATATTGATCTTTGGGAAATTAATGAAGCATTTTCTGCCGTAACTATGGCCGCCATTGATGATTTTAAAATTGATCCAGCTAAAGTAAATATTTATGGAGGAGCTGTGGCAATTGGGCATCCTATCGGAGCGTCCGGCGCCCGAATTTTTACAACACTTTTGAATGGAATGAACCGAACTGATGCAAAATATGGATTAGCAACTTTGTGTATTGGTGGCGGCGAAGCATCCGCATTAATTGTGGAAAAAATATGATCGATTTCACCTTAACATCTGATCAAGAATTGATTCAACAAACAGCTCGAGAATTTGCCCGGGAGCATTTAGCGCCAGGCGTTATTGAACGAGATGATAAAGCGGAATTTCCTAATGAACAAATTAAATTATTAGGTGAATTGGGATTTATGGGAATGATGGTTCCAGAAGAATGGGACGGTTCTGGATTTGATACGGTTACTTATGTAATTGCCATGGAAGAGATTGCGGCTGTTGAGTTAGCCACATCTACGGTAATGTCTGTAAATAATTCACTCGTTTGCCAACTATTTGTTGATTATGGAACAGAAAAACAAAAAGAAAAATATTTACGATCCCTTGCTAGTGGAACAAAATTAGGAGCATATAGTTTGAGTGAACCTCAATCAGGTTCTGATGCCAGTAATATGCGAACGTTTGCCCAAAAAGACGGTGATCATTATGTAATTAATGGAACAAAAAATTGGGTAACAAACGGGATTAATTCTGATATTGTTACTTTATTTTGTCTAACAGAAAAAGGTGCTGGCTATAAGGGAATAACTGCTTTTGTAGTTGAAAAAGGTACCCCGGGACTATCGGTTGGTAAAAAGGAAGATAAGCTAGGAATTCGCGCATCCGATACCTGTGAACTCTATTTTGAGAATTGCAGGATTCCTGTAGAAAATAGAATTGGGGAAGAAGGACAAGGATTCAAAATCGCCATGAAAGCTTTAGGCGGCGGACGAATCGGAATTGCTGCGCAGGCACTTGGCTTAGCTCGTGCCGCTTTAGATGCATCCATTACTTATGCAAAAGAACGAAAACAATTTGGTAAAACCATTGGTGAATTTGGAGCCATCCAAAATATCCTAGCTAATATGGCAACAGAAATTGATGCGGCAAGATTTTTAATTTGGCGAGCTGCAAAATTAAAGGATGAAGGAAAAAATTATATCCGAGAAAGCTCAATGGCAAAATTATTTGCCTCATCTACTGCCATGAAGGCGGCAACGGATTGCGTACAAATTCATGGAGGATATGGATACATGCAAGAATATGGTGTTGAGCGACTCATGAGAGATGCAAAAATAACTCAAATCTATGAGGGGACTTCAGAAATTCAACAACTTGTTATTGCGAGAGATTTACTTCAATGATGGTTGTTGTTTTTAATGAAATATCCCCAAAAATAGATTTATAAATAGGAGACAATATGTCAATTATTATTGAAGAAATGGATAGAAGAGGGCATGAACAAGTTGTTTTTTGTAATGATCAAGATACAGGTTTAAAAGCAATTATTGCAATTCATAATACCACCATTGGTCCTGCTTTGGGCGGTTGCCGGATGTGGAATTATGAATCTGAAGCCGATGCACTTACCGATGTTTTAAGACTCGCTCGTGGAATGAGTTATAAAGCGTCCATCGCCGGTTTAAATCTTGGCGGTGGAAAAGCAGTAATTATTGGAAATGCAAAAACGGACAAAACTGAAATACTTTTCAGATCATTTGGAAGATTTGTAGAAGGTCTTTCCGGACGTTACATCACTGCAGAAGATGTGGGAACCAGTGTAAAAGATATGGAATGGGTTCGGATGGAAACTAAATATGTTACGGGAATTTCTCGTGCATTGGGCGGCAGTGGCGATCCGTCTCCTGTGACTGCACTCGGTGTATTTGCAGGCATCAAAGCAACCGTGAAAAAACAATTAGGAAGAGATTCTTTAGTTGGATTAAAGGTAGGTGTTCAAGGGGTTGGTCATGTAGGTTATTATGTTTGTAAATATTTAGCAGAAGAGGGTGTAAAACTTATTGTAACTGATATTGATTCCGATGCACTAAAACGAGTTGTGGATGAATTCAGTGCGGAGGTGATTGGATTGGATGATATTTATGATGCTGATGTTGATATTTATACTCCATGCGCTTTAGGTGCCACATTGAACGATAATACCATTCCTAGATTGAAATGTTCATTGGTGGCCGGAGGAGCAAATAATCAGTTAAAAGATGAAGATGTTCATGGACAAATGTTAAAAGATAGAGGAATTCTCTATGCACCAGATTTTGCCATCAATGCAGGTGGTTTAATTAATGTTGCGAATGAAATTGAAGGATATAATCGGGAACGCGCATTTCGCCAAGCGGAAGGAATTTATGATATGCTTATGACGATTTATAGTGAAGCTGAAGCAGCAGGCGTAACGACACATGAAGCTGCATTAAAGGTGGCAGAATTACGGATGAAGGAAGTTGGCAAATTGAAAAATGTTTATTTGCCTAAGAAAAATGTTATGGGGAAACGTGATAACATCTAACAATCATCCACGCAGAGATGCGCGGGAAGGCGTGCTTCAAGCTCTATATGCTCAGCAATTTTCTGATGAAGATCCGAAACTTGTTTTGCAACGCATCTTAGATACATTTCCCGAAAGGAAAAAAAACTCGGTTTTTATTTTATCTCTTTACCAATGTGTGATAGACCATAGTGAATGGGCAGATGATATTATAAAAAATCACCTTGTAAATTGGGAGTTTGATAGAGTGGCCCAAGTGGATCGTGTTTTATTAAGAATGGGTATTTGTGAAATAGTTCATATGGATGACATACCACCTAAAGTTTCTATAAGTGAAATGGTGGAAATCTCTAAAGTGTATAGTACAGAAGAAAGTTCAGGGTTCATTAATGGAATTCTGGATGCCGTTTATAAAGAAAATAAAAAACAAGAAAAGAATTAATTAAAATGATATTGGCTAGATTTTTTGGTACAAAATCTGATCGGGAGATGAAAAAACTCCATCCCACAGCGGATAAGATCAATCAATTTTGTGAAACGTTAACGTCTAAATCTGATGAAGATTTTGTCACGAGAACTCAAGAATTAAAAGAATTTGTAATTAATCAGCGTAGAGAGAAAGAAGAATCTCTCTCTGCAGATATGGATCGACAAGAACGTGCAGCAGAAATATTGAAAGCTGAGCACGGTGCTTTAGATTTTATTATGGTGGAAGCATTCGCGATTGTAAAAGAAACATGTCGAAGACTTTGTGGCACTTCTTGGCAAATTTCTGGAAGAGAATCTCAGTGGGAAATGATTCCTTATGATGTGCAATTACTTGGGGCAATAACCCTTCATTCAGGAAAAGTGGCTGAAATGAAAACAGGTGAAGGGAAGACGCTTGTTTCCACAATGCCCATTTATTTAAATGCCCTTACGGGTCGGGGAGTTCATGTAATCACCGTGAATGATTATCTAGCTCAACGCGATGCAGAATGGATGGGCGAAGTCTATAAAAAGTTAGGACTATCTGTCGGATTTATTTTGAATTCCATGGATAATGTCAAACGCCGCGAAATGTATAATCAAGATATAACCTACGGTACAAATAATGAATTTGGATTTGATTATCTTCGAGATAATATGTCTCTTCAAAAAGAAGATAAGGTCCAACGTGGCCATTCATTTGCTATTGTAGATGAAGTAGATAGTGTTCTGATTGATGAAGCTCGAACTCCCTTAATTATTTCTGGGGCAGTGGATGCTCCCGTGGATGAAACGTTTACAACCCTGAAACCGGGTGTGCAGCAATTGGTTAAATTACAAACAAATCTTGTGGCAGAACTTGTCAGGGAAGCTCAAAAATTATTAAATGCAGACGATGAAGACGCAGCTGGATTAAAATTACTTCAAGCTCAAAGAGGGATGCCAAAACATCGTCAAGTGATGAAAATATTCCAGGAAACTGGTATGCTTAAATTGGCTCACGATATTGAATCAAATTATATCCGCGACAAAAAAATGCACGAAGTGGATGATGATCTTTATTTCTCTATTGATGAAAAAAGCCATGTTATGGATATCACAGATAAGGGAAGAAACGTTCTTTCACCTGATGATCCTGAAACATTTATTATTCCTGATCTTGGCGAAATATTATTGGAAATTGATGAAAATGACAACTTTTCATCAATCGAAAAAGAGCAAGAAAAAGAGAAAGCGCATCAACTACATGCTCAACGCAGTGGAACAATCCACAACTTCAATCAATTACTACGTGCTTTCACAATGTACGAAAAAGATGTAGAATATGTTTTGGATAATGGCAAGGTGATGATTGTTGATGAATTCACAGGTCGTGTTCTTCCCGGACGTCGATACTCTGATGGATTGCATCAAGCTTTAGAAGCGAAAGAAAATGTTCGAATTGAACGTGAAACTCAAACATTGGCAACAATCACCATTCAAAATTATTTTCGTCTTTATGATAAATTAGCCGGGATGACAGGAACGGCAGAAACAGAAGCAGAAGAATTGGGATCCATTTATGGATTAGATGTGACTGTCGTCCCAACGCATCGTGAAATTTCTCGAGATGATCGAGAAGATTTAGTCTATAAAACAAAACGTGAAAAATATAATGCTGCAATTGATGAGATTTCTGAATGTCATCATAATGGGCAACCCGTTTTAGTAGGTACCATTTCAGTGGAAATCTCAGAATTACTTTCACGAATGCTAAAACGGAAAAATATTCCACATAGTGTTTTGAATGCGAAAAAACACCAAAGTGAAGCTGAAGTCGTGGCCAGGGCTGGACAAAGAGGTGCCGTCACAATCGCCACAAATATGGCTGGACGTGGAACAGATATAAAATTAGGTGAAGGCATCAAAGAATTGGGCGGACTACACATTATCGGAACAGAGCGTCATGAATCCAGACGGATTGATCTTCAACTACGTGGGCGAAGTGGTCGACAAGGTGATCCTGGATCGTCTCGCTTTTATTTGTCTTTGGAAGATGACCTCATGAGATTATTTAGCTCTGACCGTGTTGCATCTATCATGGATAGAATGGGGATTGAAGAGGGTGAAGTCATTTCAGCAAAAATGGTAACACGAGCGATTTCGAATGCACAAAAGAAAGTGGAAGTTAGAAACTTTGGGACCCGAAAACATTTATTAGAATATGATGACGTTATGAATCAACAACGACAAGTTGTTTATGACATTCGAAATCAAGCATTATCCGGTAAGAAAATTCAAGAAACTGCAGAACAAATTCTAGATGATTTTGTCATGGACGAAATTGAAAATCAATCTGGATTGGGTATTCCAGATTTTTGGGATTGGGATCATTTAAAACAAGTATTTGCTTCACATATTATGGTGGATGCAACGCTTGAAAAAATTCAAGATGTTAAAGGGAATGCTGAACTGACAGCAAATGAGATTGCAGATTGGGTTGTGGAAGATGCAAAATCCGTTTATAAAGCAAGGGAATCCTTGCTGCCAGAAGATATGATGCGTGGTTTTGAACGATATGTTATTCTTCGGACAATTGACGATAAATGGAAAGATCACCTTTATGCTATGGATCAATTGAGGGAAGGAATCAACTTGAGAGCTTATGGGCAGAAAAATCCTTTATTGGAATATAAATCAGAAGGATTTAAAATGTTTCAAGAAATGATGGTTGATATGAATGCTGTTACCATTCAGCGATTATTCCGAACACAAATTCAAGGAATGGAACAACCCCAACATGTTCAAGAAAGGTCTGTCCGAAATGTTCAAACCTCTCATGAAGATATGACGGGTATGGGATTTCAAGGGAAAGCACCTGCTCAACAATCCAACCAGCCTCAACAAGTTCGGACACCGGTCCAGGTCGGAGAAAAACATGGCCGAAATGAAAAGGTAACGGTTCGAGGTTCCGATGGAAAACAAATTGAGATCAAATATAAAAAACTCCAGAATTATTTAAATAGAGGATATACTCAGGTGTCATAATGTCGAAAAAATTACGGTTCGAAACTAAAGCAATCCATGTGGGGAATAAACCAGATGAAGAAACCGGAGCTGTGTCGCCTCCAATCCATGTTACATCCACGTACCAACAAGATGCTGTCGGGAAAGATAAAGGGTATGATTATTCTCGTGCAGTTAACCCAACTCGGCAACGATATGAAGAAAATATTTCCTCATTAGAAGGCGGTGATTATGGGATCGCATTTTCAAGTGGAATGGCAGCAATAACTGCACTTTTTCAAACCCTAAGCCAAGGCGATCATGTCATTGTTGGAAGAAATGTTTACGGCGGAACCTATCGAATGTGTGTGGAAGTTTTATCTCGTCACGGAATTGAATTTGATTTTGTAGATACAAGATTTAGTGACCAAATCGAATCTGCCATTCAGTCCAATACAAAATGGATATTTGTAGAAACGCCCACAAATCCGCTTTTAGAAATTTGTGATATTAAATCCACATCAACTTTATGTAAGAAAAACGGAATTCAGCTAGTCGTTGATAATACATTTATGAGTCCTTACGGACAAAGTCCATTGGCGCTTGGTGCAAACCTTGTTATGCATAGTGCCACAAAATATATTGGCGGACACAGCGATTTGATAGGTGGAATATTAATTACTAATAATAGTGATTTGGCGGATAGTCTTTATTTCATCCAAAAGTCAGGTGGAGCTATTCCAAGTCCATTTGATTGTTGGTTACTTTTACGAAGTACAAAAACCTTGGGGCTTCGCGTTCAAAAACAATCGGATAATGCTTTAGAACTGTGTCACAGACTAGAGTCACATCATGCTATTGAATCAATTATTTATCCTGGTTTAGCTAGCCATCCACAATTTGAATTGGCAAAACGTCAACAACTTAATCCTAATGGGCATCCAATTTTCGGGAGCATGATTTCCATAAGATTAGGCTCGATTGAAGCTCGAGATCAATTTTTATCAAAAATTAATCTGTTTACTTTAGCTGAAAGTTTAGGAGGGGTAGAAAGTTTGGTCTGTATTCCCTATGATATGACACATGGATCTGTCCCTGTTGAAATGAAGGATATGATGGGGCTCACAGAGGATTTGATTCGTCTATCTGTTGGTATCGAGAATCTTGAGGATATTTACGCTGATATTTCCGAAGCGTTGTAAAAATAAAATATGAGTGAATTAACGGTATAAAATCGTTATCTTTATGAATGTAATTTGGCCTTTATTCCCGAAGAGGTTTGGGGATTCCTATCACTTTACAAAATCAAATTTTAATAGTTATACTAATTGTCGGAGGACAAAATGACAATATTGCGCAAATGGTTAATAATTACACTTTTCCCACTGTTAGTTGTTGGGGTGGGTTTTGCAAATGTAACCGTATCCTTAAGTGATGTAGAAGTGGATGGATATACATCCGATATCGTTGTACCCGTAACAGTCACAAATCCAGATGATGCTGTAGGTGGGTTTCAATTTGATGTGGTTGCACTCCCAATTTTAGTTGAATTATCTGGTGTGACAGCTGTTGATGATGAAAATTTCAATGCTGATTATACTGTATTTGATGATGGATCTGGTCGTGTTGTATTTTATTCAAATAATTCAGGAAGTATTGCTGCTGGTGGAGATGCAATCGTTCTTAATCTCCATTTTGACGGATCAGAAATTTTATCAGCGCTCCTTAATTTGGAAATGTATGATTTAGCAGTGAGTGATGCAGATGGCGGTATTATTACCAGTACAACTGGAGACGGTTCAATTGTTATTGGCGATGTGGTTTTTTTAAGTGCTGGAACGGATACGGGTGATGTGAGCGAAAATGTTTCCATTGATATTGATTTAGAAAATAGTGGTCTTGTTGGTGGTCTTCAATTTGACATATATGATACACCTGACTTTTTAGATATTACAAGTTTTACTACAACCGATCGTTCAGCTGGATTTTCTGTTGAATACAATGATTTAGATAATGGCGCAACACGTGTCATCATGTATGATCCTGAAAATGGAAATATTGAAGCGGGTGATGGAGCAATTCTTACCTTGGGTATGACTGTCCATGATGATGCTTACAATTCTAATGTTGGAATTAATTTTGATTTAGTAACTATTACAGATGATATTGGTGGAACTTATTGGGTGGGAGGTGCTGATTCAGGAACAGTTGTTGTATCACCCGGATATATCGAAGAGCCCCATAATCTTGTTGCAGAAGACGGAATGGATGAGGAAGTTTCTCTTAGTTGGGATCCACCGATTGGTCCAATCTTTTCATATCCAGCTTCCATTGTTGTTATTACAGACAACTGGGGATATGAAACAACATGGCAAATCGTAGATGATGCAACGGGAGATGTTGTTGAGTCTTATATGGATGCTGCTCTTGATAACAATACTGAATATTCTTGGGATATGGAATTGCTGTTTGGATCTTATACTTTTACAATTTATGATTCTTATGGTGATGGTATTTATTCTCCTGGTGGTTACGCAATTTATGTTGACGAAGAAGAAATGTTTTCAAATTTAGGTACCGGTTGGAATGGTACAGAGGAATCGGTTCAATTTGATGTTTCTGCTGGTCGATTTTCTGTGACAAATACATCTTTTATAGAAAATCTTCCTGAAAATAAAAATATTTCAATGACGGATTTTTCTCAATTAAATCTAACCTTGGGTGAACCTTCCTTTGTTGCATCTGGATCTTTTACACCCATGACACCTCCCACAGAAACGCAAAGAAATACACGTCCGGTTGAATTGGATGCTTATAAAATTTATCGCTCATATAATTCAACAACAGATTTTGATGAAATTGGTGAAGTGAATGGAACTACTACCTCTTATCTAGATGATGAAGTTGTAAACAGCACAACTTATTATTACTATGTGACTGCAATTTATCCTGATGGATCAGAATCAGGGGCAACAAATACTGTTTCAGCCACTCCGGTTGAATGGGTTGAACTTTGGATGGATAATGGTAGCTCACTCACGGGGCAAATGGATACCCTTGATTTTTATATCAATAATGAAACTCAATTGGGATTGTTTTATTTTGAAATTATGGATGATCCAAATGTGATTAATAGTATCAACGTAATTCCAACAGATCGAACTGCAGATTGGTCAGTAGAAATTTCAGATCAAGGTAATGGTACAATTGCAATTACCGGAATAAGTCTTGGCACGCCACTTGCAAGTGGAGACGGAGCTGTTTGTCGTGCAATCTTGTATCCAGATGCAGACGAATCCATGATGGTAAATTTAAATTATTCAAATGCAACATCCATTCAGGACGTAAATTATGTAAATCTGAATTGGACAGCAGAAAATGGATCTTATGATGTGGGCATAGAAACACAATATAATATGCTTATGGGAGGATATGGTGAAGATGGTGGCAGTTTTACAACATCTTATCTTTTTGAAAATACTCAACCAGTTTATGGTATTCAATTAGATATAGTTGCAAATCCACCTTATCTTACGGGAACGAATGTTACTGTAGGTAGTGCACATGATTTTTCAAACTGGGACATTTCTGGAACGGTTATTGGTAATATTTATCGTGTAATAATGGTAAATAATTCTCATAATGCTCCGATTAATCCAGGCATCTCTCATATTGCAGACATTACATTTGAAATTCCAGCAGGAATTCCAGATGCCTCAGAAGTTATCATTGATGTATCAGATTCTGAAATTACAGATATTAATGATTTACCGATGCATACGGAATCAATACCGGCAGATGTGTATATCGGGCTACCGCCTGCTGCATATACCATTCAAAATGTAAGTGGTAATTTGTCACCAGGTGGAAGCGGAACATTCCAAGTCCATTTGGACAATACTGAAACAGTTGGAACATTACAATTTACTATAGTTGATTTACCAAGTAGCATGATGGTTACAAACGTGACTCCTGTTGGTCGATTCGATGATGGAATTGTTGATGGAAGTTCTGAAGAAATGGAAGATGGAACCTATTATTTCTTAGGCTATGATTTTTCATCAGGCATTGAAGCTGGCTCAGGACCTATTCTAGAAATTGAAGTCGAATTTGATAACAATCTGACAAATTCATCTATTATAATGTCCATGATTAATTTTGCTGCTGGAGATGCGGGTGCTAATCCTTTAACAACTGTTTTTCATGGTTTTGCCCAGTTCACAGGCTATTTGGCCTTAGATGGAGATGTTAGTTTGCCAGGTGAATTTGCATTACATCAAAACTATCCGAACCCATTTAACCCATCCACGGTTATTACTTATGATTTAGCAACTGATTCAAATGTTCGTTTAGATATATTTGATATCATGGGTCGCAATGTGAAAACGCTTGTGAATGAAAAACAAATTGGTGGACGCCATATTGTTTCGTGGGATGCAAATGACCAATTTGGTCAGGCTGTAAGTGCGGGTGTTTACTTAACAAGGCTTCATACTGGAAATAAAGTATTTACTCAAAAAATGATCTTAATGAAATAATTTGACTTAAGGTCTATATTTTAAAAAGCCCTGTTTTTGCAGGGCTTTTTTATTGGAATAATCTGTAATTTCTGGTCTTAATTTTATGCCGCGGTGGTGGAATTGGTAGACACGCCAGATTTAGGATCTGGTGCCCTTTGGGTGTGAAGGTTCGAGCCCTTTCCGCGGTACTTTAATGTAAGCCTTGTTTCTCCGACGAGAAGTGAGGCTTTTTATTTTATTCCATAACTATTATCATTATAATGACATTGTAGTTACAACTATAAGTATTACTTTTAACAACAAGATAATAAAAAGCCCCGTCCTTAGACAAACTAAGTTAACAGGGCTTTTAATTAAAATGGATTAAGTTCGTTTTCTACCAGTCGTCGTCGCCCCAATCATCATCTCCGGATTCTTCTTCAAGATATTCTGCTTGTTCAACAAGCCAGGCTTGGTAGCCATCATCATCATGAACGGTCATGAACCCTTTCATTCGGTAGTGCCCTAAACCACAAAGTTGAGCACAAGCAATTTCTAATCCTTTCCCTTCTCGAGAAGTCCCAACAGTTGTTTTTAAAAATTCTTCCGATGTCATAGTTGCAGTGAAATGTAATGGAATACTCATTCCAGGAATCGCATCTTGTTTTACACGTAATTCAGGAAGTGCGAAACTATGAATCACATCTTTAGATGTAAGGTCAATTCTAATTTTATTGTTTACTGGTACATGCAATTGATTAATTGTAATGAAATCATCCGAAGCATTATCACTTGCACGATCTAAACCGATTGGATTTTCTTGTTCGTCCACAAGATCAGCTCTTGTTTGACCAAATTTACCATCGGGACCAGGATAATGAATATTCCATGCAAATTGTTGAGCAACCACACGAAGATGAATGGATTCATTTGATGCTGGGACATCTGTAACACGATTTGCCCATATTGGAAAAGCAAATCCAAATAAAATCACGACTTCTATTACAGCAACTGCTGCTTCTAATAAAGAAGATAAATGTGATTTTACACCGGTATAGCTCGCTTTTGCATTTTTTGATGCTCGAAACTTTACGAGTGTAACGATGAAAAATGTACCCCAGCCCACAAATAAAATAAGCATGAGCCAGTGAATGATAGCATTAACATCATCAATACGTGCGCCTTGGATGGACATATTGACGGGTAAGCCTAAATTGTGGAGAATATCAATCAATAGGAGACCTTCTATAGTTTATTCGTTTTTTGAAAGTTTTTTGTTTTATTTGCAATGGAAATGATTGCACTTATGATTCCACCTAAGACACCTCCTGTAACACCTAGAAGTGAAATAATTGCCCAGTTCATCCCTTGAGATGCTGATGCGTTTGGATCACCATAACACGTAGAGCATGCTTTAGCTATATCCGGGAATATAAGAATAAAAAAGACTGCTAAAAATATTTGGTACGCTCTATTCATTATTTATATTTTTTGAACATTTTAATGACAGTAAAGCCATAAAAAATAAGACCAACAGTAATAGCAAAAGAAATCCCTGCAAACAGATTGGAAATGAATCCTGGACTAGAAGGAGTTGTCATTTCAAACATGCCATAATATCCGGAAATCAAGATAGAAACAAAAATGAAAAAATAATGAAATTGTTTAAGTGAAATCATGATAGCCTAGTATGATCAAAATCATAAATCATTGGGAGGAACATACAAACAAGAAAAAAGAAAAAGGTTAGAGTTAATAACCAGATAATTGTTTGTTTTTCAGTAATGAGATGCATGAAATAACCTGCAACTAGACTTGCTTTTATAGTTGCAATTGTAAGAGCTAAAAATATTGCTTCGGTTGAAGATACATTCAAATAGGATGCGCCAACCGTTAATAGGGTTAAAACTGCAAGAGCACCGAATACAGTTAAATATACTCTAATGTGTTCTTGGATATGTCCGTTGTCGTGATCGCTCATTTTATCCTCTAAAGTAAGTAAAGAATTGGAAATAGAAAAATCCAGACTAAATCCACAAAATGCCAATATAGACCAGCAATTTCTATTCTGTTTGTAAAACGTTCAGGTTCGGTAGTCCACATTTTGTTGCCAAAGGGTAACCAAAAATAGCCCATAACAATCATCCCGCCAATAATATGTAACATGTGTAGCCCTGTTAGGGTAAAATAAATTCCCATAAAGGTACTGGATGACGGGTAAATGCCATGGTGAAATTTACCTGTGTATTCAAAATATTTGATTACAAGAAAGATTAATGCAAAGAGTAGAGTTAAACCCATGTACATTTTATATTTTTCAAAATCTTTCATTTTTAAGGATGCCCATGACATAATCATTGTCATGCTTGAAGATATCAGCACCAACGTATTTATTGTTGCCATTGGGATATTTAGCTTTGACCCCCAATAAGCAAAATCACCTTCAGGAGCTGCTATTCTCAAAAATACGTAGGCAGAGAATAACCCACCAAAGAGCATAATTTCGGAAGCAAGGAAAACCCAGATTCCCAATTTAGAATTAGTTAAACCTGTATCAGGTCTTTCATCAGTAATGTATGGTATTTGCACCGTCGGAGTCCTTTATTTTTCTGTTTGCGGTGAGAAATCTTTGTCTGCACCAGGTACACTATATTCATAGGGCCCCCGGTACACTTCAACTTTGTT
>Ga0209252_1000627_pt1 | contig 26513 bp, 26 predicted proteins | sample SaaInlV_135m_DNA_3_FD_184673 | JGI IMG/M metagenome (GOLD analysis project Ga0209252, IMG submission 184673) | Marine microbial communities from expanding oxygen minimum zones in the Saanich Inlet - Saanich Inlet SI074_LV_100m_DNA (SPAdes) (version 2) | ecosystem: Environmental > Aquatic >... | reverse complement strand
AAGTTCTCCAGCAGTGCGTCGTAGAGATATTTTTCGCGCGCAAGGCTGCGGCTTTTTGCACTAAGGGCCTTATCTTCAAACTCTTTTAGTTCGGGAGTAATAAAGCGTTCAGCATTCTTTAATGTTTGCCGGCGGATATACTCAACGGGCGCTTTATCACTTTGACCGCGAGATATCTCAATATAATAGCCATGCACACGGTTATAACCGACTTTTAAGGTTGCGATACCCGTTTTGGCTTTTTCTCTTTCTTCCATCGCCAATAAAAATTCACCTGCGTTGGTATTGAGCGCCCTCAAATCATCCAGTTCTTGGTCGTAGCCATCGGCAATAACACCACCGTCGCGGATAACCATGGGAGGATTGTCTTGAATGGCGGCATTGAGTATCTCAGCCAGCCTTGGCATAGGTTTGGCGGCATCTCTCAATGCTGTCATATGTGGAACATTACAATCTGCGAGAGCTGATGCGATTTGCGGCAAGGCGGCCAAAGAGTCGCATAATCTGGTTAGGTCTCTTGGTCGGGCGGAACGCAGTGCAACTCGGGTAAGGATGCGCTCTATATCACCAACCTGTTTCAGCTGGACGTGTAATGTCTCATGCAGGTAATCGCTCTGCAGTTCTGCAATGCTGTCTTGTCGAGATTGAAGAGTGGGTAGATGTTGCAGGGGACGATTTAACCATCGCCTTAATAGGCGACTAGCCATCGTTGTTGCCGTATTGTCGAGAACATCCAATAGTGTGTTTTCAATGCCTCCCGATAAATTGGTGTCTAGCTCGAGATTACGTCGAGTAGCGGCATCTAACATGACTGACTCATCTCTATTTTCAGCTGTTAGACAACGAATATGAGGCAGAGCACCACGCTGTGTGTCTCGCGCATACTGCAACAAGCAGCCGGCTGCTCCTATACCAACGGGTAGGTCGTTACAGCCAAAGCCGGCTAGATCCTTTACACCAAAGTGTTTGTTAAGTGTTCGGTGAGCATTATCTAGTTCAAACTCCCAAGGCCCTCGTCGTCGCATACCTGAACGGTTATTAAGGAAGTCTAGACCCGTGAGTTCCTCTGAAATCAAAATCTCGACAGGATCTAAGCGTTGCAGTTCGCTGTGCAATTCTTCATCGCTGGATACCTGCATGAGTTGAAATTGACCACTACTCATATCTAGAGTAGCGACACCAAACTGATTATTTAGCCAATGTATAGCCGCTAAGAGGCTATCACTCCGATCATCGAGCAACGCCTCGTCGGTCAATGTTCCCGGGGTTAATACACGCACTACCTTGCGTTCAACAGGGCCTTTGCTGGTCTGTGGGTCACCAATCTGCTCACAGATAGCGACGGATATACCTTGCTTTACCAGTTTTGCCAAATACCCCTCTGCGGCGTGATAGGGCACACCACACATGGGTATTGGATTGCCGTTGGCCTTGCCTCGAGCGGTGAGCGTAATGTCTAATATTTGACTAGCTCGCTTTGCATCATCAAAAAACAGCTCATAAAAGTCACCCATGCGATAAAATATGATGTCAGTTGGGTGCTCAGCCTTGATGCGCAAATATTGCTGCATCATTGGCGTGTGTTCTGTCTTGGGTTGGTTGATCATAAGAAAGTCTAGAGTTGAGGCCTGTTTGATTTTCAAAAATGCTTTCGCTAATTATGACATAGTTGATCATCAATTCAGTGATTTCAAATCGATTGCTGGGTAATTTACTGCGAGCTCAACGAGACTATGTTTCTTTACGTTATATACATTTATAGTCTTCAGACCATCTTAGAACAAGCGCTTAACCTCTAGCCCAATACCGCGGCCCTCGCCGACGAAGTAACGATAACTGCCAAAGGCATAATCTGCTCTGTCTGCGATTCGTCGATCCGCAAGATTAGTTATTTGCGCGGCAAACTCCCACGCGCCATAGGTTTGCTGGCCACGCAAGTTAACCAGAGAGTGGCCAGCATAGGTGTGAGCATTTTGGGGGTCTAAGAAGTACTTCCCGCGGTAGACCCACTCTAGCTCTAGGCTCGTGTTTTTAGAGGGTTGATATAATAGCTGGGCGCTTCCCTGCCAACGAGGAGCTGTGTCAATATCGTTACCGTCAATATTAATGTCGCGATAGAGACGAAGGTAGCTGTACTGATGTTCAGCCCAAGCAGCGACTGAAGTGAGCTGCCAGTCTGCATTTATTTGGTAGCGCATTAGCCACTCAATGCCACGATGGCTCGTTTTGGCATCATTGACAATATAACTGTCCGAGTCCTTAACGATCACCTGATCTTTTTTCATTTTATACAGTGACAATTCCGTAAACCATTGTTTAGTCTGATAGCGCAATCCCGCTTCTAGGCTATCTAGTTGCTCTGGCTTAATCGTTGAAATTGCTTGTTCTTTCTGTAGCCGGTAAAGTTCATTGATCTGCGGTGCGCGGTAGGCGCTGGCGATACGCACAAACGCACCAACTCTGTCATTAAGATCATAATGAGCGCCAATATGATAATTCACGTTGTCAGCGCTGTCAGATCGATCCAGGGGTCTGTAGTAACGACAGCTGCCACTGTCTGAGTTACATAGAGTGCCATCATCACGAGTGCTGCCGTCGATCATGTTATTTTGATAGTCATAATGTAGCGACTCATATCGTAAGCCAGCTTCTAGAGTTAACTTGTCAGAGGCTTGCCATTCAGTATTGGCAAATAATGCAAATTGATCGCTTTCCACCTCAAAATCATAGTGCTGACCTTGAAAACGTACGTTATCGGGCGTTCCTAACGGATTGGCTTGAGATTCCTCTACCCACATATCAGCCCATTCGACATCCGCGCCAATCCAGATTTTATTCGTATCTGTGCGATTGAATTGATAGTTCGCCTGCAGTCCGGCGCTAGTCTGGCCATTTTTCTCTAGTGCTTGTCCGGGCAGATAATGTTGTAAAAAAGTCATGGAACTTCGTCGCACGTAGGGTGTTACTTGCCATTCACTATTGTAGCCACCCCATTGGGTCTCGCCGCTAATACGAGATGATAGGCGCACTGCTGATGCATCACGGTAGGCTTCAGGGTTAGGGTTGGTTTTCCAAACAGCACTGTCTTTGTAGGATTCAAAGCCTTTGATATAACCTGCCGTCTCTTGGTTGAGATTTACGGCTGTAATGTGTGTCTGTGTTTTAATCTCGGCATTGGACCAACCATGTTTAATAGAGACTTTCTGCTGATCAAAACCTGATTCGTCTTTGAACCCGCCATCAGAAACACCATTAGCGGCTATTTGCCAAGACTGCGCACCTTCCAAGGCTTTCCAGCCAAGTTTGACTCTACGATAGCCGTGGCTGCCTAGCTGCAGGCTTAGGTGGTTGTCATTTATCATCGGCGATACGAAGTTGATAACCCCATGCATAGCGTTTGAACCATAAAAAACAGTGCCAGGGCCGCGCCAAACTTCCAGCTCTGACGCTTGCTCCGTGTTAATTTCAAAAAGTTGGTTCACATTGCACATGCCCGTGGGGCGAATGGGGAGGCCGTCTTCTGTTGTAAGAATTTCGGCACAACTACCAGCGCCTGTAAAGACGGGTGAACGCACAGATGCAAGCAATTCTTGGCCATTACCTCGGCTTAACCATACCCCAGGGATACGCGACCCAGCTTGGTTAATATGGGCATGAGCAATTCGTTTGAGTTCTTCGCTATTAACTTGGCCTACTGCACCGATCAGTTGGTTAAGGTCTTGTTGATCTCGACGACCGGTAACCACGATGGATTCAATGTCCACGGACGTAACATTTTCATCGGCCATCCCACTAATAGGAGTTAATATGAGTGTGGCCAAAAAAAGTCTTAAAAGAGAGTGTTTTGAAGGGCTATCCGTAGTCATTGAGCGCTTAATTCTTAAGGTCTGTAAGTTAGAAGTTTAGTTTAGCGAAGTTGATTTTAAAGTAAACAATTAATAGAGCCGGTTATCGGTCAGGGGCACATCTTTACAAGACCACGTTGACAGAATCGCTGGAGCGCGTAGAGTGGCGTGGCTATCATCGTATATCTTTCTTTAAACGCTAATAAGGTGCTCCTACGTTGTCAGACAATCAGAATCACGACCAGTTAGAGCATCAACAGCTGGGTTCTTCCACACTGGGTTCACTATTACGATTTTTATCACCGTATAAACGCGAAATTGCGGTCTTTTTAGTCGCTCTTTTACTAACCGCAGGAATTACGCTCTCCATTGGCCAAGGACTCCGCTTATTAATCGACGGTGGCTTTGCTGAGCAATCGCAGGACAATTTAAACATGGGCGTGCTGTTTATCATTGGCATGGCAATACTGATGGCGACGGGTACCTATGTAAGGTTTTATCTTATTTCTTGGTTGGGCGAGAGAGTTAGTGCGGATATCCGCACCGCGGTTTTCAATCATGTGATCAGTTTACATCCGGCCTTTTTTGAGACAAATAGAAGCGGCGATATCATGTCTCGCTTAACCTCAGACACAACGTTATTGCAGTCTATCATTGGCTCATCTATGTCGATTGCGTTACGCAGTGGTATTAGTTCGTTCGGGGCCTTAATAATGCTGTTGGCAACGAATTTTAAACTCTCATTGATTGTCCTGGCCGCGGTGCCTGCGATCTTAGTGCCTATTCTTTATTTTGGGCGACGGGTGCGCAATCTTTCGAGGCAAAGTCAGGACTCAATTGCCAGTGTCGGTAGCTACGCAGGTGAGGTGATCCAACAGATAAAAATTGTACAAAGCTTTACTCAGGAATCCTTTGAGAAGGCTGCTTTTGGAGTGGAGGTGGAAGGTGCTTTTAGGGTCGCGAAAAAGCGTATTGGGCAGCGGGCAATCCTCACTGCGCTGGTTATTTTGGCAATATTTGGGGCTCTTAGTGCCATGCTTTGGTTTGGTGGTAGAGACGTAATGGCAGGTACCATGACTGGCGGAGATCTTGGCGCCTTTCTTTTTTATGCAATGCTGATGGCTGTGGGTATCGCGTCTTTATCCGAAGTTTACGGTGAGCTTCAGCGGGCAGCTGGCGCGACTGAGCGATTAATGGAGTTATTACATGCGCCCAACGAGATTAAGCTAGCAGAGTTGGTAAAAGTTAAGGTTTCAAATCTGCCGGCCACGCTCACTTTTGATGGGGTTACGTTCTGTTATCCATCCAGACCTCATCAGCCTGCGCTCAATGAGTTTTCAATCAATATCCCCAATGGGAAGATTGTTGCGCTGGTAGGCCCCTCTGGGGCTGGAAAATCTACTCTTTTTGCGCTTATCCAGCGTTTCTATGACCCTCAAGTAGGAGCGCTGCAGTTTGGTGGCAGTGATATTCGAGAGCTTAATTTGGAACATTTACGCCAACAAGTTGCGGTGGTCGATCAGCAACCAACGCTATTTACCGGGGACGTGATGTATAACATTCGCTATGGAAAGCCTGGCGCTACTGATGCGCAGGTTGTTGAAGCGGCGAAAGCTGCCCATGCAGATGATTTCATTAATCAGTTGCCGCTTGGCTACGCGAGTAATCTTGGTGAGCAAGGCGTTCGACTATCTGGAGGGCAACGACAGCGTATTGCGATTGCGCGAGCTTTATTAAAGGACCCAAGAATATTATTGTTGGATGAGGCGACAAGTGCCCTCGATTCTGAAAGTGAATATAAGGTTCAATTGGCCTTAGATAAATTAATGAAAGACCGAACAACGGTTATTATTGCTCATCGATTATCTACCATTCTTCACGCAGATGAAATTATCGTTATGGATGGAGGCAAGAAAGTCGCCGCAGGTAATCATCAAGAGCTCTTGTTAATAAGTCCGCTATACGCCCGCCTTGCTGAACTGCAGTTTCAGACTGAGGGTGTGGGATAGAATGACCAGGCAAGGGTGAATTTTTGATCGTTCTCGTAAGCTATTGCGTACATTCGCTATAATAAGGGTAATTTCTCTCTAGCTTGTGAATTCGCAGGCACTAATAGGCAAGATGGGGCTGCATTGATGGTACGATTTTTAATAACAATGGCGTGTATATTTCTTGGTGCTTGTGCATGGTTTGATAATATTGAGCCGGTACTAGACCGCTCTGAAGCTTTTCGGATAGAGACGTCAGGCGGTGTTGTCCAGGGGCAGAGAATAAAGAGTGGTGGAGCAGATTTAAGCTCTTCGACCGTCGTGTCTTGGTTCGATATTCCCTTTGCACAGCCTCCTGTAGGGGACTTGCGCTGGCGGGCTCCTCGTCCGATTAACGCTCCGATTAATATAATCGTTGAGCGAGAAGACACATCTTGTGTGCAAAAATCAAGCGACTATGCTGGTGCTAGCGGTGAGGGTATTGTCGGTTCGGAAGATTGCTTGTACCTGGACATAAAGGCTCCAGCTGACTTTGCGAGCAAATCATACCCAGTAATGTTCTGGATCCACGGAGGTGGCAATACCACGGGGCTCAAAGACTATTACGATTTTACTCGCTTGGTCGCTACGCAGGGCGTGGTGGTGGTCACTGCCAACTATCGACTGGGGGCTCTAGGCTGGTTTACACATCCGGCTATTCAAGGTGAGCAAAAAGGTTTAGATAAAACGTCTAATTTCGGCACCTTAGATATCATAGAATCCTTAAAGTGGGTTCAGGGCAATATCGCTCAGTTTGGTGGCGACGCGCAAAATGTGACTATCTTCGGCGAATCTGCCGGCGGTCATAATGTGTTTGCTTTGTTGGCATCACCGTTGGCCGATGGATTGTTTCACAGAGCCATCTCTCAATCGGGTTATACCACCAGTTCCTCCCAACAAGATGCCTATAATGAGAATGACCAAAATGTGTTGATCGAGCGTGGTGCTTGGCAGATTGCCAAGCAACTCAATGCGGAGTCTGGCGTAGAAGCGAACTCAAGGCAGATGCGAGACCTACTCAAGAATACAGATGCTCGAGCACTTGTTGCACTTTATTACACGGGAGCCGGTGTAGATAATGTGCCTCTCACGACAATTGATGGAATTGTTATCCCTGAGGTGGGTTTATTAGGTGCCTTAGGTCGTGAAGAATATGCTAAAAACATACCCGTTATAGCGGGTGCCACTAAGGATGAGGTCTCCCTTTGGTTGGGGTTGCACCGCTACTTTGTGGACGTAAGCTATCCTTTTACCAAGCTGTTACCACCAGTATTTAAGGTGAAACAGCCTGATCTGTTCGATTTTTGGATACGCACACGCTCCCACGGTTGGAAGCTTCGCGGCGCTGACATACCTTTGCAGGCTCTTGAGACTGCGGGTTATAAGAACCTTTATGCTTACCGCTTTGATTGGGATCATCAAGAAACTTCAATTTTCGCTGACTTCCCTAACATTATTGGAGCCGCCCACGGGACCGATATTGCTTTTGTGACCGGCCAGTATAACTATGGCCCAATCTCCGCTTATATATATCCTGAGGGTCCAGCACGGGCCGAGATGGAGGCTACAGTGATGAGTACGTGGAGTGAGTTTGCACGGTCAGGTATTCCTGATAAAGGTATTTCTCTGCAATGGAGCCGGTTTACAACGGCGAATCCTGCTTATATCCATTTAGACAAGGACGACTTACTGCGCATGGATATTGAGGACGAAACTATGCCGTCATTGTTGAATGGCATAGCGGACCATTCGTCATCCACCGACCTTGAAAAGTGCATGATAGTATGGGAATCATTAATCAATGTGGGAGACCCGGAGTTAGATGCTCATAATGCTTGGAATGATGGATTTTGTAACAAATTTGACGTTCGCGCTGAACAAAAAACTTTAGCAGCTCTGCTTGTTGAGGAGTTTGGCTCCGTTGGCGTCAATTAAAAGGTAACGTATGCCGTTTAAACAAATCGTCGGTAAGCTGGAGCTACCCAGTAGTTGGGTCAAAACGCTCTTTTTGATACTGCTGTCGGCGTTCTTCGTTAATGTGGGTGTCGACCATTTCGTTAACCCTGAGTTCTATCTCGCCATCATGCCAGGCTACTTGCCGCTGCATTCAGAAGCCGTGTATATCAGCGGATTTTTTGAGATTTTAGGCGGCATTTCAGTACTCATACCTCGTCTTCGTGCCGCCGCAGGATGGGGCCTTGTGGCGTTGTTGATTGCGGTTTTCCCCGCTAACATACACATGGCGATCAATACTGATTTATTTCCAGACATCTCTCCGACTCTGCTTTATATAAGACTAGTGCTTCAATTCATCTTTATTTATTGGGCGTATGCGGTAACTCGTCCTTCGCGCTAAACACAGTCCTGTTGGACGGGCTATAGCTTCTAGGTGTTTTCTGAGCTGTCCTAAAAACCCAAGGGAGAGATTCCTTGGGTTTTTTTGTGGGCCTTAGGGTGACAAGCGCTAGATTTTAAATTTAATCGTAAGAATGTATAAAATGACTTCCTCAAACCTCGATGCGAGGATAAACTTTCGCTATGAATAAAGAGATTCTCGATTTATCTGACAAGCTTGGTGCTGCGTTGTTATTACGCAAGGCTACGGTTACTGTGGCCGAATCTTGTACTGGGGGTGGTGTTGCAAGTGCTATCACAGCCGTTGCTGGGAGTTCGAAGTGGTTTCACTGCGGATACATAACCTATGCAAACCATGCCAAGAGCAACATCCTCGGTGTCCCTGTGACTCTATTGCAGGCTGAAGGTGCTGTTAGTGAGTCGGTGGTACGCAGTATGGTTGAAGGTGCCGCGCAGCGAGCGGATGCTGATTTTGCAGTGGCTATAAGCGGGATAGCTGGTCCTACAGGAGGTTCTGATGAAAAGCCTGTGGGCACCGTTTGGCTTGCATGGCTTGGTCCGCAAGGTGTCGGTAGTGCGAGATATCAATTGTCAGGAGATCGTAACGCAGTCAGGGAGCAGTCAATAAAAATTTCTCTTCAACAACTCTTGCATCATGTCACTGAATGTACTACTGTACACTCATACAGTAATTGAAAAGTAGTTATATTTTAAGCGACTCATAGTTTAACGGCTTAATTTGAGCATTTAAACCACTGTAATCAGCCGTTAAATAATCTTAAGAGGATATAGTTATGGACTCAAACAAATCAAAAGCGTTGGAAGCAGCCTTAGGTCAAATCGAGCGACAGTTTGGTAAAGGCACCGCGATGAAGTTGGGCGATAAGCCTATTGAAAAGATCCCATCAGTTTCCACTGGCTCATTGCCATTAGATATTGCCTTGGGAATAGGTGGTCTTCCATTCGGCCGTGTTGTCGAGATTTATGGGCCTGAATCATCAGGCAAGACAACGTTGACGTTGAGTGTTATTGCTCAAGCGCAGAAACTCGGTAAGACCTGTGCCTTTATTGATGCAGAGCATGCACTTGATCCAGCCTACGCAGCCAATCTTGGCGTGCACACTGATGACCTCATTGTATCGCAGCCCGACACCGGAGAGCAGGCGTTAGAGGTTACCGACATGCTTGTTCGTTCAGGTGCTGTGGATGTTGTGGTTATTGATTCGGTTGCCGCTTTAGTGCCCAAAGCCGAAATTGAGGGAGAGATGGGTGACCATCACGTGGGACTCCAGGCTCGCTTAATGTCTCAGGCACTTAGGAAACTGACAGGGAATATTAAAAACGCGAATTGCCTTGTTATTTTTATCAACCAGATTCGTATTAAGATCGGGGTCATGTTCGGGAACCCTGAAACTACGTCAGGTGGAAACAGCCTTAAGTTTTACTCATCCGTGCGTTTAGATATTCGCAGAATCGGTGCAGTGAAAGAGGGTGATGAAATTATTGGAAATGAAACTCGCATCAAGGTCGTTAAGAATAAAGTAGCCCCACCCTTTAAGCAGGCAGAGACTCAGATTCTTTACGATACGGGATTTAATTTCTATGGTGAACTGATCGATCTTGGCGTCAAAGCAGGTTACGTGGATAAGGCTGGCGCTTGGTACGCCTATCAAGGGAATAAAATTGGCCAGGGTAAAAAGAATGCTGCTGAATTTTTAGAGGAAAATATCGATATAGCAGATGGCCTAGAAAAGTCTATTCGCGATCTATACCTTGCTGAACCTGAGCCTAGAAAGGCAATCAATGCTGAAGAAGCGCCAATAGATGAGTAAATGGGACTAGCAGGGACTCGCCAAACCATAGAGATCAAACGGTTACGTAATCACCCCGGCCAGGAGGACTGGCTGGGGGAGATTGTGTCACTGAAGGGCAAGAGTTTTATTCAAGCTTTGGAGCAATGATAGAGTGGTTGTTTTGGCTAAAACGATACGTCTCAAGGCGATGGATCTATTAGCGCGGAGAGAACATTCAGTAAAAGAGTTAACCAGAAAACTGTCCGAGCGCTTTGAGGATTTCACGCTCATCGATGAAGTCGTTCAGCAGCTAGCTGAAGATAATTTAGTGAGTAATAGTCGATTTGCAGAAATTTACGTCCGAAGTAGGATTGGCAGACACTGCGGGCAGATTAGAATTGAAAATGATCTCCGGGAACGTGGTGTATCTGATCAACTTATCGCCGCAGCACTCGAAGCAGCAGGTCAAGATTGGTTTCAGTTAATTCGGGAGCTTTCTCTGAAAAAATACGGTAATACACCGCCCTTTGACGCGAAAGAAAGCGCAAAGCGAATCAGATTCTTTCAATATCGGGGTTTCGACTTTAACCAAATAAAACATGCGCTTGAGCAATGTCGCAAGTAACATCGCGTTTAGTTCTTGGTGGTGCGGCTTTATGCTTTTAGATAACTATTGAAAATTTCCACGAGCCTAGGTTCAATCCAGCTGTGCGCCGAGAGATCCTGAATAAACCCGCAGTGCCCTCCATTTTCCTGAATTTCAACAACAAGATTTTCGTGTGCAATGATCTTGTCGATGTCTTCTATAGGAATTATAGGGTCATCCTTTGACGCGATGAGATACGCTGGCACGGCCAGTTCTTTAAGACGATCTCCAGTCAGGGCATAGGAGGCAAAATAACTTTGAGCATCATCGAAAGGAGTATATTTTGGAATGAATGTGTTGTTGATATCATCTAATGTTTTCACTTTCTTAAGTTCGGTACTAAAACCATGATCGGGGAAATGTTTTTGTTTTTTCCGAATTGAGCGGGTCCAGCGACGAAAGAAATATTTTTCATAGATAAACAGACTGTTGTTGAGGGCGATCATGGCACTATTGGGGTCGACCGGGGGGCAGATCCCTACAGCGGCTTTTATAGTTAGCTCTTTTGCCCGATCTGCGGTGATTCTGAGTGTAAAGTTTCCACCAAGAGAAAATCCAGCGAGAAACACGTTTCGATATTCGTATTCTTTTAGAAATGAGGCTATGGCATCACCTACTTCGCCGATCATTGTAGAGTTGAACATTCCCTTATTTAGATGATGACTCTCCCCATGATCTCGTAAATTTAATCTAAGAACATCATACCCGTGCTTTAAAAGGTAATGGGCAGTCGTTAGTTGATAGGCAGATTGACTTGAACCCTCCCATCCATGAAGAAGAACAATCACTGCATTTTTTGAGGTCCCTGTGTAAATATCCTCGCAGTAATCAAATTCCGCGGTAAGCCTTATGTTTAGAGGTGTTGATAATACAAGGGGCTTTGAATTCAGTTTTTTTGCAATTCTTTTAGCGCGAAATTTACGCGGGCCCACGCTATTGAAGATGCTCTGGACATGTGCATTTCTTAAAACGAGAGGGGGAGAGAAGGTATTTTTGGTCATCATGTTCATTAATAAAGGTATAAGATTATGGTGAGTGAGTTTTTGAGTGGCAATCATAACTATGCAGCATCTATAAGGCTATGCTTAAAGCTATGAAATGAGCGTTTTAGCTGAGATAGTCGCCGAAAAGAAATCATCTCTTTAAGGGTGAATTTTCTATACTAGGTTTACTCTAGTCGTTTTAAGCCTTTACGTTTCTGATCGTAGCGTGTTGAAACCAGATCACGGGTATAGATGAGTTGTTGCTTCCCTAATCGCCCATAGAGAATTATAGTCAGGCTCTGTTTGTCAACTATTGTGAGTGTTACTTATGATGAGGTTAGTCGTATTATTTTCAACACTGTTAATGTCCTTAAGTTCTGTTGCATTGGATGATAAGGCAGTTGGTCGGACAGATGAGAATGGTATCCAAGCGGACGCTAATGATGGGGTCAAGACAGCCGCGCCTAGTATTCTCGAGAGACTAAAGGGTATTAGTGATTTAGATCCATCAAAGTGGGGTATTCGTAACGGCTGTGTTTCTTTAATGCGTGTAAAAAATATTCGTTTTATAGACGATCAGTCAGCAATCATAGAAATGAGGGGAAAGAAAAAGGCATTGCTCAGATTGCGTCGAGAATGTCCGGGTATAAAGAGAGATGGTTTTGTTCATCGCTCCCGTGGTAGACAGTTATGCGCTCGCTTTGATCAATTTGAGGTTATAGACATGGGGATTCCTTGCTCCATTGAGTCTATAGAACCTTATGTTGAGATTGCATCTGATTCAGGTTCAGGAAAGGACAATACTGCAGGCGGACCTAAATGAGACAGCATGCAATAAGGTTCAAAGGGTTATGAATAAGTCAGTTGTTAGCAGAGCACACTTTTGGGTGGCGACCCTATGGGCTGTAGCGTCAGGCTTGAGTTTTGGTGTTGAGTTAATTTCTTTTCAAGGTGACCTGTCTCAGGGAAGCCTAGTGTTAGGTTCGGTCGAGACTAGATATAAGGTTAGCTATAAGGGTGAGCAATTGAAGTTAGCACCTAATGGGCAATTTCTGCTTGGCTTAGGGAGAGATTCAGCTTCAGTAATGGAGGTTTCTTTAGAGGGCCCTGATGGGCAGACATCGGTTCATTCTTTTGCGGTAGAAAAAAGGCTCTATAACGTGCAGGCAGTTGACGGGGTCCCTCAGCGAACGGTGAGCCCATCACAGACTGATTTGGCACGGATTAAGCGGGATAGCCTTATGGTGAGGAGTGCTCGGCAATTAAGGTATGAAAAACCCTATTTTTTAGGTGGGTTTGAGGCTCCCATAGAGGGACCAATTACAGGAGTTTATGGCAGTCAGCGGGTGTATAACGGGGTGCCTAAAAGCCCGCATTATGGCGTTGATTATGCAGCGCCAACGGGAAGTGTTGTTAATGCACCCTCTGGAGGGGTTATTACCATGGCTGAAATAGACCTTTTTTATTCTGGTGGTACTCTGATTATGGATCACGGACATGGCCTGACCTCCTCGTTTTTACACCTGAGTGCCATTTTGGTTCAAGTTGGGGATCGGGTTCAACGAGGCGATCCTATCGCTCAGGTTGGTGCAACAGGTCGAGCTACAGGCCCTCATTTGGATTGGAGGATGAATTGGCACCAAGTGCGCATCGATCCTCAGTTGGTTCTCAAGGCGTTACCGTTAGAATGACTCAATCCATAGGTCGATCAGTTTCACTATTGGAGCAGCTAGCATGGCGGTTTTTATCTACTTTGCGTACAATGCCCGAACAATCAAATGGACCGTGTCGTGGATAAAAAACTCTTAAGTATCTTGGTTTGCCCTCTCAGTAAAGCGCCTTTGGAGTACAACAAAGAGACGCAGGAATTGATTTGCAGGGCTAGTGGTCTGGCTTACCCGATAAAGGACGGGATTCCAGTGATGTTAGAGTCCGAAGCTCGGCACCTCGATACCGATGAAAAACTAAAGAGTGCTGTTGCTAGAGATAGCAACATTAGCTGAGGTCATAAAAATGTCCAATACTGAAGCCACATTGTTTACTCGGATTATCAATCGTGAAATTCCAGCCGATATCCGCTATGAGGATGACCTCTGTATCGTGATTAACGATATTGCGCCGCAAGCGCCTGTGCATATGCTGGTTATACCAAAGCAACCGATACCAAGATTGGTCGATGCTAGTAAAGCGGACCAGTCAATTTTAGGGCATTTAATGTGGGTTGCCGCCGAGGTGGCCCGAGATGCCGGGGTTGATGAAGCGTTTCGATTGGTAGTCAATAATGGAGAAGGAGCAGGGCAGACGGTATTTCATTTGCATTTGCATGTTTTAGCAGGCCTAAAAGCAGTGCCAATGTTTGTCGAGGATGACCTCGGAGAGCTGTAATTGATTGCTTTCTATAGTGCGATTTAAACTAAATTTAGATTAACTAAGTGACTAAAAAAGAATGATGAAAAGTGCTGACATCCGAAACCTGTTCCTTAACTACTTCGCAAGCAAGGAACATGCGATCGTGCCAAGCAGCAGCCTGGTTCCTGGCAATGATCCAACGCTGTTGTTTACTAACGCTGGGATGGTGCAATTTAAAGATGTATTTTTGGGGGTAGACCAGCGCAGTTATAGTCGCGCGGTTTCCTCGCAACGCTGTGTTCGCGCTGGCGGCAAGCATAATGATCTGGAAAATGTCGGCTACACGGCTAGGCATCACACGTTTTTTGAGATGTTGGGTAATTTCAGTTTTGGTGAATATTTCAAACGTGATGCCATTACTTTTGCATGGCAATTTCTAACTGAAGAATTAGGGCTTCCTAAGGATCGGCTGTGGATTACTGTGCATGTGAGTGATGATGAGGCGGCAGACATATGGGTCAAACAGATAGGCATTGATCCCAATAGGCTCTCTCGCTTGGATGAAGCCAACTTTTGGCAAATGGGCGATACAGGACCCTGTGGCCCCTGCACTGAAATCTTTTGGGACCATGGAGAGGATATTCCTGGTGGGCCTCCGGGCAGTCCCGACGATGATTTAGATCGGTATATTGAAATCTGGAATTTAGTATTCATGCAGTTTGAGCGTGATGCTAGCGGCACGATGACGCCGCTCCCGAAGCCTTCAATTGACACAGGCATGGGCTTAGAAAGAGTTGCCGCGGTGATGCAAGGTGTCCACAGTAATTATGACATTGATCTTTTTCAGCATTTGATTAAAGATGCCTCACGGGTCACTGGATGCAAAGACCTTCAGGATAATTCGTTGAAAGTTATTGCTGACCATATACGTTCCTGTGCGTTTCTAATCGTTGATGGGGTCAAACCGTCAAACGAGGGTCGTGGATACGTTTTAAGAAGAATTATTCGCCGAGCATTACGGCATGGGCATAATTTAGGTGCTGAGGGTAACTTCTTTTACAAGTTGACGGCATCTCTGGGTGAGATTATGGGCGAGGCCTATCCAGAATTACTTGAAAAAAAGCAAGTTATTAGCGATACCATCAAAAAGGAAGAAGAGCAGTTTGCGCGTACCTTAGACAAAGGTATGGGTGTTTTAGAGGCGGCTCTTGCTGAAATGTCCGGTACTGAATTGTCTGGAGAGTTAGTGTTTCAGCTTTATGATACGTTTGGTTTCCCTACTGATTTAACCAATGATGTGGCCAGAGAAAAGGGCTATACCCTCGATATCGCTGGCTATGAGAAGTGTATGCAAGAGCAAAAGTCGAGAGCAAGATCGGCGAGCCAATTTTCGGTTGATTATACAGATAGTATTCGTGTGGAAGGTAATACAGAATTTTGCGGCTATGAGGCTTTAGCGTTGAGTTCGAATATTATAGGGCTATTCACTGAAGGCAAGGCGGTTAGCAGTGTAGGAGAGGATGCTGAAGTCGTCTTGGTGCTAGATAGAACAGTTTTTTACGCAGAATCTGGCGGGCAGGTCGGTGACTCGGGATTTTTATCAAAAGGGTCAGCAAAAATAGAAATTACTGACTGTCGTAAGGTGGGCAATCATCATATCCATATCGGACGAGTATTGTCAGGCGAGTTTAGTGTCGGTGACTCCGTGGATGGCGTTATTGACCAGAATATTCGTCAGGCCACAGCATTGAATCATTCCGCGACGCACTTGGTGCACGAAGCACTTCGTCAGGTTTTAGGAGATCATGTTGAGCAAAAGGGTTCACTTGTAGATAGTCAGCGTTTGCGTTTCGATTTCACTCATGGAGACGCTGTCAGCAATGAGCAAGTCCGCCGTATTGAGCATCTTGTCAATGAAGAGATCCTCAAGAATACGGCCGTGTCGACTCAAGTTATGAGTATGGATGATGCCAAGGCAAAGGGCGCGGTAGCATTGTTTGGTGAAAAGTATGGCGATGAGGTGCGAGTTGTTAGTATCGGTGGAGAGTATTCAGTCGAGTTATGTGGTGGCACACATGTGTCTCGCTCGGGTGATATTGGCGCAATCCGTATCACGACAGAGTCCAGTGTTGCGTCAGGTGTTAGACGTATTGAAGGCGTTACAGGCATGAAGGCTGTTAGCTTTTGCGATGATCAACAAGATGCAATCGCTGACATTCTTAGTATCCTACGCAGTGGCCGTCAAGGGTTGAATGAAAAGGCGCAATCTATCGTTGATGATAATAGGCGGCTTCAAAAGGAAATTGAAAGACTCAAAGACAAACTGGCCAATACCACGGGCAATGACCTGATGAGTGGCCTACAAGAAATTGGTGGTATCTCCGTTCTTTCTACTGTTGTTGAGGGCGCCGACGCTAAAAGTCTTAGGGGCGTTGCTGACCAGGTTCGCTCTAAAATACAGCGGGGCGTTTTTATGCTAGCTGCTGTTGAAGGCGAAAAAGCAGCTTTAGTGGCTGGCGTCACGCAGAACTTAACCGATGAAATCAAGGCGAGTGAATTGTTGAAATTTGTGACCGACCAAGTTGGCGGGAAAGGCGGCGGCCGTCCAGATATGGCTCAAGGAGCAACCGGAGATGTTTCGCGGCTTCCAAAAGCTCTGCAGTCTGTATATCAGTGGGTAACAGAGAAATCGGGATAGTACCCTGATATCTTACAGCGCATAACTTAATTGGTTCCGCTGACTCAAAAGGACGCAGAGAGAACATCTTTTACCGCAGAATACTCTTAAGGACTTAACTTTTACGGTGATTTGTAGTTTAATTCGAGCCTTTTTTTGGGTAAACGAATAAATCTAATGAGTCTGATAGTTCAAAAATATGGCGGCACCTCAGTAGGAACAGTGGAGCGCATCGAAGCAGTTGCCGATAGGGTGGTGAAGAGCCATCAATGCGGCAACCAAGTAGTTGTTGCCGTGTCTGCGATGAGTGGTGAGACTAATCGGCTCATTGGTTTAGCGAATGAAATTAATGAAAGCCCAGATCTACGTGAGATGGATGTGTTAGTTAGTACTGGCGAGCAAGTAACAATTGCACTGGTCTGCATGGCTCTTCAGAAACGTGGCATCGAAGCGCGGTCATATACTGGGGGGCAGGTTAAAATCCTAACCGATAATGTCCATGGCAAGGCTAGAATTAAAGAAATTGATGCTCATCGTATGCAAACTGATTTAAAGGCAGGTCGGGTTGTCGTAGTAGCTGGCTTTCAGGGTATAGATGATGAGGGAAACATAACGACCTTAGGTCGTGGTGGTTCAGACACAACTGCAGTGGCTCTAGCGGCAGCGCTTAATGCTGATGAGTGTCAGATATATACTGATGTAGATGGAGTCTACACAACGGATCCGCGAGTAGTTCCAGACGCTAGGCGGCTAGACCAGATAACGTTTGAAGAAATGTTAGAGATGGCTAGTCAGGGTTCGAAAATATTACAGATTCGATCTGTAGAGTTTGCTGGAAAATACAGTGTGCCCCTCCGGGTGATGTCTAGTTTTATAGAGGGCCCCGGCACGTTAATATCTCTTGAGGATAACGATCAAATGGAACAGCCAGTAGTATCAGGAATTGCATTCAACCGAGATGAAGCTAAGTTGACCATTCGGGGTATCCCTGATCAGCCTGGCGTGGCGTACAAAGTCCTTGGTGCGATTAGCCAAGCAAACATTGAGATCGATGTTATTGTGCAAAACGTCGCTAAAGATAACTCAGCAACTATTACCTTTACAGTCCACAGAGCTGCCTTGAAACAGGCTGAGGCGCTATTAAAAGAGATTGCAGTTGACCTTGGCGCTATAGAAGTAGACTCTGATGATCGCATCGCAAAGATTTCGATAGTGGGCGTCGGTATGCGATCACATGCGGGGGTAGCCGCTCAAATGTTTGAGGCTTTGGCTAACGAAGGAATCAATATTCAATTAATTACCACCTCAGAAATCAAGATAACGGTGGTGATAGAAGAGCGCTATTTAGAGCTAGCAGTTAGAGCACTTCATTCAGGTTTTAATCTATCTGACGATAAAGCTGCAGAAGGTTAAAATATAATAATGAATAGAGCAAGCTGCTAAGGTTTGACAAAGGACCATCACCTGAATTTTATGCTCAGCAGACGGTAGTTTTTGATAGACAGTTGAAAGCGGTGTTTTGGGTCTCATAAGGGGGAAAGGAATGTTAATTTTAACAAGGCGAGTGGGTGAGACTCTTATCATCGGTGACGAAGTCACAGTTACGGTGTTAGGTGTCCGCGGTAATCAGGTGAGGTTGGGCGTTAATGCTCCCAAAGAGATAGCGGTTCATCGAGAAGAAATCTACCAAAGAATTCAAGATGAAAAAAATTCTGAAAATACAGGTGAAAATCAAGAAAATCGCAATAGCGACGTTTGATTTTTCCCATGATGTGATATTATGCCGCCGCGGTTCAGGGCGGCATATCTGTTTTATTAGTACATAGGTATTAATCCCCAGGAAAAGCATACGGAGAAGTGGCCGAGTGGCTGAAGGCGCGCCCCTGCTAAGGGTGTATACGTTAATAGCGTATCGAGGGTTCGAATCCCTCTTTCTCCGCCATATTAAATCGTTGAAGCCATTGTTAATGCTGGGTTTTTTTCGTTTCTGATGTAGATAAATCAGCTAGAGTTACAGTTAGAGTTACAGTTGTAATCAAAAAAGTACTCTAAATCATAGACACCCCCCCTCCCGAAAGACCTCGATTCTAGTATCTATACATCCGCCTCAAAAAAATAAACTTTCGTTTGGCACTCCTAGCGTGTACCAGTAGACTCTGTAGGACAGAATCGGAATCTTATGGATAGGAAATGAAGGCACTTTCAAACTTAGAACTGCTAAAACTCACGGATGACTTTATCTGTGAGTGGCATAACATGTGCCTTTATCAGAACAAAGCATTTAGAGGTCTAGTGCAGTCTAGCAAGGACGATGTTTATTGGCAGAATAAAACAGGTAACATCTATGTGGGCGGGTTCGGCGAAATAATGGGATGTGACGCCTTTTATGATGCACCGCAGACCGATCATGATTACTCAATCTACGAACCCCTAGAGGACCACGATTTAGTTTATTGCGGAGACTGGACAGAGTTTTATCCAAGAAAGGAGAGACTCGATGCTCGTAAGGAGTGGACGGAATCAAAAAGCAAGTTATTAGAGCATCCATTTCGTAAGCTAGTGCTTGATGAGCCTAGTGGTCATCTAAAGCGCGTTCTAACACTTCTTAATGAAACAGGTAGTACCTCAACAAAATTTAGGTACCAACTAGCTAGTACAGAAGGTCAGGAGAGTGCAGAATTTGGAGCAGAACGATTTGAGTTAGCCGTAATAATGATCTTCGCGGCGGCCATTCATGTTACTGGCCAACCTGAAAACTACTCAAATTTTGGTGTAGAAGCTGAAGTGATGCGTGTGGTTTCTCCTAGTGCCAATGTCCTCAAATATGCCAAAAAACTTCGTGATGCACTCGTTCAAGATGGCTATGCCGATGGGCCACGCGATGTCATGATGCAGAGTGATCAAGGCAAGGCGCGACTAATGAGGGAACTCAAAAGTCTGGCTGATGGAAAGTGTCTAACAGCTGGATTGGAGCCTACCAAGAACCGTAGCAAAGGGATAGTTAGGGAAATTACTATGATTGGTAAGTCTCTATTTAATATTACCAATAACCGAGGAGCCTCTGAAAGATTTTCTGCTCAAGCCATAGAGCGTATCCTTAACTTCTTATATGACATGGATGTAATCAACTGTGAGGCTCAAATAGGAGCTAGGATGATCAGCAAGAGACAGAAGTCGCTCGATGAGTCCCACACTCGCCCCTTATCATTCAATCAAGATAATCTCCCTTTCTAGCTAGGTCGGAACTCTTTTTTTAAAAACCATGATTTCGGTTCAGATCATCCTTGTGATTTGTATAAGACATGTGCGTAAGCTGACGCTCCTGATAAGACGAACTTTTAACTACTTACAGGTAACTAGCATGAAAGATATTAACGAAATCCCACGATTACTCCGCTGGAAAGAAGTCTGCAAAATCATTCCCTTTAGCCGCTCTTATGTATACGACCTAATAAGCCAAGGTAAGTTTCCCAGGGGTCAGAAAATGGTCAAAGGTGGACAGGCTGTTGGTTGGTGGGCATCAGATATTTATGACTATATGATAAGCCTCCAAGAAAAGACACGAGTAGCCCCTGATCTGACTACTCTAGATGACCAGCCTCAGCCGAATAGCCCAGATGAGTAGGGAGAACAGCGGTGACTTTGCTGTAGCTTACGACCGCGTAATAGCGATTACAGAGCAACTTGGTGCGCAGGAAGTGGCACACTATCTAATCTATTGCTGTGGACGTAAAGGCACTCTAGCTGGCACTCGTTGGAGTAAACATGCGCTAACGAGATACTTGGATATTCCTGTAAGGAAAGCATATCTTAGTGAGCAAAAACTTATAGACGCTGGCTTTGTAACCAAGGTTAAAGAAGGGAAGCATCCTAAGTTTGATATTGCGCCATCCGAAACAGGTGAGTATTTGTGGCTACCTAAAACGTTTATCACTGGAGCCGTTGATGAAAGACCTCCACTTAAACTTTTATGGCAAACAGGGAGTACTGAAATATTTCGATTAATGATGGATTACTACTGGCTGACTGACATATATCAAGAAGGTGGTCTGTGGCAGATATGGAAAGACTATAAGTCTGAGAAAATGGGAGATCATGCTCAGTTCAATCTCATTGCCTTTAATGACACTGTTACTAGGACGGCCGATCCCTCTTTCGATGAGCGGTATGAGTCATTATGGGAGGCGTTCAATGTCATATTAGACCTAGGTTTAATCTACGAGGTGCCTTATCTGTTTACCTCTGAGGGAGAGATCGTCTTTCCTCTGATTAATCCCTTTACTCAGGAAGAGTTATCTCAGCTGACACAAGCCTTTGAAGAAAGAATGCCTGAACTGTATTTGAGTGCATCGTGTACCCATGATTATTGTTTACTTGTACCTAGGCATATGACGTCGCCTGAGGTAAAAGCCCTCTACATCCCTAAGTACCGTCCTCATAATCAACGTTATGCTGAAGCATTAGAGATGTCTGAACAGCGTATTAATCAGGGACTATGTCTATATCAAGGAGCAGATCAAGGAGGAGATCAAGGAGAATTTCAAAGAGAGATATCAAAGAGAATATCAATCTACTAACTAAGTGCGGGCATGAATACCCACACTGTATATATCTTCATAGGTAATAGAGGCATTTTGAATGAGTAACCGACGTAAAGGTAAATCAGAGCAACGTACAGTTGATTGGAATAAAATAGTGCATCCATCACTGAGGGTTAGTAATCATGGGGGTGGAAAGATTAAGCCAAAAACCTTATCCAGTGGATGTATCCTTTATGGGTATGACATGTTTACTTCTTATCGTAAAAGAGGTCTCAGGACATGACAGGCAGACCTGCATGGATACCAACTGACTCTATCTGCGAACAGGCTCGTGAAATGGCTTCTCGTGGCCTTACAGTGACTCAGATAAGTGATTGCCTAGGTATCTCTGAATCAACCTTATACGGCAAACAGAACGAGTATAAGGAGTTTATGGATGCTATAAAAAAGGGGCGCGCTGAGGGCTTAAATCAGGTCTCTAACGCACTCTTTGAAAAGGCTACCCAAGGTAATGTCACAGCAATGATTTACTATCTAAAGGTTAGAGATAGGGCGAACTGGGGTGAGAATCAGCCAGAGCCTTTGAGAGAGATACCGCCTATGCAGATTGTTGTCGACTCTAGGGCTGTACGTGGTAATAACACTCAACATCTCTGAGAATAAAGCCCACCCGTTTTAAAGGCGGACTTTACGCTCTAATCAAGTTCTGGGGTGATTATCGCCCGCGCTTCGCGGTTCTCAGTTATTGATTAGCATCGGCGCAGTTTTTGATGGCCATCAAAGCTTTCCTGTCGTTCATGCCCATCTGCCAAGTGTAAGCCGCCGTATTCGCGTCGTCGGGATAGTAAATTGGTAATGAGAGGAAGTCATTGTTGTTGGCGATACACTGCGCGAATCCCGTCTCATCCGATACTGCTTTGGAGGATGTTGAGCCTAGTACAAATGTGAAGGCACTAACGAATAGAGATAGGATGATAATACTGAGTTTTGATGTAATTGATTTCATAACATTGCCTCATTGAGTTGATTGCTTACTTTGATTTTTACCACTTATAATTTATTCCGAAATTTACTTTGCTATCTATCTGTTCCAGACCTTCTTCTGGTTGATTGTCATAAGACCAATCCAGAGAAATTTTAGTATCCAGCTTGTCAGTTACTGGGATCGAAAGCCCAATATCAGCCGACAATTGCCTGTTTTTAGTATCTTCGGTAGAGACATTCAATTGGTGTGAGTAAGAAAGCGATGCTCTACTAAACAGTAGTTTTTGATAATCACTAGACCATGCCCAAGCAAGTCGCTCATCCGTGCCAGAATAAAACGATTTATCGCTAATCCATTTCAATCCAACGTTAGACGATAGACTGCCCTTATCGTTTTCCCATAACTGGTAGCCCATATGACTCCCCAGAGAGATTGATTGATCAATTTGACGCTTATCATCAGCACTAAATGATGCATTGTTGTTCCAGTACCAACCATTACTGATTGACCAATCTACTCCATAGGTAATGCCATAGTCATATTCGGTTGGCTCATTGTCTTGACCAATGGCTTCGAAATTAAGTTTGGCCGTATGTCTTGCTTTACCATCCTGAAAACTAAAACCAACATCCAGTTCGAGGTTTTCACGTTCTTGGTTACCAGCAAGGTATGAACCTGATAGGCCAACATTACCCGTTAAAGATATCTTGTCGTCAGCAGTTGAGGGCAGTGTTGCTTCTGCACCTGAGTTATCAATGGACGCTACCTGACTTAAAGGGATGTTTAACCCGCCAAAACTATCAGACTTCCAGACCACATGCCTTTCTGTTTTGACTACTAAAGTACCTTTCACTGTATCGCCATTATTTAGGACGATTTGCCCGCCATGAGCAAAACCAGCGATACTAAATGTCACACCTAAAACGTACAGAAATTTTGTTATATTCATCATGGTTCTCTTTGTATTGATTCTAGGGCTATACCTTATAACAACACTTAACATCATTGAGACCAAAGCCCACCCGTTTTAAGAGTGGACTTTACGCTCTAATCAAGTTCTGGGCTGATTCGCTCCCATGCTTCAGCTTTATGACTGGTTCGCGCAACTTCTCAGCTTCTTCATCTCAGTAAAGACCCAATCATTTTGTGAAGTTTCATCGTTTGATGGGCCGTTCCATGCGCTGATTTGAGCGCCACACGACGCCTGATACTGGTTCGAGCAACTTCTAAACTTGTTGAGCGAAGCAAAGAGGTACTGGATTAGCGGACCTTGATTGTCATTTGCCGCTTGGGGGCCACCGTTCCATGCGCTGATTTGAGTGCCACACGACGCCTGATACTGGTTCGCGCAACTTCTAATCGTGCTGATCCCATCCATGTTGTACTGCATTTTCTGAACGTCTTGGCCACCATACATTGAAGTTGGGGGGGAGTATTGGCTCATTTGAGCAATGCAAGCTGTGAATGCCTGACTGTCTGACTGACCATATGTGAACGCACTAACGAATAGAGATAGGATGATAATACTGAGTTTTGATGTAATTGATTTCATAACATTGCCTCATTGAGTTGTTAATCAATCATAACTGAATACCCCATCCAGTCAAATCAGGGCTAGATGTTAGAGAAGCTCTTGAGGGTCAGTCATCAAGGGGTGATATACAAAAAGATCGCTACTCTGATGCGGGCATCGACCACTCGGGTCTCGGGTTCCCAAATTCAATCAGGTTCACTAGCACGCCATCGCGATCTCTGAACAACATTTCACGGTCCTGCACTTGAGCATCCTCGCGAGCATACAAAACCATAGGCGGCGAAATTAAAAGATAACCCTCATTTCGCAACTGATTTGTAATGCCATCAATATCGTTTGTCAGGAAGACAACAGCAACGTCCCCCGTTACGATATTGGCATAAACCGACGGCGGTGATAGTGCAGTGCGATCATCACCTATAATTTCGTAGATGCCAATATTGCCTAGAAGGCTATCACCCGATTGGAGGATGACGGCTCGAAGTGCGGAACCTTGGGTTCCCATAATCTCATTAATTTCATCCCCATCAGTACGTAAATCTATGAGCACTCTCAAGCCAAGGAGATCGCGATAAAGTCGTAATGATTCGTCAAGATTACGCACAAAGATCGTCGCGCGATTCATTGGTGATACTGAAAACCCCTCTGGAATTTCTTGCCCATAGCCTGCAGTCGGAAAATTTGACACCAATACGATAAGAGCGAACAGTACGATTTTCAATTTAGATTACTCCATAAAAGATATCGATTTGGCTATCTTGGCTATCTTGGCTATTTTTGCGGTTGTATTCGGTAAAAAGTTCTATGTTCACAAATGAGTTTCCCGCATTGTTCTCTAATGATAGCTAAATAGTCAAATCAGGGCTAGATCGAGGTGAGAAGTTTCTGATGCTTATAGAAAGACTGGGTTTGCAGAGTTTTGGTGTAAAAAGAGGTTTATTTATTCCACAGACGATCTAATTATTTCCAAATCATTTGTCAAAATACTTCCAACTGCGGTATGGGATAAATCGTTTCTATCAATACCAATAATTTCCGCAATAGTATTTGCCGCATAAATTCCAGTGCAATGCCCACCCATAAATTTAGTCATACCATTATCTTTTAACCATAGACCTGTTTTATTTATTACATCATCAGACGCTTTGAATAAATGGAAGCCACCTATGGCGCCATAAACAGGCATCTTTTTTATAGATTGAAGCTTTTTTGCAGTATTTATTATTCCTGAATGACCACACCCAGACATCATTACCCATCCTTTTTGCGTAACCATTCCTAATGATTGATCATCTCTTATAATATCGGCTTCATTTTTACCATTGTTGCTGATGAATAAGCCGCTGGGACCATTATATTTTTCAATAACTCGCTCAACTGGACCAGTTGCAAATAAGCCTTTAGCAACTTCCAGATGATCTTCAATCACGATGAAAGTGATGCCCTCTTTTTCTGCTAAATTTTTGAAGGCAAGAGCATCTTCAAACCCCGCTGGCCCGACTTTAAGCCCCTCTGGAGTATACCTTTGATTGAAAAAACCTTTTGCGACATAAGCCTCTGAAAAGGCTTCACTATTTTCATTTCTATAGGTTTTTCTGAGTTTAATTAGTCCACCTGTGTGATCGGCATGAAAATGGCTGAGTACCACTTTTTCAACCTTCGATATATCCTTTTGCAACACTTTGGCATTATGTAGCACTGTATCTTCATGGAATCCTGTATCAAATAAAATCGATTCGTTTTCATTTTCATATAAGGCGGAGAAACTCCACTCACCAAATCCACCATAATTTGAGATATTTGTAGCCAAAACCGTAATTTCATATCCAGCATCGGCACTATTTGATATTCCATTATGGATTGACTGATTTTGATTTTGGGACGCAATACTCCCAGACACAAATACTAAAAAGGCGACAGCGATTAAACAAATTTTCATCATATATCTCTCCTTGATTACCTAAGCATAGCTGAATAGCCCATCCAGTCAAATCAGGGCTAGATCGCGTCACCTATGCAGATTGTTGTCGACTCTAGGGCTATAGAGGTAGCTATTTAAAGGTCTCAGATTGACTTATTTCTCTATGTATCAACTATTAAGAACAGCAGGCTTTTAATCACGTACTACTTTTCGGACACCCCCTCTTCCAACACGGAATCTCTCCAGATTGGAGGAACTGGAAATACATATATTCTTCGTTTTGCACGTACCAACGTTTCCCATCGAAAAATATTCCTTCGCTTAGCAAGAAATTTCCTATATTTTTGAACTCGCTATCTTCCATAATCCTGCTATTTCCCAAGAAACGAGAACGAAGACCTACGCCAATGTGACCTGTGAGGAATGCGCTAGTTTCATCTACCAGACGATGATTGGAATCGAATTTCAAAACATATCGCTCAATTCGTGCTTCCCATCCCAATCTAACGGTGTGTTTTGAATAGATTCCAACAAAGTACGTCATACTAACTTCAGTATCTCTGGTCACAATAGAACGTGGAGGGCCATGTTTATCGATTATAGCCGATAGTGTAGACCCCTTGATAAAGTTGGTTTGAGATGGAGTGTTGACATCGATATTACTGATCCAGCATGACGCAATTAAGATAGTTAAAAATATTAAAATTAATTTATTCATCTCATTCCCTTTATTGATTACCTAAGCATAGCTGAATAGCCCATCCAGTCAAATCAGGGCTAGATCGAGGTGAGAAGTTTCTGATGCTTATAAATTAGACACCCTTCATAAGTCCTTCTATTCGGTATAGACTCCAAGT